>SKEJ01000035.1_pt1 | contig 90307 bp, 91 predicted proteins | sample 4826721 | NCBI WGS metagenome assembly SKEJ01 (sample SAMN11008812, study PRJNA524170) | human gut metagenome | biome: Human fecal sample; material: Feces; isolation source: fecal sample from pouch patient p31 | host: Homo sapiens | place: Israel: Tel-Aviv | collected 2015-06-02 | reverse complement strand
GTTTTGGAGCTGGATTGATTGCGGCATGCTTAGAAGGATATGATCCTCAGGCAACCATTGAATTTGCGGTAGCCGCAAGTTGCTTAAAACACTCTATCGAAGGTGATTTCAACATGGTAAGCATGGATGAAGTGTTGAAATTAGCTGGTGGAGACGGTTCAGGCCGCGTTCAAAGATAAACCAATAATTTAGGTAGCAACAGATTACTATCATGTATTTATTTCTCCTATTCCAACAATATACTTACATTAAAATGTCTAACTTTTAGTCGTCTGTTACTATATATAAAAAAGGATCGATATTCTATTTTCCCTATGAATATCGGTCCATATTACTTTAAAACAACTAGAAAGCAGGAATATATATGAAACAATTTATGGATAAAGATTTCTTATTATCTACGCCAACCGCACAAAAGTTGTATCATGAATACGCTGAAAATATGCCAATTATTGACTATCATTGTCACTTGGATCCAAAAGAAATTTATGAGGATCGTCAGTTTGAAAATATAACACAAGTATGGCTTGGTGGGGATCACTATAAATGGCGTCAAATGCGCTCGAATGGTGTAGAGGAAAAATATATTACAGGAAATGCATCGGATCGTGAAAAATTCCAAAAGTGGGCCGAAACATTGGAAATGGCGATTGGCAACCCTTTATATCATTGGTCTCATTTAGAGCTTAAAAAATATTTTGGTTATGAAGGTTACTTAAATGGCGATACAGCGGAAGAAGTATGGAATTTATGTAATGAAAAATTGAAGGGTATGAGTGCTCGTAGTTTAATTCAAAACTCGAATGTTAAATTATTATGTACTACAGATGATCCGGCGGACTCTTTAGAATGGCATAAAAAGATAGCTGAAGATGATTCTTTTGATGTTAAAGTTCTTCCAGCATGGCGTCCAGATAAAGCTATGAGTTTAGAAAAGCCAGACTACTTGGAGTACTTAACTCGTTTAAGTTCAGTAAGTGGAATTGAAATCCACAGTTTTGAAACATTGATTGAAGTTTTAAAGAATCGAATGGATTTCTTTGAAGCCAATGGATGTTGTGTAAGTGATCACGGATTAGAGTATGTAATGTATAAACCAGCATCGCTTGAAACGGTTGAGGAAATCTTTGCGAAGCGTTTCAAGGGTGAGTCTATTACGCATGAGGAAGAGTTAGTGTTTAAAACTGCATTTATGGTGGCTTTAGGTAAAGAATACAATAAGAAGAATTGGGTAATGCAGCTACACTATGGTGTTAAGCGTGACAACAACAAGGCTGTATTTAATAAGTTAGGTCCAGATGCAGGTATTGATTGTATCAATAACTTTGCACCTTCAAGTGAAATGGCAGATTATCTAAATGCACTTGCGATCACGGATGAGTTGCCTAAAACAATTCTATATTCTTTAAATCCAATGGATAATGCGGCCATTGGTACAATTATTGGTTGCTTCCAAGATTCAAGTAACATTGGAAAGATTCAACAAGGATCTGCATGGTGGTTTAATGACCACAAAACAGGTATGACAGATCAGATGACGTCTTTGGCAAATCTTGGCTTATTATCAAACTTTGTCGGTATGTTGACAGATTCTCGTAGTTTCTTGTCGTATACACGTCATGAGTATTTCCGTCGTATTCTTTGTGAATTATTGGGAAATTGGGTAGAAAATGGTGAATATCCAGCCGATTATAAAGCTTTAGAAAAGATTGTTAAGGGGATTTCATATAATAATGCAGTCCGTTATTTTGGCTTTGACGTAAAATAATAATATGTAAGAGAAAACGTACTTCTTGGTCGTGTGAAGTACGTTTTTTTCATCGAATTTCTTCTTTGAATTCACTTGGTGTTTTGTTCATTACTTTCTTAAAAATCTTGGTAAAGTAATTTACATCAGGAATACCACAATATTGGGCAATGTTTTGAATCTGCATATTATGAACTTCTAGCTTCATTTTTAATGGTTTTAAAATATTCACTAGGCGTCATTCCATATTCTTTTTTGAATGCACGAAAGAAATGATTATAGCTTCCAAAGCCACTCATTTTGTATACTTCTGTCAAAGGAATTGCCTGTTCAATTAAGCTGCAACAATGATCCAATCGAGCTTTGACAATATAGCGATGGATGGTTTGTCCGGTTTGTCTTTTAAATTCTCTTGAAATGTGTTCGTGGGAAACATAGAATTCATTTTCTAAACGTTCTAAACTTAAGTCTTCTGTTAAGTGAGATTGAATGTAAAGAAAAACGTCATCCAGCATTAAATGATGGCGGCTGCCCTTAGAAGTATGAGACTCTGCATGGATACAAGCACGTAAGGCTAGGACAATGAACATTTGTAGTATACCACGCTCAAAAATAGAGGCTGCAAATTGTGGAGGTTGATTACCAAATGAAGTGATTTTACGTGCTAGATTTTTCATAAGCATATAGATTTCATTATCAAGACGAACTGAAATTTGTTGAAACGGAACTACGTTAAAACAGCTTTCAAGGTTTGTGTTTTCATCCGATAATTCTTGAAGTACTTCTGATGAAAGTTGAATCAAGAAAAAATCCATAGGAACATGTGAATTAATAAATTCGAGTCTTCCACTTACATTTGGCTTAAAAATAATCAAATTTTGTGGCTGTATAGAAAGTGTAGTATTATCGCATTTGAAATTTCCTGAACCGCTTATGACCAAAAATAAATTGTAATTTTTTCCTGAAAAGAAGTCTCGGGTTGCGTTATGATCGAAAAAATAGTGTTTTATGGCATAGTTTAACAAAATTACACCTCCCTTAATTGCATAATATATCAATTTATGATAGTTTTCAATCAATTTTTCGATATGAAGTGATAGCGCTTTCAAATACAATATGTATAGAAAAAGGAATAACAATCCTTATAAGTTGTGTTGGTGATAAAAGGAGGAAAAAAACACATGAACAAAAAAAATAATGTTCGTCCCTTCTCGATGAAGGATAAGATCGGTTATACATTAGGCGATCTTGGATGTTGCTTTACTGAGCAATATCGTGCAATGTATTTATCAGTATTTTACACTTTGATTTTACAAGTGAATCCATTTCATGTTGGTATCTTGATGTTGATCACAAAAATCTGGGATGCTGTCAATGACCCAATTATTGGAGCTATCGTAGATTCACGAAAAGCATCAAAGGGAGGTAAATTTATCCCTTGGATTCGTGTCTTCTCATTTCCAATGGCTGTACTTTGCGTATTAGGATTTGTGAATGTCAGCAATTTGAATTACGGTTTACGTTTAGCTTATATGTTTATTACTTACGTATTATATGAAGCTTTATATACTTGTGTTAACGTTCCATTCGGTACATTATCATGTGTTATGACAGACAATGTAAATGAGCGTACAGCCCTTTCTCGTTACCGTAGTCTAGGTGGAACGATTTTTATGACAGTAATGGTTATGGTTGGCCCATTGTTCTTATATATTGACAATAAACCAGTGGCAGGACGCTTCTTAATGTTGGCTTGCATTTGTGCTTTACTTGGTTTACTTTGTCTTCAAATTACTTGTGTTTGGTGTAAAGAACGTGTCGAAGTTCCTGAACGTCCAGAAGGCCAAAAATTGAATTTCTTAAATGTATTAAAAGAGATTTCTCACAACAAAGCATTATTAGGTGTTATGTTCTTTAGTTTGCTTGGAATGGTTGGTGCTTCAATCGTTAATGGATTAAATACATATCTTTATAAAGATTATTTTGGAAATATTAAAATTCAAGCTGTTTCAGGTATGTTAAGTGTTTTATATGCAGTTATTGCCTTTGCGATTACTCAACCATTAGCTAATAAATTTGGTAAAAAAGAATGGTGCTGTATGGGAGCTGGATTTGCCGCTGTTGTATTTGGCGTATTGTTCTTTATCCCACTTCACAATCCAGTGATGTTTATTGTCATTAATGGTATTTGTTTCTTGGGTGCATCAGGTATGCAAGTCTTGGTTTGGACCATGGTAAATGATTCAATCGATTACCACGAATTAAAGACAGGTGAAAGAAATGAAGGTATTGTGTATTCTACATATTCATTCTTTCGTAAATTGGCAAGTGCAATTTCTGGAAGTTTATCAAGCTTTGTTCTAGGTGCGATTGGCTATAATGTAACAGCAGGTGCAATTCAAACGACACAAGTTGTAAATTCAATTTGGAAAAGTTATACAGGAATTTACTTTGTAGGATATGGCTTGGCTGTTGCGGTATTATACTTCGTATATCCATTAACTAAGAAGAAAACAGCTGAAATGCTTGAGGAATTAAAGGTTCGTCGTGCAGAAAAGGAGAATGTATAATTTATGAATATCTTGCAAGTTGAATTTAAAAACCGCTCGGGTCATACTCTGCGTGGAGTTGTGACTTTGCCAGATATAGAAGGACCCGTACCATTTGTGGTCCATCTACATGGTTTTGGTGGCAGTTGTAGTGGTTATAAATCCATGTATACACATATGTCGCGTGCTTTGGCAAAGCAAGGAATTGGCAGTGTACGATTTAGCTTTTATGGAAATGGCGAAAGTGATGGCGAATTTGAAGATATGAGTTTTGACGGTCTATATGAAGACACAGAAGATATCTTTGCGTGGGCCGCTAAACAGCCTTATGTTGATGCAGAAAAGATTTTCCTTTCCGGACAAAGTATGGGTGGATATATTGCCGCTTCTTGTGGGCCTAAAATTCAGCCATATGGTTTGATTCTATTATGTCCAGGAGCGGGTATGTGGTTTGGCTGTGCTCAAAACGCAGATGCCGTTATGCAGACAGGAAAAGATTATGCAGATGTGGAAGGACTATGTTACAAGATGTCATTTAATTATGAAATGGCAAAACATCCAGATCCTTTTACAGAAGCTACAGGATTTAATGGTCCCGTATTGTTAGTGCGTGCTGCTGATGATAAATTGGTCGATGATAAAACGCTTAAGAGTTACGCAAAGGTGTATCAAAATGCACAATGTTATACATTAGAAAAAGGTGGACATAACTTTGCATCATTACAAGCTCGTGCAGAAGTAGAAGAAGTGGTTGCTTCTTTTATCTACAAGCATATTTAGAAACAATAGGAGGTTTTCTATATGGAAAATAAAATTTTAATGCCCATTGAAATTAAAGGACAGACATTTAAAAATCGTATCATGTTTCCACCGTTGACAACGGGTTATGAAAAACATGGAATGATCAGTGAACAAGATTTGGGATTTTATACTCGCCTCGCAAAAGGTGGAGTAGGCTATATCGTTTTAGGAGATGTAGCTCCAATTAATAGTTTTTCGCCAACACCAAAACTATATGATGATAGTTTGATTCCTGCGTTTAAAGAACTTACAGACAGTGTTCATGCGTATGGAACTAAACTTGGGGTTCAAATCTTTCATCCTGAATATGATGCAGAAGTAATCAATGATTTGTTTAACCAGAAAAAATTTGATGAAATGCGTAAACGTCTGCATCACGATATGATGTACTTTACAGATGAAGTCAGCGAAGAAACGCTTCTTTCAATTATTGATAAAATGTGTGCTTGTGCGATTCGTGCTCAAAAAGCAGGTGTAGATGTTATTCAAATTCATGGAGATCGTTTAACAGGCTGTTTATGTTCGAAACAAATGAATCATCGTACAGATAAATTTGGTGGTAGTCTAGAAAATCGTGCACGTTTTGCCAGAATGCTTGTTCGTGCGATTCGTAAAGCTGTTCCAGACATGATTATTGACTATAAGCTTTCAATTGTGACACCACAACGCGGTAAGGGTGGTATTGATGAAGAAGATGCAGTAGAGTTCGCAAAATGGTTAGAAGAAGATGGAGTAGATATGTTCCATGTTGCACAGGCAAACCATACAGGCAATATGGCAGATACAATTCCTCCAATGGGTGTACAGCCATATGGATTCTTTGTCGATATTGCTGGAAACATTAAAAAAGCTGTAAATGTACCGGTTAGTGCAGTTGGACGTATTATTGATGCCAAAATGGCAGAACGTGTCATTGAGAGTGGTATGGCAGATATAGTTGCGCTTGGACGTCCATTATTGACTGATCCAGACTGGGGTGAAAAAATTGCAGCTGGAAAAGCTTGCGATATTCGCCGTTGCATTAGCTGTAATAAAGGTTGTACAGATGCAATTCAAAACCGTGAATTCTTATCTTGTGTCTTGAATGCAGAAAATGGTTATGAAAATACACGTCGAATCACACCTTGTGAAAAGAAGAAAAAGGTGGCTGTGATTGGTGGAGGTCCTGCTGGTTTAGAGGCAGCTCGTGTTGCAGCTTTAAGAGGACACGATGTAACTTTGTTTGAGAAGACAACAACATTAGGTGGACAATTAAATATTGCATGTGTTCCACCACGTAAAGAAGAAATGCGACGTGCAACTCAAGACTTGGTTCGTGCCGTAATAAATGCGAATGTACATTTATGTCTGGCTCATGCACCTAGTGTGAAAGAATTGAAAGAAGCAGGATTTGATACAGTAATCAACGCGGTAGGGGCACACAGTTTTGCTCCTAAAATTTCAGGCATTGAAAACGTGAATGTATTAGATGCATGGAAAATTCTTGCCGGCCAACAACAAGCTTATGGTACAGTTGCCGTGATTGGCGGCGGTATGGTTGGTTGTGAAGCAGCTGAATATTTAGCGTCTAGAGGATGTAAAGTATCTGTGATTGAGATGATGGATAAAATTGCAGCACAAGAAAGCAGCACCATTCTTCCGACTTTGATGGAAAACTACAAAAAATATGGTGTGGCACAATATCCGAGTCACAAGGTAAAGGAATTTAAATTGAATTCTGTTATTTGTGAAAATAAAGATGGTGAAGAAGTTAAGATTTTATGCGACCACATCGTTCTTGCGATGGGAGCACGTTCAAATGAATTTGATGTTTCTTCATTAGAAGACGCAGGAATTGAAGTTTATTCTGTCGGAGATGCCGCACAAAAAGCATCTGATATTTCAAATGCGATTCGTACAGGATACGATACAGCTTGTAAGATATAATTGTAAATTGGTTTAAAAGTCAAGGACAAAGATCTTATGGTTCTTGTTAAATGAGTGTCATAATTTGTGATGCTCATTTTTTCTTGGATGATATAATAAGGTGACTTTGAAAGGATTGAGAAAATGGTATTTCTTTTATTAGTATTAGGTATGGTTCTTTTAATGAAGGGTGCAGACTTGTTTGTGGATGGCAGTGCAAGTGTGGCTCGTAAGTTAAAAGTGCCTTCAGTTATTATTGGTTTGACAATTGTTGCGCTTGGAACGAGTTTACCAGAAGCGAGTGTGAGTATTACGGCTGGCTTAATGGGCAGTAATGAAATTGCGATTTCAAATATTGTGGGTTCTAATATTTTCAACACTTTGGTTGTAGTTGGCACAAGTGCAATCATCACTCCATTTTTAATGGATAAGGATATTTTGAATCGTGATCTAAAAATCAATATTTTAGTGAGCATCTTACTTTCTATTTTTGTGTTAAATGGAATGCTGAATCGCTTTGAAGGAATTATCTTCTTAGTGGGCTTAGTTTTGTTTATTTTAAACTTGATTCGCAGTGCTAAAAAGAATCGTGTTGAGGATGAGGAAGTTGAAACTTTATCAGGAATCAAATGCTTGATTTATATCGTGATTGGAGTTGCGTGTATTATCTGGGGTGGAGACATCACTGTAGATAGTGCAAAACAGATTGCAGCTATGCTTGGTATGAGTGATACGTTGATTGGTTTAACTGTCGTATCTATTGGAACTTCACTGCCTGAGCTAGTAACAAGTGTTGTTGCGGCAAGAAAAGGTGAGAGTGGTTTATCTTTGGGTAATGCGATTGGAAGTAACATTATGAATATTTTATTTATTTTGGGTGCTTCAAGTACAATTCATCCAATTGCGGCTACTTCACAGAATATTATTGATACTTTTGTCTTGATTGGTATTTCTCTATTGATTTATGGTATTGCGAAAAAGGGAGATACAATGACAAGAAAAAAGGGGATCTTTACGATCCTCGTATATGTCATTTATATGATTTATATTATTGTACGCTAGGCTTGTCCTAGCTTTTTTTCTTTCCTTGGGAAAGAATAGCTCGAATGGAATCGAAAAGAATGGGTTTATATTCTTCGATAGGAAGGGGTTGACTGTGAAGAATACTGTTGTAGCAAGTACTTCCTGTTAATTCTACAATTAAGTAAAGTATGACTTCTGAATTTTCAAATTCATATCCATTTGCGGTTGCGATTTCGTTAAACTCTTTTATAAGATTGAAACTATCATTATCAATAGCCGTATTTAACTGAGCATGGAACACGCCCCAAGATAGGTTTCTTTCAACGAATTTTAAAATCAATGGATTGTTTTCTAGTCGAATCAATACTTGATTAATCAAGAAGATAACTGAGTCTTCAAAATTACGAATATCATTCTTTTCTAATTGTTTGTGGGCTTCTTCAAATAGGCGATGTGCTTCTTTTTGAATTAGAATATCGCGTATTTGGTATTTATCTTTGAAATAAAGATAGAATGTTCCTTTTGCGACTCCCGCGTTTTTTACAATATCATTAACAGAGACATTTGTGATGTCTTCTTTTGTGAATAGATTAAAGGCAGCCTGTAAGAGGTTGTTTTCTTTTATTTTCTTGTTTTCGATTATCTTACTTTTCATGCTTATCACCATCCTTATTATAAACAATAATTTAGAAAATACAAATAAAAATGACCGATTGAACACATTAAAACAATTGTATATTAGGAATTTTAAAAAAATAAAACAAAAATATTGACTAGCGGTCAGTTTGGTACTATACTCTTCACGTAGTAAAGGAAAGGATAGAAAAAAAGGTGATTCGATATGGATAAGATGTCAAAATGGATAGTTAAATATCGTAATATGATTTTGGCTGTGGCCATTGTTCTTTTGATTCCAAGTGCAATTGGTTATTTCAATACAAATATTAATTACGATTTATTATCTTATTTACCTTCGACTTCAGAATCTATGAAAACACAAAAGATTCTTGGAGATGATTTTAACTTATCGAGTGTAGACTTCTTGGTTGTCAACAACAAGACGGATCAAGAGGCCGCAAAAATTAAGGAAGAGATCAATAAAATTGATGGAGTTGAAAAATGTATTTGGAGAGATGATGTATTAGATATCTCTGTTCCAAAACAGGCAATTCCAGAAAGCATTCAGGATATGCTTTATTCTGGCGACAGTACAATGATGATTGTTACATTTAAAGAGCCGACATCGTCAATGCGTACAATGAATGCAATTAGTAAAATAAAAAAATATACAAAAGATGATTGTTACTTAGGTGGTATGTCAGCCATCAGTGAAGATACTAAAGATCAAACAGAACACGATACGCCAATCTATGCAGGTATTGCGGTTGTATTATGTATGATCGTATTGTTCTTAGGATTAGAGAGTACGATTGCTCCAGTTGTATTTATGTTAGGAATGATTTTCCCAATCGTTTATAACTTTGGTACAAACGTATTCTTGGGTGAAATTAGTTATATCACAAAGGCTTTGGCTGTTGTATTACAGTTAGCTGTAACATTGGATTATTCCATCTTCTTATTACATAGATATCAAGAAGAAAAACAAAAACTTCCAAATGAAGAGGCTATGGCTAAGGCCATCAAAGCTACGTTTACTTCAATTACTTCAAGTTCAATCACAACAATTGCTGGTTTTGTTGCCTTGTGTGTAATGCAGTTAACACTAGGTAGAGATATTGGTATCGTTATGGCCAAAGGTGTTGTCCTTGGTGTATTATCAACCATCTTCATTTTGCCAAGCTTGTTGATGTTCTTTGATAAGACGATTGAAAAGTACAAACATAAAACAATTTTGAATGAGTTACATAAAGTTCCTCGTTTTGTCATTAGACATTATAAGAAAATTCTTGTTGCCTTCGTATTGATTTTCATTCCATTTGGATATGGTCAGGCACATACAAATATCTATTATGATTTGATTTCTGGTATGCCAGGTGATTTTGCGAGTATCATTGGTACAAATCAGTTAAAAGATAAATTTGATATGACAACAACACATTTCGTTTTAGTGGATGATAAATTAACAACGAATAAAATTCAGAATATGTGTTCTGAAATAAAAGATTTAAAAGGAGTTCATAACGTATTAGCGTATGAAGAGTTTGTGGGTCCAGGACTTGCATCTAACTTTACTCCAAGTGTAGTAAAGGATATTTTCCAAAATGGTGGAAAGAAATTAATTGTTGTGAACAGTGATTATAAAGCTGCAACCAATGAATTAAATACACAGTTAGATAAAATGGATACCATCATTCATAAATATGATAAGAAGGGTATGATTGGTGGAGAAGGAAGTATGACACGTGATTTGATCACAACAACAAATACAGACTTTGCGATGGTTAACGTATTATCTGTTATCATGATCTTTATCATTGTTGCCTTAACATTTAAATCATTTGCACTTCCAGTCATTTTAGTACTAACCATTGAATTTGCGATTACAATCAATATGGGTATTCCATTCTTTACTGGAACTACACTTCCATTTATCGCAAGTATGGTTATCGGAACTATTCAATTGGGTGCCACAGTAGACTATGCCATCTTAATGACAACGCGTTTTAAAGAAGAATTATCGCATGGTAAGAAGGTTAAGGAAGCGGCTTTGATTGCGATGGAAAAATCGAGTGTTTCCATTATGACAAGTGGATTCTCATTCTTTGCCGCATGTATCGGTGTAAGCTTTGTAGCTAAGATGGATTTAATTAAATCATTAGTTATCTTATTAGCGCGTGGTGCATTAATTTCAGTCGTAAGTATCTTATTAGTATTGCCTTCATTGTTGATTTTCTGCCACAAGTTCATTGAAAAGACGACAAAGAATTGGCCAGAATCAAACATGGAAGCGAAAGGAGAATAAATATGAATTTAAATCATACAGTAAAAGTAGTTGGTAGTGTATTGTTGAGTGCAGTTATGGCAGGAAGCATGATGCCTGTGACTGTATTTGCGCAAAGTAATGATGAAAATCCTACAGAAAAAACAGAAACCGTTTATTCTGTATTAAACTCAGATGGTTCCATCAGCGATACAATTGTATCTAGCTGGTTACATGATGAGGATGGAATTAATAATATTAAAGAAACTTTAAATTTAACGGATGTTAAGAACATTAAATCAAATGAAAAACCTTCAAAAGACGGAAATACATATACATGGAATGCGAAAGGTAATGATGTGTATTATGAAGGAACAGCCACAAAACAACTTCCAGTGTCTGTTAAGATTCGTTATGAATTAGATGGCCAAGAAATTACTGCGAATGATATTCAAGGAAAATCAGGACATTTAAAATTAACTATTTCTTTCACAAATAACTATTCAGAAGTTAAAAATATCAATGGCAAATCTATCGTAGTACACCCTAGTTATTTAGCTGGTGGAATGTTGAATATGAGTACTGGTAAGTTCTCAAATGTGAAGTGTGAATCTGGTAAGATTGTAAATGATGGAACAAATGAAATGTTGGCATTTGCGAATATTCCAGGCTTGAATGAAACATTAAAATCTGCAGGTTTAGACAAAGTAAATAATCAATTAGGAATCAGTGATGATGTAACAGTAGAAGCGGATGTCAATGATTTTGATTTAGGATCTATAATGGTTGGTATGACAAATGAAATTGATTTGGCAAGTGAATTAGGTGACATTGGTTCCGTATCTGAATTAACAGATGGAATTGATCAATTAATTGAAGCCGACAATCAATTGATCGATGGATCAAAACAATTGTATGATGGAACAACTCAATTAAAAGAACAAGCTGCTCCATTAACAGGTTCATCTAATCAAGTAAGACAATTATCTGCAGGTGCTATCCAATTAAATGATGGTGTTAAAGCCTTACAAACAGGTATTAGTCAATATACAGCTGGTGCTAGTGCAATCAATGAGGGTGTTAACCAATTATATGGTATACCTCAGGGTGCGGCTGCTATCTCAAGTGGTATGAACACGAAAGGTAAGAGTGGGTTCTCAATGGTAGAAGCATCTTCTACTTTAAGAAAAGGCTTAGATCAATTGAATTCAGTTGCAGCAGGTATTTCTGCTGAATCATATTACAACAGTTTAATGGATAATGTTAAAACAGCTGAAGCAGGTGTTACAAAATTACAGAATGAGGTACTAGCTCCTACAAAAACAGAACTTGGAAATTTAGGTGATGTATTAAAAAAAGCTAGTTCTAGTTTAAGTGGATTATCAACTTTGGTTGGTCAATTAAGTAGTGTTGAAGCAGCAATTGAACAAGATCAAGCTACTGTATCAAGTAATAATGAAAAAGTAACTGCAAATAACAACAAAATTAAAAGTGTTAAAGAAACTAAGAATAAGTTGAATGAAGCAATTGAATCTTTAAAGACAGCAAGAGAAGCGTTAAAGGCTACCGAAACAGAAGAAAATCCTGTAGACACATCTGATTTAGATAGTAAAATTGCTAGTTTAGAAAATGCATACAATAGCATTAATGTAGATGATATGCAGACATTAGATGGTTTAACTAAATTTGATGAGCAATTAAAGGCCACGCCTGAATTATTAAATAATTTGAAAGGTACTATTGATACAGTTAATGGCTATATGAAATCTGCTAATGAAAGTGTTGGAAAATTAGACGGTTATTTAAAAACAGCATCTGCAGGATTAGCAAGCATGGAAACTTTATTAAATGATAGTAAAGGCGATATGGAAAAAATGCAAGCCATGATTCCGACATTGCAAAGAAACATTGATCAATTAGACCAATTGGCAAATGGTGTTGATGCTGGAGTTCAATCAGTAAACGAAAATATTGGAAAACTATCTTCACAATCACAATCAGCAGTTGATACTTTAAAAGCTGGTACTACTCAATTAACATCAAACAATGCTACATTAAATGGTGGTGCTAGTGCATTATCAGATGCAACAGGAACACTTGCAGGACAAAGTGGAACATTTAATGAAATGGCTGATGGATTAGATACATTAGGTAAGGCATTTGAAACATTGAATGATGGTGCTAAACAATTGTATGAGGGTAATGAACAATTCAAGTCTGAAGGATTGGATCAATTAAAAGAAAAGGTTGATTTAGGTGTTGGAGAACTTGAAACCTTACAAAGTGTAATGGATGAAATCAAAGCTATGAATAAAGAATATGCTTCATACTCTGGTGCTCCAGAAGGTGCTACAGTAACTAGTCGTTACGTATTCCGTACTAAGGAAGAAAGTTCTAAATAGTTTATAAAGGTATTCTTCGGAATGCCTTTTTAATTTGATATTCTTTTGTTGGCGTGTTAAAATAAAGAGGAATTTATATGGGGGTATATAATCATGAAACATATTAATACAGTAGATACTCGTAACTTGTGTGAAAGCGCAAAAAATGGTGGATGTGGAGAATGCCAAACTTCTTGCCAATCAGCTTGTAAAACTAGTTGTGGAATTGCGAACCAAGCTTGCGAAAATAATAAAGAAAGTAAGTAATTAAGAAATGCCGAAGTGATTCGGCATTTTTAATGCCGCCTTTAAGGCAGCATTTTTTAAATTTTGAGGAGGAAATATAGATGATTCATCAGTATAAGATGTTTAATCAGAATATTGTATTGGATATTTGTTCAGGAAGCATTCATGTGGTAGATGAAATTGCTTATGATATGATTGCTGAATATTTAAATAAGGATAAAGCTTCTTTAGTTCTAGAAATGAAAGAAAAATATCCTAGTGTTGAAACATCTGAATTAGAAGAATGTTACGACCAGATTTTAGAATTAAAAGAACAAGGTCGTTTATTTAGTGAAGATACATATGAGCCAATGGCAGGACAATTAAAAGCTAAGACAAGTGGCGTGATTAAAGCTTTATGTCTTCATATCGCCCATACTTGTAACTTGAATTGCTCGTATTGTTTTGCCAGCCAAGGAAAATACCATGGGGACCGTGCATTGATGAGTTTTGAAACGGGAAAACGAGCTCTTGATTTCTTGGTGGAAAATTCAGGAACACGCAGAAACTTAGAAGTGGATTTCTTTGGTGGAGAACCACTAATGAACTTTGATGTAGTTAAACAATTAGTTGAGTATGCTCGTAGTATTGAAAAAGAAGCTGGAAAGAATTTCCGCTTTACATTAACGACAAATGGTATGTTGATTGATGATGACGTAATTGAATTTGCGAATAAAGAAATGAGCAATGTTGTATTAAGCTTAGATGGACGTAAAGAAGTACATGACCGTTATCGTGTGGATTATTCTGGTAAGGGAAGTTTTGATACAATCGTTCCTAAATTCCAAAAGTTAGTAAAGGCTCGTGAAGGTAAAAATTACTATATGCGTGGTACTTTTACTCATGCCAATCCAGACTTCTTAAAAGATGTGCAACAAATGTTAGATTTAGGTTTTAGAGAATTAAGTATGGAACCTGTTGTTGCCAAATCCGATGATCCTGCAGCACTTACAGAAGCCGATCGTGAAGTTGTTATGAAACAATATGAAGATTTAGCGAAGTTGATGTTGGAATATGATGAGAAGAAAGATCCATTTACTTTCTATCACTATATGATTGATTTAAAAGGTGGACCATGTATTTATAAACGTATTTCAGGATGTGGTTCAGGAACCGAATATATGGCCGTAACACCATGGGGAGATTTATACCCTTGTCACCAATTTGTAGGAGAAGAAGCCTTTAAATTAGGAGACATTTATACGGGTGTCACAAACAAAAAGATTCAGGATGAATTTGCATCATGCAACGTATATGCACGTAAAGAATGTGCAGATTGCTGGGCAAGACTTTATTGTTCTGGAGGATGTGCAGCCAATGCATATCATGCGACAGGATCTGTCAAAGGTGTATATAAAGAGGGTTGTGAACTATTCTGTAAACGACTAGAGTGTGCCCTTGCCGTAGCCATTATTCGTGATATGAAAGAAAATAATCATGAAGACGCCGATTGTTAGTTTTCTAAAATCGTATCAAGAAAAATCACCAGTAAGAATGCATATGCCAGGCCATAAAGGTGCTGGCATTCTTGGTTTTGAAGGAATGGATCTTACAGAAATTTATGGAGCCGATGAATTGTTTGCGGCAGAGGGGATTATTAAGGAAAGTGAACAAAATGCTTCCTCTTTATTTGGTTGTCCAACCTATTATTCAACGCAAGGCTCTACTTTATGCATTCAAACGATGTGCACAATATTATGCCAAGATGCTAAAAGTAAAGGGAAGAAAACTAAGATTCTTGCAGGAAGAAATGCGCATCGAAGTTTTATTCATGCTGCTGCACTTTTAGATTTTGAGATTGAATGGTTATATGGAAAGAGTGATTACTTATCTTGTAAGATACATGCAGAGGATTTAGAAAAGGCAATTATTGAAAGTCACCCAACGGCTGTATATCTGACAAATCCAGACTATTTAGGAAATCTTTTGGATATTCAGTCTTTAGCTAGTGTATGTAAAAAACATAATGTACTACTCGCCATCGATAATGCGCATGGTGCATATCTTCGTTTTTTAGAACCGTCTTTACATCCTGTAGATTTAGGAGCTGATCTATGTTGTGATTCGGCCCATAAAACACTACCTGTACTTACAGGAGGAGCTTATCTTCACTTAAGTGAGTCTTTGAATCAAGTATGGAAAAATGATGTAAAACATTTTATGGAATACTTTTCTTCTACAAGTCCATCCTATTTGATTATGGCATCTTTAGATGCGGCAAATAAGGTGTTGGATACTACGTTTAGAAACTCTTTGTCTGAATGTGTTCGAAGTGTTGCCTCTTTGAAAAATACATTAGTTCAACATGGATACACGATATTATCTGGTGAACCCATGAAAATTACGATTTCAACGAAAGAGTTTGGCTATACTGGAAATGAAATCGCAAATCTTTTAATGGAATGTGATATCTATCCTGAATTCTATGATTCAGACTATATTGTATTAATGCCATCTCCATATAATACGAAGGATGACTTAAAACGATTAGAGACATGTTTATGTGGAATTGAAAGAAAACCTTTTTTAATAAATAAACCACCAAAATTAGAACAATCTAAAAAAGCCATGAATGTGCGTCAAGCTTTATTTTCGTCAAGCATAACATTGGATGTATCTAAATCATTAGGACAAGTATGCTCCAGTGTGACTGTATCTTGTCCTCCTGCGATTCTTCCAGTGATTCCAGGAGAAGTTATTAGTGAGTCTTCTATTGAAGTCATGAAATATTATGGTATTGAAACCGTACGAGTTGTCAAAGAATGACAGCTCTTTTTCTTTTGTATATGTGAAACCGCTAACAATTGAAGTATAATAAAATAAGAAATAAACATACGAAAAGGAGGAGAATCAAATGTTTGACAAATTGTTTGAACCCATACAGATTCGTGGTATGGAATTAAGAAATCGTGTTGTCATGTCTGCGATGGGAACACATGAAAGTGCGGAAAGTGAAGATGGAAAGAGCGTTACAGATAAGCTGATTGCGTATCATGTGGCTCGTGCAAAAGGTGGAAATGGATTAAATACAATTGAAGTTACAAGTGTTGATGCGGCCAGTGCACCTTTTGGATTCTTGTCGATTGCCGAAGACAAATACATTCCAGAATTTAAAAAATTAAATGATGCCGTGCATGAAGCCGGAGGAAAAACTTGCATTCAATTATGGCAAGGTGGATTAGCCGTAGCTTCAGATCAAACGGCTCAAATCTTAGTGCCCAATGACTTACCATTAAGTCCACAATATACAGTGCCAGCTATCACAAATGAAAGATTACTCGATATAATAGATAAGTTTGGACAAGCTGCAAAACGTGCAGTAGAAGCTGGATTTGATTGTTTAGAATTTCATTGTGCACATAACTATTTACCACATTCTATGCTTTCAGGAGGAATCAACCATCGAAGTGATGAGTGGGGTGGATCTTTTGAAAATCGTAAAAAATTCCCATTGGAATGTATTAAATCGATTCGTGCCAATATGCCAGAAGATATGCCACTATTCATGCGTGTAGATTGTCATGATGACATGTTAGATGGTGGATTAACGGTTGAAGAAGTGATTGAATTCTGTAAAGATGCCAAAGAATTCGGTGTGGATGTATTGAATATTAGTCGTGGAAATATCTTAACGGCAGCTACACTATATGAAGTGGCTCCAGTGGATATTGAAAATGGATTTAACGTAGAAGATGCTGCGCGCATTCGTAAAGAAACAGGCATGTTGACAATGCCATGTGGACGTATCAATACGCCTGAATTTGCCGAAAAAATCTTAGTAGATGACAAGGCCGATTTAGTTGTCATGGCACGAGCTCAGCTTGCCGACGCTAATTTCTGTAACAAGGCCAAAGCTGGTAAAGTGAATCAAATTCGCTATTGTATCGGATGTAACCAAGGCTGTTATGACTCATTCTGTGCATCCTTATATAATCCAGCTATTAAACACATTACTTGTATGCGAAATCCTGGCTTATTAGAAGAGGAAACGTTAGGCTTAAAACCAGGATCTGTTTCTAAAAAAGTTGTCATCTTAGGTGGTGGAATTGCAGGTATGGAAGCAGCGCTAGATTTAAAAGAAACAGGCAATACACCAATTTTATTTGAAAAGAGTGAAAGTCTTGGTGGACAATTTGTATTGGCCGGAGCTATTTCAGCTAAAAAAGACTTTAAAAATGCGGTAGATAAAATGATTTTGGATGTTCAAGAATCTGGAATTGAGGTGCACTTAAATACCGTTGTTACTAAAGAAATGATTGAAGAAATTAAGCCGGATGCACTCATTGTTGCGATTGGATCTAGTCCATTTGTACTTCCAATTGAAGGTAGTGAAAGAGCCATTGTTGCTCATGATGTATTGAGTGAAAAAGTAGAAGTGCCAGGTGAAAACGTAGTCATTATTGGTGGTGGTCTTGTTGGTTTTGAAACCGCTGAATTCTTGGCTTCAAGACAAAAGAAAGTCATTATTTTAGAAATGAAAGAAAAAGCTTTACAGGATCTAGGACCATTGCGTCAAATTACTGCGCAGTTTGCGATGGCACAAATGCCAATCACAATTGAAACAAGTGCCACTGTAGAACGAATTGAAGATCATGCAGTTGTTGCCAGTGGCAAAGAATATCCATATGATAGTGTCATTATGGCTGTTGGATCAAAGGCAAACGATACAAGCATGTATACAGATTTAGGTATTCCTACATACATCGTTGGTGATTGTAAAAAAGCAGGTGTTGCTTTAGATGCATTTAAAGATGCGTATCATGCAGTATTAGAAATTAATAAGTGAAGTCTTAATCGGCTTCACTTTTAAATTGATCAATATATTTTTGTACAGAATTTGTCATTTCTTTTGAAAAATCCGAATTGTATTTTCGTTCACAAAAAGCTGTTGCCCATTCGTTTAATGTTTTATTTCCAGCTTTATATTCAAACATATTTTTTAATTCCTGTTGGTCTTTTCTATGATATTGATCAACACAAACAATATCTTCTAATTTACAACGCTTTGGCTTTTGTCTTTTAAAATGATCCTCTGCAGGATATCCAAGTACTAACATGCATACAGGGACTACATATTCACTTAGATTTAATAATTCTCTATGTAAATCATGCTGTTCTAGAATGTCACCAATGTAACAAGATCCAATTCCTAAACTTTCGGCTGCTACAACCGCATTTTGTGCGGCAATAGTCGCATCCGTTGTGGCCAATAATAAATCGCCTACGCCTGGTTTTCTTGGATTGCAGTTTTCATAGCTAAATAAATCATACCATTTCTGAAAGTCGGCACAGAAAATTAAAACCATTTTAGCCTGATTAATAAAAGATTGATTATCACACGTTTTAGATAGTGTTTCTTGTAGTTTCTTATCTTGTACATCAATAATTGTATACATTTGTTGGTTTCCTGTACTCGGTGCCTGCATGCAAGCTTCTAGTATTAATTGTCTTTCTTTTTGGGAAATTTCTTTATCTTCAAAAATACGACAAGATTTGCGGTCATATAAACTTTGAATAATTGGATTCATCATAAATCCCCTTTCTTTTTGGAAATATTTTACTACAGATATGCTATTATTTAAGTATGAAACTAAGTGAAATTAAGAAAAATGCACATAAAAATGTAAAAACACACTATGCGACCTATTTAGTGTTATGTCTTGCAGCAGTACTTATGGGAAGTGAGTTTAGTTCGACTTTATCCCTTTTAAAACAAGATAATGCCAAGAGTGTTTCAGGCCTATTAATGCACTCTTCTTTTGTGAAGTCGATGACATTTTTACTTCCTGAAGACGTCTTTGGTACAACCAACGGTGTATTTGCACATGTGGTAAATGGAATTACTTCAGGATCTTTTGTGAAGACACTATTTTTAGGTTTATCTACCATTGTTCATTCAAAAGATATTGCGGGTATTTGTTTTGTTGTGATGGGTTTATGCATATCTGTGTTCTATAGAGTGTATATTGTGAATGTATTGCCAGTCATTAATCGCAGACTATTTTTGGAAGGAAGAGTTTACGCAAAACTTCCACTTGATCGATTGGTTTATTTAATGCGAATACGAAAACAGATGCATGTTGCGTTTGTGAAGTTGGTCAAGTCTATAATTTTAACAATTATGAACTTTACCGTTGTAGGAGGCGTTTATTTTTATTATGTTTACTTTTTAGTGGATTATATCTTAGCCGAAAATCCGACGATATCTTTAAAAGATGCACTTTCTTTATCTCGAAATATGATGAAGGGACATAAATTAGAATGTTTTAAATGGCAATTTTCAATGGCTGGATGGTACATTCTAGATGTTTGTACATTTGGGATTAGTGCTATATTCTATTCGAATATGTATCGTATGGCTGTGATGAGTGAATTTTATACATTAAGAAGAAAAGAATTTCAAAGTGCTATCTTAAATGATACGTATTTATTTGAAAAACCAAGTAGTGCTTTGATGCGTAATACGTATTCGGATGTAATTGCGGCATTGAATGCGAAAAATCCAATAGAAAATGCGTATACGGGCGTAAAAAAATTCTTGTGTGATAATTTTGGGATCATCTTTCATTTGAGTTCAAAAGAAAAACAATATGAGAGATATACCTATAATAAAATGGAAGCTGAAACTATGATTACCGAAGTGTATTTATTATGTTATCCAGTAAGGCTATCTCCAATTGAAGAGGAGTATAAGAAGTCAAATCTTCGTGTTTTACATCCAAATCGAAATTATACAGTAACATCTATTTTAGTCTGTTTCTTCTTTATGTGTTTTGTTGGATGGATTTGGGAAGTGAGTCTATCAATGATTAGCTATGGATGTTTTGTGAATCGTGGCGTTTTACATGGTCCGTGGATTCCTATTTATGGTTTTGGCTGTGTTTTGATTCTGCTTTTATTAAAACGATTTAGAATGCGTCCCAAAGTTGAATTTAGTATGGCCGTACTTCTTTGTGGATGTATTGAATACTTTACTGGTTTCTTTTTAGAGCTTACGCATAATGGTCAAAAATGGTGGGATTATACAGGCTACTTCTTAAATCTTCATGGAAGAATTTGTGCGGAAGGCTTATTGGTGTTTGGCATTGGTGGTATGGCTTTTGTCTATGTGATTGCACCATTAATTGATAACTGGGTTAAAGAACACTTAAATAAAAAATTATCTGCTGCCTGTTTAGTTTTACTTCTTTTATTTGGTGCAGATGTGATTTATTCGCACTTTGAACCTAATGTAGGAGAAGGTGTGACTCAATGATAAAAAAGTTAAATGGAAATCAAATCAAGATGATTGCGATCATTGCGATGTTTATGGATCATTTCGCAACTACATTTTATCCGAATTATGAAAAGTATTGGTGGCTTTTATTGATTCATTTAATTGGACGAGTGGCAGCACCTATCATGTGGTTTATGGTGGTTGAAGGCTATACACATACGCATTGTTTAAAGAAATATTTAGAAAGATTATTGATTTTTTCAATTATCGCTCACTTTGCGTATAACTTCTGTTTTGGCATTTCTTTGATTCCATTAAAGGATTCTATGCTAAATCAGACAAGTATTATATGGCCATTATTCTTGTCTGTGATTGGTTTATGGGTGGAAGATCAAGAATGGAAAGACGTAAAGAAAATAGGTTGTATTCTAATTCTTTGTTTATTGGCATTTCCAAGTGATTGGTCATGCTTTCCAGTTCTTTGTACAAACCACATTTATAAAAATCAAGGGAATTTAAAAAAACAAGTCTTAGGTATGGCCTTATATATTTCCATGTATGTAATAGTCTATTGTCTATGTATTGATGTAGTTTATGGTTTGTTGCAGTTTGGAATTATTTTGGTCTATCCAATTATGTCTTTATATGATGGAACAAGAGGAAAGAGTACTTTTATGAAATGGTTCTTCTATTGGTTCTATGTGGGACATTTAGTTTTGTGTGGATTGATTCGTGTAATGATGTAGAGGTAAAGAATGGATGAGTAAAAAAGTACGTAGAGTGCCAGTTGTTCTTGATGCAGGAGAAATTAAAGATTTACCACTGGAAGATATACGAATGATTTTAAGAGGAGCTGATGAATTGATTTCAACTGGTGGAAGAAGTATGCTGGCTAAAATATTAAAGGGTTCAAAGGATAAAACGATATTCAAGTATAAATTAAATGAATGTCCTGCTTATGGATACTATCAGGATATGAAATTAGATGATATCAGTAAATGCATTGATTGGATGATTAAGGAAGATTATCTTAGAATTGAATATGATTATCGTCTACCTTTATTGGTATTTTCTGAAAAAGGATGGAAAATAGAAAAAGAAACATTTGCCCAAGAACTTTATCAAAGAATGTGCTTAGATGTAGAAGAAAAAAAGGCTCGTGTCCTATTTGAAATGAAAGAAGTGAATAGACAAGTTGTTATGTGCGTGCTTGATAAAATTGAGAAAGATGGAACAAAGGAATTTCTACCTTACTTAGAAGCATGGAAAATGTTGGAAGTGAAAAAGGTTGCAGCAAGAATTGCAGAAGTAGAAAATAAGATAAGTAAGCGCATATAGAGGTGTAAAATGAAAATATTAATATTTGGGATGGGTAACATTGGAAAGAGTACTGTTGGTGAGTTGTTGGCAAGAAAAATAGGTTACGATTTTATCGATATGGATACGAAAATCAAAGAGAAATATGGTACGATGCTTGGGTTTCAAGATGAATATAATGATCAATATGAACGTGATGAATTGCGAGCAGAAATGATTTCATCTTGGATCAAAGAAAATGAAAATGTAGTCATTGCCCTAAGTCCTATTGCGTATTTAGATGCATATGAAGATTTCTTTGAAGATTCAGATATTATTTGTTTCGACTTAACGGATCGAGCCGAAAATATTTTTAAACGCTTGGTATTCACTGATGATAATGATAATCTTTTGAACATTCCTCAATCGTATTTAAATAAGCATAAGGCATATTATATGCGAGAAATACAGGCGGATTTTGATTATTTCCATACTTTATATGCATCCAAAATGGATTCGATTTCGATGGATGGTAAAAGTTTAGATGAAATTGTTGAGGATATATGCAAGAAATATAAATTAGTATAAGATTGTGATATAATCAATGGGCAAGTAAAAACATACATGACAGGGGTGCAAATGCTGAGAAAAACCCTTATTACCTGATCTGGTTAATTCTAGCGTAGGGAGTCATATCGATTGATGGTGGCACTCTAGGGTGCCTTTTTTATTTGGAAAGGAGCTAGTGAATGAAGAAAAATCGTAGAATTGTCATGCCATTGCTTGTGTTTATTCTAGTGATTGGTGGCTGGGAATTATATGTGCGTGTATTTGATATTTCACTTTATATTTTGCCAAGTCCATCAAAAATTATCAGTGCACTTATTGAGAATTTTGACATTCTAATGCAACATTCGCTTGTTACGTTGGAAGAATCAATCTTAGGATTGTTGATTAGTACTTTCTTTGCGATACTTATTTCAATTTGTATGGATCTATCGAAAACATTTAAGACAAGTATTTATCCATATTTGATTGTGACACAAACCGTTCCTATTATGGTTTTAGGTCCGTTGTTTTCAATTTGGTTTGGATTTGATTTATTGCCCAAAGTGTTGATTGTCATATTTATGTGTTTTTTTTCGATTGCGATATCCTTTACGGATGCCTTGTCACAAGTGAGTGAAAAAGAAATCAATTTATTAAAAAGTTTTGGTGCCAATCTATTTCAAATCTATAAAATTGTTAAGATTCCATCGGGTGCCATTGGCTTATTTTCAGGATTAAAGGTAGCGGCTACCTATTGTGTGGGCGGAGCTATTGTAGGTGAATGGCTTTCAAGTAGAGCAGGACTTGGTTACTATATGCTTCGTGTAAAAAACGGGTATATGTTAGATAAAGTCTTTGCGTGTGTATTGATGATTATATTTTGGAGCATCCTATTGAATTTAGGGGTGTCTTTATTGGAAAAGATATTGTTTCCACATTTACGAAAAGGAGAAAGATAATGAAAATTTTAAAGGCTATGTGTGCAGCTGCTGTTGCGTTAAGTTTAGTTGGCTGTGCTCAAACATCAAATTCTGATAAAGAATTGACAAAGGTTACATTGATGTTGGATTATACTCCAAACACAAACCACACTGGTTTCTATGTAGCTAAAAACAAAGGATATTATAAAGAGGCTGGTTTAGATGTAGATATTATTGAACCAGGTGATAATGCGACAACTTCAATGGTTGCGGCAGGAAAAGCTGATTTTGGAGTTTCTTACCAAGAAGATGTTACGTATGCCCTAACAAGTGAAGATCCACTTCCAATTAAAACAATTGCGACAATTATCCAACACAACACTTCAGGATTTGTTTCTTTAAAGAGTGCAAACATCAATTCTGTAATGGATTTTGAAGGAAAAACATATGCAGGATGGGGAGCACCAAGTGAAGAAGCTGTCATTAAAGCGGTTATGAACGAAGCGGGTGCTGATTTTAGTAAGTTAAACATCGTAGGATCTGATGGGTCTGGTATTGCAGGGCTTAGTGATGAAGTTGGTAAAAATAAAGTGAACCTAGGATGGGAATTCTATGGTTGGGCTATTATTAAAGCACTACAAGATGGATATGATTTAAACTATATGCCATTAGCGGATTTAGATAATCGTTTGGATTACTATACTCCGGTTATTATCACCAACAAAAAGATGATTAAAAAGAATTCAGATACAGTTAAAAAATTTATGGAAGCTACTAAAAAAGGATATGAATATGCGATTGATCATCCAAGTAAAGCAGCTGAAATCTTACATGAGGATGCATTGTCAGATACAGATTTGAAATTCCTTAAAGAAAGTCAAAAATATTTAAGTAGTCAATATGCCAAAGATGCAGATTCATGGGGTGTTATGAAAGATTCTGTATGGGATAATTATACAGATTTTATGTATGAAACAGGATTGATCAGTCAAAAGATTGATGCGAAAGACCAATATACTAACGAGTTTGTGAAATAATGAAGCTATATGTTGAAAAGCTAAATCTTGAATTTTCAGGAAAAGAAATATTAAACGATATTTCTTTTTCTATTCAAGAAGGTGAATTTGTTTCCATTCTAGGGCCAAGTGGATGTGGTAAATCCACCATTCTGAATGTATTGGCAGGATTAATTGAAGATTATTCTGGCTCTGTATTTGTGGATGATGAACCAATTACAGGTATTAGTAGTCATTTTGCGTATATGCCACAAAGTGATTTATTACTTGAATGGAGAACGATTTTAGATAATGTTTGTTTGTATGGCGAAATCAATCATGATAAATCAATCAGACAACGAGCTTTAAAAGAATTTGAAACATTTGGTCTTTCTGGTTATGAAAACGCATATCCATCGAGTCTTTCAGGAGGAATGCGCCAAAGAGCTGCCTTTTTGAGAACTTCTTTGTGTAAAGCGGATATTCTTTTATTAGATGAACCATTTGGAGCGTTGGACGTTATTACTCGAAATGATATGCAAGATTGGTTGTTACAATTAAGAAAGAATTATAATCGTACTACTTTATTAGTTACACATGATATTGATGAAGCTTTATATTTATCGGATCGTATTTTGATTTTATCGAATAAGCCAAGTCATATCTTGCAGGAAATAGACTTATCTAAAGAAAAGAAATCGAGAGATTGGTTGTTTTCACAAAGTGATTTGAAGAAACAAGTTTATGAATTGTTGAAGGGTGAAAATCATGCATGATGCACATTATCATTATTCAAAAGAAATAAATGCGCTGCAGAATGAATATGGAATTTCTGGTATTTGTAACGTCGCAAATGAAATAGAATTTGAACTTGTCCATCAAAAGCAGTTGTTCTATTCTTGTGGAGTACATCCTTGGAATGCAAGTTTAGATACATTTGAATCCATGCTTCCTTTGTTAAAAAAGGCACCTATCATTGGCGAAATCGGCATGGATAGTGTATGGTGTGATTTGGATTTAAATATTCAAAAAGAAGTGTTTGAAAAACAGCTTCAGCTTGCACATGCTTTAAATAAACCAGTCATTCTTCATACGAAGGGTCAGGAAAAAACAATACTTGAATTGATTCGTAAATATCCAAATACATATGTTGTACATTGGTATGGATGTATGGATTATGTCAAAGAATATGATGAAGTGGTATCTTATTTCACGATTGGTCCTTCAATTGGAAAAGAAGAGGAAGTAACGCATTTAGTAAAACAAGTATCTATGGATAAATTACTTATGGAATCCGATGGTATTGAAGCTGTGAAATGGGCTATTGATAGTGACGATTATATTGCTGCTTTAAAAAATGAAATTACTATGGTGGCTTCGTTAAAGAATCAATCGTATTCTGAAGTTGAAAGAATTTTGGATCAAAACTTTTCAAAGTTAATAAAAAAATAGGAGAATTTCTTCTCCTATGCAAGACAGTCATTGAACTGTCTTTTTATTTGTTCTTCATTCATATTCTTTCCAATAAAGACCAATTGATTGATTCGATCTCCATATTCTTCATCCCAGTTTTTGGCAAGTTGTGGATTGGCCTTTAATAAATCTATTTGATCTTGTTTTGGAGCTGACGCAATCCATAATGAGTCTTCAGTAAGTGAATTTAATTTACCAGCTTGTTCAAATAAGTAGGCAGAATCAGGTTGGTTATCAAACCATACATAGCCTTTGGTACGAATCACATTCGGATAGTTATTTAATAGATTTGTGAATTTCTTTAAATCCAATGGTTTTCTTGTTTGCCACACAAAAGTAGAAATTCCATATTCTAAAGCTTCACCTTCGTGTTCGTGATGATGGTGTTCGTGTTCTTCGATTTCGTGAATCCAGCCAATGTTGTTTTGTGCTTTTTCATAATCAAAGTTATGTGTGTTTAAAAGCTCTTCTAAATTAACTTGGCCAAAGCTAGCCTCAATGATTCCGGCATCTTTACATAGTTTATGAATGACTGCCTTGATTTCATTTTTCTCATCTTCGTTGACGGTTTCTGCTTTGTTTAAGATAACGGTATTACAGAATTCGAGTTGCTGCATCAATAAAGAGTCTAAAGAATCTTCATTTTCAACAGGTTCTAATAAGTGTTTACCACAATTGAATTCATTTGACAATCTTGCAGCATCGGCAACGCAGATGATGTTGTCTAAGTGGAATAGTTCTGGTAATCCTCTAGAATATAGTGTTTCATTGGCGGCTGTAATGGTTTGCGCAATTGGGATTGGTTCGCAAATACCACTAGCTTCAATGATGATGTAATCAAACTTATTGGATGAGGCTAAGGCTGAGAGTTGTTGTAAAAGATCTAGTTTTAGTGTGCAACAAATACATCCATTGGTAAGACCTACAACGTCTGTGTCTTCTTTTTGAATTTGTGCATTTTTATCAATTAGTTTTTGATCAACATTGATTTCACCAATATCATTGACAATGATCGCAACTTTATAGCCTTCTTGATTTTTTAGAATGTGATTTAATAAAGTGGTTTTGCCAGCTCCTAAATAGCCAGTTAATAATAAAATAGGTATCGATTTTCTTTTCATTTTTAAAACCTCCTTCACTTATTGTATAATATTTGCGATAAAAAGGAGTAAATTTTTTATGACAATTTTATATACATCCTTCCATATATTGGATTTAGACAATGATACAGTACAAAGAAAAGAGATGCCTGAAGAATTCCAAGGTTTTGTGAAAGAATATATTGAGTATGCGAACTCAAATGAGAAAAATAAAATGTATACCATTCATGATGAACAAACACAAGTTGTTTCGTGTATTCGTCAAATGGCATTGAACCAAGAAAAATGTGAAGTTCTTACAGATAGTATTGCAGATAAGCTTTTGATGAGTGAAAAACTTGCACAGGCAAAAATCTATCGCATGGGTTCTAATGTGAAAAAGGGAAGTCTAATTCAGGCTTTGGTACAAAATAGTAGTGATGAACTTTTATTTGTGGTTGCCAAAGTGGAACATTCAAAATGGTATGATGGAAGTGATTTATCAAAGAAGTATGGATTTTCAGGAGATAAGAAATCATTGTGGAAATCAGCTGTATTTTCAATGTATGAAATTAATTCGCACATTGTATTTAAAGATGTTAAGGCATATTCAGATACTATGGCAAAATATTGGACAGTTTCATTCTTGGAGTTAGATGAAGCTAGGGATGATGCCAAAAATACATATTCCGCATTTAAGGCCGTGGATAATGAATTGAAGAGCGCTGTAGAACCTGTTTCTAAAAAGGATTATGTAAAGTTATCGAGTGAATTACAGAATGTGATGAATACACCACAGCAGTTAAACTACAATCAGTGTATTGATAATTTAATTGATTCGTATTCTTTTAGTGAAGAAGAAATCGAGAAAGATGTTATTAAAGATTGTTTACTAGCGCTTCCTGAACGTAAAAATTTTGATACAGAATTTAAAGTTGTTCCCGAAAGCTTGAATAATAAACGTACAAAAAAATTCCAGTTATCCCAAGGTATTGAATTAACGATTCGTTCGGATGCCATGGAATATCCAGATAAGATTGTATCGACTGTGGTGGATGGAAAGCGCGTCATTCAAATTGTTTGTGATGATGATGATACGTATGATGCGTTTGCTTAAAATAAACTGAAAGAATTATTGTTTGTATAAATACGAAAATAGTGGTTTAATTAGTACATTATTTAAAGGGGGTATTTCAAATGAAAAATAAGAATGTATTAACAATTCTATTATATGTTTTTGCCGTTTTATCATTAGCTTATACATGTTATGCGGCAATTCAAGCATACAATACGTTTACTTCATATTACAGTACAAACTTAAGTGTAGTGAATTTGGTTTTGTACATGATTACAACGTGTTATGAAAGCATCTGCTTTAGTGTGCTATTCTATGCGTTAGGCGTATTTAGTGAAATGTTTAAGAAGAAGGAAGAAGAGAAATAGTTTTATACTGTTTCTCCTTTTTTTGTTTACCAACATATATACCTAGAATGTTGCCAGCCTTGTTTATGGAGAAGATTCAAGTATCGGGAAAGGTTAATATATTCTTGCAATTGATTCCTTATACGGCCATGGCGTCCTTGATTTTTCCAGCTATATTATATGTAGATAAGAATATATGGATTGGCATTATAGCAAGTGTTGTAGCAGTTATCGCAGCTTTAAAAAAAGTTACCTGTAATTGGTGTTGTTTTGGTAAGTGTGATATCTTGTGTAATATTATATATGCTTATACTTTCATAGAAATGTAAAATATTTACAATCATATTGTAAACAGTTGCAAAAGGTGATATAATTTCATTGGCTTCGAAAGGAAGTTTTAAGAAGGTTTGCGTCAATAGAAATCGTATTTTGCTCCTTCCTCAAGTTCACTAATGATTTCGAAGTTGACGTAATAGATTAGGCCTGAGTGAATCCGGGCCTTTTTGTGTGTTAAAATGGTGTTGGTGATGGTATGGAACGAATTGCAAAACAGGTGCAGTTTATTTTGGAAATTGATAAAGAAAAACAAATCAAAAGGAAGACACTTCAAAGCAATGGGAAAGACTTTGAGGATGATGCTCAACATGCTTGGCATATGGCTATTATGACACTACTATTGAGTGAATATGCCAATGAAAAAATTGATGTATTAAAAACAATTTCCATGTTGTTGTTCATGATCTTGTGGAAATTGATGCAGGGGATACCTATGCATATGATGATCAAGGCTTGAAAACGCAAAATGAAAGAGAGAATTTAGCAGCTAATCGCATTTTTAATTTATTGCCAGAAGATCAGGCCAAAAAAATATTTGATTTGTGGAATGAATTTGAAGAAAGAAAAACACCCGAAGCTAAGTTTGCCAGAGTAATGGATAATTTTCAGCCTGTTATGTTGAATGCTGCGACGGATGGAAGAATGTGGGCTGAAAATGGCGTGCATCTTGAAAAGATATTAAAGCGAAATGAAAAAACACATGAGGGTAGTGAAATGTTGTGGAAGTATATGTATGAGCATTTCATTTTGCCAAATGTTAAGAAGGGAAGAATTAAAGAGTAATTCTTCTTTTTTTGAGTATACTACTGTACAAAACAAAGTAGTGGTGATAAACTAGTAGTGAAAGAGGTGGTTTGATGAAAAAAGGATTTATTATATTAATTATTTTTATTCTTGTTTGCATTGCAGGAGGTAGCTTTCTTGCAATTCATTTGATTCGTAATATAGAAGTAAATGAAACTTCGATTGTGAAAGAACCATTGAATCATGAGGGGATAGAGAATTTTACTTCTGTCAATTTAGATTTGACAAGTATGGATGTTAAAATTGAGAAATCCAGTGAGAATGCCATTTCTTATCGCTTGCAGGATGTGAAGAAACAAAAGCTGGATTATTCTGTTGATGATGGCGTTTTAACTGTAAAAGAAATAATTTTAGATAAACATTTTGTAGGTCATGATGATAATGAAGTGATTATTTATACGACAAATGATTCTTTAATTGTGAATGGCAATCTTGTTGCGGGAGATGTTGAAATTCAAAACGTGGCATTAAAGGATTCTAGAGTGACAAGTGTATCTGGTGATATTTCTATTGAGAATGGAAATTTAAATAATTGTACTTTTGTTACTACAAGTGGAGATGTTGAATTTGATGGTCAATTGGCAGGAGATAATACATTAGAAACCACTTCTGGAGATGTAAGTGTAGAAAATATCAATAATGTTTCAGTAACAGCTTCTACAACGAGTGGAGATATTGAAATTGGGGAAGAAGAATTAACGGGTTCTGTAAATCGAGTGTTAGGAACAAACAATGCGACTTTAACTTTAAATACGACAAGTGGAGATATTGAAATTAACTAAAAAAATAGGCAAGCGAAATTAATCGTTTGCCTTTAATAATTCTTCTAGAATTTGAACTGCATTTGTAGCAGCACCTTTACGAATCTGGTCTCCACAGCAGAATAGAGATAATGTATGATTTGTTTCATCCGTGATGTCTTTACGAATTCTTCCAACATAAACTAAGTCTTGATTTGTCGTATCCTTTGGCATTGGATAGATTTGATTTTTTGGATCATCTTTTAATAGTACGCCTTCAGCTTTGGATACTAATTCTCTTGCCTCATTGACATCCACTTCATTTTCACATTCGATGGTGATACTTTCAGAGTGAGAACGCCAAATAGGGACACGCACACAAGTACAGTTAACTTTTAAAGCATCATCGTGCCACATTTTTCTTGCCTCATTTTGCATCTTCCATTCTTCCTTTGAGATGCCTAAATCATCAAAATCTCCAATTTGAGGAATAAGATTGAATGCGATTTGGTAAGGGAAGGCTTTTGATGGAATATTTTCATCTTCAATTTGATTTTTTAAATCTTCAATTCCTTGAACACCAGCACCTGATACAGCTTGGAATGTTGTCACAATCATGCGTTTGATGTGGTATTTTTTATGTAAAGCTTGCAAAGCTACAAGGGCAATAATCGTTGCACAGTTTGGATTGGCAATCAAGCCATGATGGTTTTTAATGTCTTCTTTATTCACTTCAGGAATTACTAAAGGAACATCTTTGTCTAAACGGAATGCACTTGAGTTATCAACAACTATACATCCTGCTTCTTTGGCCCATGGCATCCACATTTTTGTGATGTCATTTCCTGTTGCACCTAATACATAGTCAACACCTTGAAAGCTGTCTTTTGTTAATTCTTCAACAATGTGTCCATCGATTTCTTTTCCTTTTGATCTGGCACTAGCTAATAATTTAAGGTCAGCCTGAATGTTTCTTTCTTTTAAGCATTCTAACATTTGTTGTCCTACAGCACCTGTAGCACCGGCAATTGCGATTGTTGTCATTCTTCATTTCCTCCTACGAAAGTATCATATATAACTTGGACTGTTTTTGTGAAGTCTTTTTTCTTAACTCCGACTGTAATATTGATTTCATCACTACCTTGGGCAATCATGACAATGTTGATGTTATTTTTACCTAAGGCACCAAATAACTTGCCACTAGTACCTGGTTTATCGGACATGTTTTTACCTACAGTAGAAATTAAAGCTAAATCCTCTTGGACAGTTAATTTATCTGGTTTTAGTTCATCTTTGAAGTGTGCCAAGATTTCATAAAGACTCTCTTCAATTTCTTTTTTCTCTACAACAATATTAAATGAGTCAATTCCACTAGGAATGTGTTCAATACTGATATGGTATTTTTCTAGGATGGATAGGGCTTTACGAATGAAACCAACTTCATTTGACATATGCTTTTTATAAACATAGATAGACATAAAATCCTTTTTACCTGCAATACCTGTAATTGGATATCCACTTTTTACTTTTGAATGTTCTTGGATGATTGTACCTGCGTCTTGAGGACGATTGGTATTTAAAATGTGGATTGGAATGTTAGCTTCTTTAACCGGGAAAATGGCTTCTTCATGAAGTACGCTTGCTCCCATATAGGAAAGTTCTCTTAATTCTGAATATGTGATATGAGTAATTCCTTTTGGGTTTTTAACAATTGTAGGATCAGCCATTAAGAATCCAGACACATCGGTCCAGTTTTCATATACGTCGGCATGAAGACATTTTGCTAAAATAGCCCCCGTAATATCGCCTCCACCACGTGGGAAGACTTGGATGTGTCCATTTGCACTTGTGCCATAGAAACCTGGGAAAACAAAGTGGTCGTATTGAGCATATTTAGCTTGAAGTTTTGCGCTGGTCGCATCCCAGTCAATGGATTTATCTAATTTAAAACGAATAATATCTTTGGCATCCACAAAGGCATAACCTAGATATTCAGCCATTAATTTAGCACAGAAGTATTCACCGCGACTGACGATAACAGCTTGGGACATTTGGTTAAGATTGGTGTAAAAGGCATCCAACTCCTTTTCAATGGGTTGTTTAAGGCCTAATTCATTTTTTATTTCGATGAAACGGTTTTTGATAAGTTTAAAGACACTCGATGCATCAACATGGTATTTTCTGTGGGCATCTAACAGGTAAAGCAGATCTGTGATTTTGTTGTCGGCCGCAAAACGTTTTCCAGGAGCCGATACAACAATGTATCGGCGTGTTGGATCTTGTTGAATGATGTTTTTGATTTTTTTGAACTGTTCAGCATTTGCAACACTAGAACCACCAAATTTAGTGATTTTTAACATATGACTACCTCCATAATGCGATAAAACTATTTTTATCTAATTCTTTAACTTTCTTAATGATCGACATATCCTGGTTTTCAATCCAGTAATAGTTCGCTTCTTTCTTTTGAATAGGATAGTAATTCTCTAGGGAAACATCACTGCGAATTAGCCACGTTTCTTTTAAAAGAGACGTATCAAATTCTTTTGGTGTTGAATAAACAATTTTTCTTTCTTTATTTTCAAGTGTATCTAAAGCATTCTGTACCATGGCTTGCGCTGTAGGTAATTGGCCAGCGCCCTGACCATAATAGCCTAGTGTATCAAAGCTATGAGATAGGATTTTTTGTGCGTTGTAGTTGCTAGGAACATTGGCTAAAAAATCATTTTCATCCATGCAGCAAGGAGCGATAATAGAAATGATCTTATCGTCAATTTGTCTTGATATGGATAAATGACGTATGACTTTATTGTTCATTTTGATGAATTTAATGTCCAACATTTTGATTGTACGAATTCCTGCATAATATGGAATGTCAACGATGGGTGTGTTGAAAGCTAAGCTGTTAGAAATCTTTGTCTTATAATATACGTCAACACCATCAATATCGTTAGATGGATCTTTTTCAGCATATCCTTTATCTTGAGCTTCTTTTAAAACGTCTTCAAAATCCAAGTTGTTTTTTTGCATAGAATCTAAAATGTAGTTGCTTGTGCCATTAAAGATACCTTCATAGCCTTGTAGTGGTTCAAGTCTTTTTAGTTTTAATAAGGCATCGATAAATGGAATACCACCTGCAACACAAGCTTCTACCTGAATGCTTCCTCCATATTCTTTTTCAAGCTCTAAATAGGTATCGAGATAGGTTGCGACAACAGCTTTGTTTGAGCTGATGACATGTTTTCCTTTTTTCAAAGCTTTTTGAATCAATGTGTTGGCAGGTTCTAATCCGTTTAAACATTCAAAAACGATATCAATATCATCTTGAACTACCATATCTTCATCGTTAGAAAAATAAGGTAGGTTTTCTTTTTCTTTACGTACATAAACGTATTTTATATTGATATCATCCAATGCTTTTGCAAGGATTTCAATTCCTTTTCCGACAACTCCATAACCTAAGATAACTGCGTTCATATAGTTCCTCCTGTATCTTTTTAGAAAACACTTGTTTTTAAAGTGTGAACATTGTATCATATGGAATATAGATTTTCAAGGAGGATTCACATGAACGATTATATTTCTACAAGAGACGCACACCAAAGCGTTTCCAGCAAGCAAGCCATACTAAATGGAATGAGTCCAGATGGAGGTTTATACGTACTTCCAACTTTAGATCAGATACATTTAGATTTATCTTTAATATGTTCAAAGTCTTATAAAGAAAATGCCGTTTATATACTTTCACATCTTCTTACAGATTATACGAAGGAAGAATTAGTGGCATGTGTTGAAAATGCATATGCGAATTCTTTCTCTAAAAAAGAGATTACACCTGTAAAAAAAGTAGATGATGTTTATGTGTTAGAACTTTTCCACGGTCCTACATGTGCCTTTAAAGATGTTGCGTTAACTCTTTTACCACAATTAATGTCCTGTGCCTTAAAAACTACGAACCAAAAAGCATTGATTTTAACCGCCACAAGTGGAGATACAGGTAAAGCGGCTTTATCTGGGTTTTGTGATGTAGAAAATATTGGTATTAATGTTTTCTATCCATATAAAAAGGTTAGTGCCATTCAATATCGTCAGATGGTTACGCAAAAAGGAAATAATGTGAATGTATTTGGAATTCAAGGAAATTTTGATGATGCGCAAAGCCAAGTAAAACGTCTATTCTTAGATGAAGAATTGAATGCATATTGTGCGAAACAAAATATTCTTTTGACAAGTGCCAATTCCATTAACGTGGGTCGTCTGGTTCCTCAAATCGTTTACTATTTTGATAGCTACAAACAATTAGTGCATCAAGGTACTATCAAATTAGGGGATAAAGTTTCATTTAGTGTTCCAACTGGAAACTTTGGAGATGTTTTAGCTGGATATTATGCATATTTGATGGGGTTGCCAGTAGAAAAGTTCTATGTTGCCAGCAATGCGAATCGTGTATTAACAGATTTTTTAACGACAGGTATCTATGATCGAAATCGAGATTTTATCCAGACTATTTCACCAAGTATGGATATTTTGATTAGTTCAAACTTAGAAAGATTATTGTATTATGCATCAAATAAGGATACACAAAAAGTATCGAAATGGATGCAGGAATTAAATGAAAAGGGTCGTTATCAGATTGATGATGAAACTTTTAAAACCATTCAAAACTTATTTGCGTGTGGCAGTGTAGATGATGAAAGTACAAGCTTAGAAATTAAATCAGTATATGATAAGACAAACTATGTTTTAGATCCGCATTCGGCCATTGCGTACAAAGTCGCAAAAGAATGTAAAGATCGTCCTATTGTTTCTTTGGCTACAGCTTCACCTTATAAATTTAGTCAAGATGTTTTGAAAGCATTAGGATATACAGAAGATAATGAATGGATGGCTATGCAAGATTTATCAAAATATTGCCAAGATGTAATTCCTACTCAATTAAAGGAACTTCAAGACTTAGATGTTTTACATGATCGTGTTATAGATGTAGCATCTATGAAAGATGTGGTATGTGAAAGTACAAAAGAGGTATTCCATGATTAGTGTGTGTGTCCCAGCAACAAGCGCAAATTGTTGCGTGGGATTTGATTGTCTTGGTATGGCTGTAGACTGGTGGGCTCACTTTACTTTTGAAGAAAGTGATACGTTGATTGTAGAAGGTTGTCCGGATGAATTTAAAGGAAAAAACAATTTAGTCGTGCAAGCCTTTTATACAACTTGTGACTATTTACATTTGGAATATCCGACTTTTAAACTAACGATAGATACAGATGTGCCTTTTGCCCGTGGCTTGGGTTCAAGTTCAACGTGTGTTGTTGCGGGAATCTTAGCTTGTGATGCATGGTTTAAAAAGGGTATGGACAAGATGGAAGTCTTAAAGATTGCCACAAGTATAGAGGGACATCCTGATAATGTAGCACCAGCTATTTTTGGCCAGGCTACAGCTTGTTTTATGGAAAGAGAAGATGTGAAAATGAGTCTTGTTCCATGTGCAAACTATCACTGTTTGGCCATTGTACCTCGTTATGAAGTAAAAACTTCTCAGGCAAGAAAGGTTTTGCCGACTGGTATGGCATTTAAAGATTGTGTTTCACAAGTATCGCATGCACTCGTCTTTATTCAGGCTTTGCAACAGGGGAATGAGTCTTTACTTGCAAGTTCTTGCAGGGATTTGTTGCATGAACCATATCGTAGGCAATTTATTAAGGAATATGATAGGATAAAGAAGTATTGTGATTCAAAACAACTTCCAATGTGGATTTCAGGAAGTGGTTCAACTATGATGGTTGTTTCGTTAGAAAAATCTCATTTGGTTGAATTATCCAAGATTTTAGAATCTTGTTTTAGTGAATTGGATTATAGATTTTTAACTATAGCCAAAGAGGGGGCGTTTATAAAATATGAGTAAATATTATGTTGTGAGCGGCGATATTTTACCAGATGTTTTAGAACAAGTTATGCAGGCACGTATTTTATTACAGTCGGGCAAGGCAAAAAGAATTAGTGAAGCTGTTAAAATGGTTGGTATTTCGCGTGGCACATATTATAAATATAAGGATGCTGTTTTTTCATTTAATGCAGAACAATCGAATCGTAAGGCAATTATTTCGATGATTTTAAGAAATGAAAAGGGCACACTTTCTAAAGTTTTATCGTTAGTATCTGTAAAACAAGTTAATGTTTTAGCTATTAACCAAACGATTCCTATTAATGGGATTGCCAATGTAGCACTTACTTTAGATATTAGTGATTTAGAAATCAGTATTCAGTCTTTAGTCAGTTTGATTGAGGCTATGCCGATGGTAGAAAAGGCTGATTTGGTAGCTGTAGAATAATGAGACGTGTTTTAAGTTTTATATTTGGCTGGTGCTTTATCATTGTTTGTGTTGTGTTTAGTATCAAAAGTACGGCATTAAACCCGGATTTTTATATTCCTAAATATGAAGAGATGGATTTGGATAGTGATATTGGTGTTTCTAAGAAAGATTTGAATCAAAGTATTCGTTTATTGTTGGAATATTTAGATGATAAACGGGCGGATATAAAGGGACATATCACATGGTATGGTGTATCTCAAGAAACTTTTAATGAAAAAGAAACGAGTCATATGGTGGATGTAAAGGCGTTGTATCAGAATGCTTTAAGGGTTAGTAAAACAGCGCTTATTATTCTAGTGTTGATTGTTTTATATTTTTACTGGAATGAAAAAGAATTGATGTTTGCGTATTTGAGTAAAGGTTTTTTAACGGCCATGTTTACATTCATATTAATGCTTGTATTTTTTGGGTTTTGGATCTTTACAGATTTTACGAGTTTCTGGACATGGTTTCATACAATTTTCTTTACGAATCAATTGTGGCTGTTAGACCCCAATACGGATTTCATGATTTGTATGCTTCCAGAAACAATTTTTTATAAGTTGGTACTTGCTTGTGTAATTAAAGTGATTTGTTTTGTCGCTTTGGCAAGTGGATTGGCGATTTATTATATGGTGAAAAAGGCACCGATAGGTTTTGAAAGATGATTGTACTTGCGTCTAAATCTCCACGAAGAAAAGAGATATTAAAAGAATTGGGCTACGATTTTATTGTTTGTCCAGCCAAAAAGGATGAAGTGTTTGATTTAAGTTTAGGTTTGGATGAGGCTTTAAAAAAGGTGGCTGAATCCAAGGCAAAAGAAGTAAGAGAATTCTATTCAGACTCGATTATTATATCGGCAGATACGATTGTATGTTTGGATCAAAAAATATTGGGTAAGCCAAAATCAAAAGAGGATGCGATAAAGACGCTGAACGCATTATCAAATCGTAGGCATCAAGTAAAAACGGGTGTTTGTATAATCTATAAAAATCAAACTTTTCTACATGTCGAAACGACGGATGTTTATTTTAAAAAACTTACAGAACAAGATATTATTTCATATGTAAATAGTGGGAAATGTATGGATAAAGCAGGCTCGTATGGCATACAGGAATGTGATTTTGTGGATCATATTGAAGGTGATTATACCAATGTGGTAGGTTTACCAAAATATGTGGTGGAATCAATAATGAAAGACGTTGCACTCTAGTTATAGAAATGATAAAATAGCGTGGTAATAATTAGAGGAGGAACATATAAATGTCTAATGTTATTAATAAAAAAGATTTAGCTGAAAAATTGGCTGAAGAATTCGGTTGTTCAAAAAAAGACGCAACAGCTTATGTTCAATTCGTATTCGATACAGTAGCGGATACTTTAAAAGATAATGGTACTGTAGATGTATTCGGATTTGGTAAATTCTCAATTAGCGAAAGAGCAGCTCGTACTGGTATCAATCCTGCTACTAAAGAAAAAATTGAAATTGCTGCAAGCAAATCTGTAAAATTTAAAGCTAGCAAAGCTTTGAAAGACGCTGTTAAGTAAGAAGATTCGATAATGAATCTTCTTTTTTTTCATGTTATAATATTGAATACAAAATTAAGATAATTGAGAGGAGAATTCGATGAGTTTACCAATTTATGTAATTGGACACAAAAACCCTGATACAGATTCAATTTGTGCTGCTTTAGCTCTTGCAGAATTAAAAAGACAGACTGGAATCAATGCGGTAGCTGCTCGTTTGGGGACTTTGAATCCAGAAACTAAATTTATATTAGATAAATTACATGTAAATATGCCAGTTTTATTAACGACTGCACGTTCAACGTTGGAAGAAATTGAAATTGATGATGCGGTGACAATTGAAGAAGGGCAAACAATTCGTCGTGCATGGGATTTATGCTTAGAAAATCATGTAAAGACTTTGTATGTTGTAGATGATAAAAATGAATATAAGGGCATGGTTACTTTGGGTGATGTTTCTAAGATTCAGATGCAGGATTTAAATATTACGAGTGAATTATTAAAAGAAACACCATTAGAAAATTTAGTTGCCAGTGTAAAGGGTTCTTTTATTTTAAAGGGAAATCTTGAAAGAAGTGGATTTGTTCGTATTGCGGACAAACGCTTGATGGATAGAGATCTAAAAGGTGCTATCATGGTTTTAAATGATCATGAAGATAGTATGATCAAGAGTATGGCAAAGGGTTGTGCTGTTATTGTCGTGGCAGAAAACTTTGTTCCAAATAGCTATATTATTGAAATGGCAAAACAAATGGGAGTTACTTTAATTAGTACGTCTTATAATATTATGAAAATCATTCAAATGATTTATCGTTCGATTCCGGTTGAATTGATTATGACTCCGGCTAATAAAGTGATTCGCTTTAATAAAAGTGAATATGTAGAGGATGTGGAACGTGAAATGTTGAAGACGCGTCACTCATCTTATCCTGTTGTATTCCAGAAAAAAATATTGGGGTCTGTTGCTCGATATAACTTATTGAAGGCTGAAAAGAAACAGTTTATTCTTGTGGATCATAATGAAAAGAAACAGAGTATCAGCGATATTGAAACGGCGAATATTGTAGAGATTGTGGATCACCATCGTATTGGTGATATTGAAACAGATCGTCCAATTGTATTTAGAAATATGATAGTAGGTAGTTCTTGTACGATTGTTGGATTGATGTATGCAGAATATGGGGTTAAAATGCCTGAGATCATCGCAAAATTGATTGCGTATGGCATGATTAGTGATACAATGAATTTTAATTCACCAACATGTACGACAATTGATCGTAATTTGGCAAAGCGTTTATCAAGTGAATATGATATTGATTTTGATGCGATGGCTAAAGAATTATTCGAAAATACGGCTACGATTCGTGGAAAAGAATTCAAGAATATTCTTTACAATGATGTTAAAGAATATATGTTGAGTGGATATCACATTGCGGTAAGTCAGGTTTTTACGTTTGATTTGAGTATTGTGGATGAAATTAAAGAGGATTTCTTGAAGTACATGGATGAACAAAACACGATACATGAATATGACTTGATGTTGATGGTTATCACTAATGTCGAAGGTCGTGGTTCACGTTTCTTATATGTAGGTAAGTTATCGCATTTTGTTCGTGATGTTGTAGAAGAATTCAAGGATCAGGGATTTGTTTCTCGTAAAAAACAAATTGTGCCTCGTTTAGCACAAGAACTGGCATAAAGGGGGATTTAATATGGCAGTAGAAAAAAGATTAATGCATTATGCATCATTTGACACACAGTCAAGTGAAGAAAGTACAAGTGCACCTAGCACTGAAAAACAATTGATTTTAGCTCGTGAACTAAAGGCTGAATGTGAAAAATTAGGCTTTGATTCTGTTGAATTAACCAATACAGGTATTGTGTATGCATACTTAAATGCGAATACAGATAAGAAGATGGATCGTATTGGGTTTATTGCACATATGGATACGGCAAGTGAAATTACGGGGGCGAATGTAAAGTGTCGTGTAATTTCAAAATATGATGGAAATACAATTCAATTAAATGAAGAGTATTCCATGTCTAAAGAAGAATTTCCAGCTTTGGCAAACTGCATTGGTGATGATTTGATTGTTACAGATGGAACGACATTACTTGGTGCAGACGATAAAGCAGGAATTGCGATTATTTTAGAGGCTATGGAACAGTTGATTCAATCTGAAAAAGAACATGGATTTATTGCGGTTGCCTTTACTCCAGATGAAGAAGTAGGTCGTGGTGTCGAAAACTTTGAGTTAGATAAGTTTGCCGTGGATTACGCGTTCACAATTGATGGTGATCGTATTGATTCTGTTGATTATGAGACATTTAATGCAGCACAAGCTGTTGTCACATTTGATGGTACAAGTATTCATCCTGGAGATGCCAAGGATCGTATGGTCAATGCGAGTTTATTAGCAATGGAATATGCTTCGAGTCTTCCAAAAAAACAAACACCTTCACATACACAGGGTCGTCAAGGATTCTATCATTTAGTGGGTATGGAAGGAATTTGTGAAGATGCAAAATTAACTTACATTCTTCGTAATCACAGTAAACAAAGTTTTATTGCACAAAAACAGAAGATGGAAGCAATTGCGGATAAGATGAATGAAAAATACGGAAACCGTGTTCATGTATCGATTCGTGATCAATATGAAAACATGCGTCAATATATGCATGGGGATATGCGTAGTGTGAATAAGGCAAAATATGCATTGCGTCAATGTGATGTAACACCAGTTAGTACACCAATTCGTGGTGGAACAGATGGTGCAATGTTGACGGCAAGAGGATTAATTTGTCCAAACTTAGGTACGGGTTCATTTAATCATCATGGTCGTTTTGAATTCGCAAGTATTCAAAAGATGGAAAAGATGGTTGAAATCGTATTAAAAATCGTTGAGTAGCTAACTATATAAAATTCAAGTAATTTTTATGAAAAAGTTTGAAAATATAAAATTACTAGAATTTTTAGTTATTTTTGAATTGATCTTTGAAAATGTGAATATTGGATTAAATTTAGGCATGACGAAAAGAACTTTTAAAATGCGGTTTTTTAAAAGTTCAGATGCTTTAGATGCATTTGTCTTATCTTAATAATGCAGGATCAAATGATTGTCCTGTTTCTAGTAAATGATAAATGATTCTAAGCAACTTTCTAATGCAGTGGCCTTGAGCACAACGGTGTCCTTTACCTTGAGAAATCTTTAATAGATAGTATTTCTTGAATACAGGATTATTGTTAATTACAGTCAGTATGATTTGATACAAAGTCTTTCTAAGATACTTAGATCCCTTCTTGGTTATGCCAGTATGTTGGGCGTTGTATTGACTCGATTCATAGTGATATGGTGCTACTCCTGCAAATTTAATGATTTGAGAAGGCTTGGAATAATTGCCAATATCTCCTAATTCGGCTAAAATAGAAGTACCAGAGAAATGAGAAATCCCTGGAATGCTTAGGATAGGAGAGTTGTTTGTGATTGAGAACTCTTCTATTTTTTTATCTATTTCAGCGATTTGCTCTTTAATAAGCGTGATTTGGCTTACCAAGTGTTTGATCTGTATAGTCTCAACTTCAGAAGAGATTCCGATAGAATTCTTTGCACATTCTTTTAATTTTTCCGGAGTCAATGAAATATGATTGCCTCTACCTTTGATTTCAAAACATTTACGAATTGTACGAATGTCTGTAGAAGCGATTGCTTCAGCGCTGCCAAACGTTTTAAGAAGATTCATGTAAACAATGCTATATTTCGAACTGAATAAAGTGTTGAATTCAGGGAAAACAAGATCAATCGATTTCTGTAGTCGATTACAGTAGACATTGAGTTCTTCCTTTAGATTATGGTGATGACGAGTCAATTGTCTCTGTTCGTATAAATCAAAACGGTCAACTTTAGTAATACGATACTGTTTCTTACGCTCAGGAGTATCTAGAACATCACAAATAGTGATTGTATCCAGTTTGTCATTCTTAGTAATGCCGCCTTCCATCTTGCGGGTAAGATCTGTAGTTTTAGGGTTGATCAAGGCAACGGTATATCCATTGCTAAGAAGAAATTTTAGAAGAGCAACATGGTAATGCCCCGTGTCTTCCATACCAATTAGAATTGATTTTTTAGAATACGGTTTAAGAGAGTTAATCAGAAAGTCAAATCCTTCTTTGTTGTTAGAAAAAGAAGTAGGTGTAACATTGAATTCACCAGTTTCTTTGTCCATGACACAGAAGTGATGACTGTTCTTTCCAACATCGATACCAACTAATTTCATAAATAAACATCCTTTCTTTATAGAAACGTGTGAAAATGGTTATCCACAACACTTAGACCACAAAACCTGGTTCAAAATACGAATTCAAAGACTCATCTAACTAATCACTGTTTTGGAATAAGGTGTGGTAAGAACCTACTCAAAGTAGTCAAGCTACAGGGGGTGAATATACAAATCCACATTCACATATTCAATTTTACAAATTAACAAAACCGTCTTCAACCACGGTTATTAAAGGTTGAAAGAAAGGAGAAGTATATTGTAGATGACTAGTTAGATGGGTCAATTACAATATACCAGGAGGTTGTCATGGATTACGCTAAAGAAGCTTTAAGGTTACATGCTAAGTGGAATGGTAAATTAGAAACCGTTCCAAAAATGAAGATTGAAAATAGAGATGATTTATCGATTGCCTACACACCGGGTGTTGCGGCACCTTGTTTAGAAATCGAAAAAGATAAAAAGAACAGTTATGTCTATACGGGTAGAGCACATACTGTTGCGGTTATTAGTGATGGTAGTGCGGTTTTGGGACTAGGAAATATTGGTCCTGAAGCAGGTATGCCGGTAATGGAAGGTAAATGCGTATTGTTTAAGGCGCTAGGAAATGTGGATGCCGTTCCATTATGCTTGAATACACAAGATACAGATGAATTGGTTCAGATTATTTCGAGCTTAGAGCCTAGCTTTGGTGGAATCAACTTAGAAGATATTGCGGCTCCTCGTTGTTTTGAAGTTGAAAAAAGATTACAGGAAAAAATGAATATTCCTGTTTTCCATGATGATCAGCATGGTACAGCTATTGTCGTTTGTGCTGCTTTGGTAAATGCTTTGAAATTGGCTGAAAAGCAAAATCCAACAATCGTAATCAATGGTGCTGGCAGTGCTGGTGTTGCGATTGCGACTTTGATTTTAAAGATTGGTTTGGGTAATGTTATTTTAGTGGATAAACAAGGTATCTTAACAGCCGATATGGATTTAACAAGTGGTCAAAGAGGATTGATTGATAAGTTAAATAAAGAAGGAAAAACAGGTTCTTTAAAGGATGCATTAGTTGGTGCAGATGTATTTATTGGCGTTAGTGCAGGTCATATCGTATCTAAAGAAATGATTGCGTCTATGAATGAAAAGGCAATTGTATTCCCAATGGCGAATCCAGTGCCTGAAATTGAACCGGAAGACGCAAAAGAAGCTGGTGCCTATATTGTGGGTACAGGTCGTAGTGATCATCCAAACCAAATCAATAATGTGTTGGCTTTCCCAGGTATCTTTAAAGGTGCATTAAAAGCAGGTGCTACTTGTATCAATGATGCGATGAAAGAAGCGGCTGTTTATGCGATCAGTTCAATGATTACAGAAGATATGTTGGATAGTGAACATATTATTGTTTCCGCTTTAGATCCAAGAGTTGCAGATGTTGTGGCTCAAGCCGTTGCAGATGCGGCAAAAGAAAGTGGTGTAGTGCGTGAGTAGAGTTGGTATTGTTGCAGAAGGTGGAGGTACTAAGGCTGCTTATTCTGCAGGAGTATTAAAATGTTTACTCGAACACGACATTGTTCTTCCTTATTGTGTAGGGATTAGTGCTGGTACAGAAATTTTATTGAGTTATGTTTCAAAACAGGTAGATCGTTTAGAGGTTACAGGTATTGATGCGCCTTGTCAAAAGGGTGTAGTTGGATGGCGACCATTCTTTAAAGAAGGTTCGATCTTTGGTATTGAAGCTACGTATGATTTTATTGAGTCTAGAGTCCCATTGGATTTAGAGGCTTTCCAAAATAGTGAAACGCAAATGGAAGTTGGATTGTATAATCTAAAAACGCATAAGGTAGAATATTTTAATAAGAGTCATATTGATAAAGATGAAACATTGATCAAGGCAAGTTGTGCTTTGTTGCTTCTAGCTAAACCTTATAAGTTTAATGGGGAAATGTGGATGGATGCTGGTCTTGTAGATATGATTAGTATTGAACAAAGTCTTCGTGCTGGAAACGATAAGCATATAGTGATTTCTACAAAGGAAGAGGGCTATGTTCGTAAGCCGGCTCCCAAATGGCAATTGTGGCTTTCAAACTTGGTTTATAAGGATAAACAAATTACAGATGATTTAAGAAATCGTCATGTTCGCTATAAGGAACAGTGGGATAAGATTGCTGAACTTGAAAAAGAGGGTAAGGCATTGGTTTTGCGTCCTCATAAAGATCTTGGAGTCACTCGTTATACAACAGATCCAGAAAAATTGGGTCCTTGGTTTCAATTAGGATATGATGAAACTCTAGAGCGTATAGATCAGATCAAAGAATTCATTAAATAGAAAAACCTGGATTTCCAGGTTTTTCTTTTGCCACAACAATCATTTAAGGAGGTGTATTGTGGCATTAGTGACCACATTGTTCGAAGTGCTATATGTTTTAAACTACTAGAAAAGAGATTGTAGTCACATTTCTTATTATAGAAGTTCAATGTGAATTTATTATTAAAAATCAAAAATTCTTTTAAAAAGACTAGAAAGAGGCTATTATTAAGGTATGAATGGTTATTTTTTTGATATGGATGGAACACTTTATAATAACAGGTTCCATGAAGTAAGTGAGAAAACTTTTAAAATGTTAAATGAACTACAAAGCCAAGGACACTTTGTAGCTTTATCGACGAGTCGTTGTCAATCTGAATTAAAGAATCTTCCTTCTTGTATGCGTTCATTTCAATTTGATTGTATGATCAGTGATGGTGGCGCTTTGATTTTGGATAAACAAAAAGAGGTTCTTGAAATGAATTGCATTCCAAAAGAAACAATGAGAAGTATAGATCAATTTTGTAAAGAACGAAACTTGGAATATCGTTACAGTACACGAGGGGGAAATTATTTTGGTACGCCATATTCTAGTTTTGCGCATAATATATATTTTGAGTTGTATCTAAACAGTCCAGTTTATAAACCTTATAAAGAGGATGAAGTGTTGAATGTTTTACTTTTTTGCCAAGGAGAAACAAAAGAGGCGTTAAGACCTTTGATCAAGAATTTAGGGTATGTTGAATATCCGGATTGTTTTGAATTGCGTGCGAATCAAGTAGATAAGGCAACGGCCGTGAAAAAAATCATAGATGCTCATGCATTTGAAACAACGTATTGTTTTGGGGATGGAACCAATGACATTGATATGTTGAAGCTTGCCGACGTGGGTGTTGCGATGGGCAATGCGTGTGACGCATTAAAAGAAGTTAGTGATGTTGTGATTGGAAGAGTGGATGAGGATGGCATCTACAATTTCTTAATAGGAAAATAAAAGCTGAATAGGAGGAGAATAAGATGGCTTATATTTTAGAGAATGATGTATTGAAGTTGGAGTGCACAGAAAAGGGTGGCGAAATGCTGCACTTAGTAAAGAAGAGTACAAATCATGAAACTTTATATCAAGGAAATCAGGGGTGGTCTGGTAGAAATCCTTCTTTATTTCCAATGGTAGGAAATACGTATACAAAGGATTATGAGATTGATGGTAAAAAATATGCGATGAAAAATCATGGCTTGATTCGTTATGCGACTTTAAAGGGTGAAAGTCAAGAAGATGAACTTGTATTTAGCTTAGATGCGAATGAGGATACGTTAGCTCAATATCCTTTTAATTTCCATTTTGAGATTGGATATAAATTGGATGGAAATAAAGTTTTAATTCAGTATCATGTAAAAAATAATGACTCTAAGGACATGCCTTTTGGGTTTGGTTTGCATCCTGCTCTTAAATTGGATGATGAATTTTCTACGTATACTTTGGCATTTGAAAAAGAAGAAAATACGAAACAATTGTTGTTTGATCCTAGCTACGAAAAGAATGTAGAGTATCAGGATGTTGCATTTAAAGAATGGAAATTGTCTAGAGAAGATGTAAAGAAGTATGCGACGATTATTTATAAGGATTTAAAATCAAATTATGTAACTTTAAAACATGGAGATGAAGAAGTGGTTCGCGTATCGATTGAGGGATATCCATATTTGGCTTTATGGACTCATGATAGTGCATCGGATTTCTTATGCATTGAACCTTGGTATTCACATGGGGATTTCGAAAAAGAAACACCAGATTTCTATCATAGAGAAGGAACCATGGTTTTAAAACCAAATGAAGAGTGGTCTTGTTCATACTGGATCGAGGTACTTTAAGAAGGAGAAATCCTTCTTTTTTAATAAAAATTTGTATTTTTAAAGAACAAATTTGCACTTTTTAGTTTACTTTCATCTAAAATCTTTTATTTTAGTTAAAAACGGTTATAATGAAATTAGTTCAGAAGGAGAAAGAAAAATGTTCGGAAAAGAAAAATCAACTTGGGAAGAATTAAGTGGTATTTTTACTGCACAGGAGATCTACCAACAACCTGCCACTTGGGCAAAAACAATTGCTCAAATCAAAAATGAAAAGGAAGCTTTAAAGAAATTCATGGAACCTGTATTAAGTGATCCAGATTGTGATATCGTGTTTACAGGTGCTGGAACAAGTGAATATGTAGGTAATGCATTATATTCATATGTTAACCGTTATACTGGTTACCATGCAAAATCATATGCTTCTACTGATTTAGTAGAAACTCCAGAAAACTATTTATCAAGAAACAAAAAGACTTTATTAGTGAACTTTGGTCGTTCAGGAAACTCTCCTGAAAGTGTTGGCTCAGTACAAGTTGCTGATGAAGTATGTAAGGAAAATGTGTATCATTTATTCATTACATGTAACAAAGATGGAGCTTTAGCAAAAGCGGCTGCTACTCGTGACAATGCTTACGATATTAACTTAACACCAGAAACTCATGACCAGTCTTTCGCAATGACCTCAAGTTTCTCTAACATGATGTTGGCTGCATTATTATGTTTCCGTTTAGATGATATTGATGAAGTTGCAAAAGAAATGGAAAGTGTTATTGCACAAGGACAAAAATTTGTTGATGAAGGATACAAAGTATGTGAAAATTTAGTTGCTGACTTTGCGGAATTTAACCGTATTGTATACTTAGGTGCAAATACATTGAAGGGTATTGCTCAAGAAAGTCAATTAAAGATTTGTGAATTAACTGCTGGTACTGTTACAACTACATTTGATAGTCCAATGGGATTCCGTCACGGACCTAAATCAGTTATCAACGATGAATGTTTAACAGTTGTTTATTTATCAGATGATGAATATCAAAGACAATATGAATATGACATTATTAAAGAAATGAGTGGACAACGCAAAAAGAACCGTTTAGTTGCTGTTTCTAGTCATGCAGATGCTGAAATCGAAGGATTAGTAGATACATTCATTAACTTTGATTTAGATGCACCTAAAGATAATATTTTCTTAGGATTTGACTATATTTTAGTTGCTCAGGTTATCGCATTATTTAAATCATTGAGCTACAAGATTACACCAGATAATCCATGTCCAACAGGTGAAGTAAACCGTGTTGTTAAGGGTGTTACTATTTACCCATATACTGCAAAGTAAGAATTTAGAGGAGAAAATTAGAGGAGAAAAAAAGAAGATGATAGGATTAATTGTTACTGGTCATGGCCACTTTGCGACAGGTTTAACTACAAGCTTAAACTTGATTGCTGGAGATGCAAAAGAATATGTTGCTGTAGATTTTGAAGCTACAGATTCAACGGATGATTTAGCAAAAAAATTAACAGACGCTATGGATTCGTTGAAGGACTGCGAAGGTATCATTGTATTAAGTGATTTAGCTGGTGGTTCTCCATTCAAAACGGCTGTTGAAATTGGATTCCCAAGAGGAAACGTAGAAGTTGTTGCAGGTACAAACTTAGGTATGTTAGTTGAAATCAACTTAACTCGTACTTTCTCTGAAGATGTTCATGCTTTAGCTGAATCAGCTTGCAACGTTGGAAAAGACCAAGTTATGCGTTATGTATTCCAACACATTGAACAAAACGACGATTTTTCAGATGGCATCTAATGTTTAAGCTAGGCTTTGCCTGGCTTTTTTTCTTTTGTAAAAACTTTTCAAATATCTGAAAATGAGGTATGATATTTTTACATACGGAGGTATTTAGAATGGATTATAAAACTAGAATTGAGGCATCTATTCAAGAGCATTTAGATGCATATATGGATATTGTAAAAACACTATACGATAATCCGGAAACAGGTTTTGAGGAATATGAAACACAGAAGGTATTGGTGAAATATTTAAAAGATGCAGGCTTTGATGTAAAGTCTAGCGTAGTGGTTGATACAGATTTTGTGGCTGAATATAAATCGGGTAAAGAAGGGCCAACAATTGCTTATATGTGTGAATATGATGCACTTCCTGAAGTTGGACATGGATGTGGACATAACTTGATTGCTGGTATTGGTATTGCGGCTGGTGAAGCCTTGAAGAGTGTTATTGATGAAATTGGTGGAATTGTACGTGTTGTGGGTACGCCTGGTGAAGAAAACTTTGGTGGAAAAGTTAAGATGAGTGAAGCTGGGGTATTTGATGATGTAGATGCAGCTCTAATGGTTCATCCAAGTACAGAAAATGGTGTCGGATCAAGATCATTGGCTATTTTACCAATTAAGTATGAATTCTTTGGTAAGAATGCGCATGGATGTCGTCCTCAAGAGGGACACAGTGCATTAGACGCAGCGATTAGTACATATACACAGATTTCAATGTTACGTCAATTTGTGACTCCAGGATCATATATTCATGGAATTATTCGCGATGGAGGTTTAGCAGCCAATGTAATTCCTGCTTATGCAAGTATGGAGTATTATTTTAGAGCAACTACAATGGCATATTGTAAAGAGATTGCAGCTCGTGCAGAGGATTGTGTGAAGGGATCATGTACTGCAAGTCAAACAACTTACAAAACAAGCATGTATGAATGTCCTTATGAAGATACAAAAATCAACTATACGCTAGCTGATATGTTGACAGAAAAATATAAAGAGCTAGGAGTTGAGCAAATTAATCCGGTTGATGAAGTTCCATGTGGTTCTACAGATGTTGGAAGTGTAAGTTATGTTTGTCCAACAATTCAGGGAACTATCAAAATCGCAGATTGCTCAGTTGCCGGTCATTCTAAAGAAATGGCGGCTGCAACAATTAGTGAAGATGGAAAAGCTGGATTAGTAACAGCAGCTACAGCTATTGCGTTAATTGGTTTAGATTTGATTACTGAACCTGAAAAGTTAGAAAAAGCAAAAAAAGAGTTTAAAGAAGGGACATGCTAATTAGCATGTCCTTTTATTTTGTGAAAAGGTTTTCAAAATGGGTTTTTAAATTGATTTTGTGATAATTATGTGTTTTTTTTGCCAATTTTTATAATTGTTAGTGATAAAAAATAAAAAAATACTAAAAAGTGCAAACAATTTCTTAAAATGTGTAAAGCATTTATGCATAGAAAATGTATAATATAGTCAAGATAGTTATTCTTTAAAGAAGAGAGCGCTATCAGGAAGGAGAGAGAATATGCCAAATATCTTATTAACAAGAATCGACAATCGTTTGATTCACGGTCAAGTTGCAACTCAATGGAGTGGAGTTCTAGGAGCTAACTTATTATTAGTTGCAAATGACGCTGTCGCAAAAGATGAATTCCGTCAAGGTTTGATGAACATGGCTGCTCCAGCTTATGCTCAGACTCGTTACTTCTCAATTCAGAAGACAATCGACATTATTGGAAAAGCAAGTCCTGCTCAAAAAATCTTCATCATTTGTGAAACACCTCAAGATGTATTACGTCTAGTTGAGGGTGGTGTTCCAATTAAAAAATGTAATATTGGAAACATGCACATGTCTGAAGGTAAACGTCAAGTCGCTACTACAGTAGCTGTAAATGACGATGATGTTGCTGCATTCAAGAAATTGCAAGAATTAGGTGTTGAATTAGAAATTCAACGTGTACCTGACATCGCACCTGAAGATATTAATAAACTTTGGAGCTAATCCAAAAAAGGAGAAAATGAAAAATGAATATTGTAGAAATTGTGTTATTGGCAATTGTAACATTCTTCTTTGCCATCGACCAATTCTCATTAACTGAAATCGTTTATCGTCCTATCATTGCTTGTCCAATTATTGGTGCAATCTTAGGTGATGTAAACACTGGCTTAGTTGTTGGTGGTACATATGAGTTAATGATGGTTGGTAACATGCCAGTTGGTGGAGCACAGCCTCCTAACGCTGTATTAGGATCAGTTGTTGCTATGATTTTCGCTGTTAAAGCAAAAATGGACATTAATGCTGCTTTAGGAGCTTGTATGATTTTCGCTACATTCGGACAATACGTTGTAACATTAACATTTACAATCATGTCTGGTTTAATGGCTAAAGCTGATAAAGCTGCTAATGAAGCTAACCCTAAAGGAATTACAGCTGTATGTAATACTTCTATGGCTATCTTAGGTACTTTATTTGCTGTAATCGCTATTTTAGCATATGTTGGTGGAACTGCTGCTTCTGGTGCTTTACAAAGCTTAAGTGAAAACGCAAGCTGGTTCATGGGTGGTTTAAGTGCTGCCGGTGGAATGATGCGTTTCGTAGGTTTCGCTGTATTGTTAAAGATTATGCTTTCTAACGACTTGTGGGGATGGTTACTAGGTGGTTTTGCAACTGCATTGCTATTTGGTAACGTTGAAGCTACTGCTTCTGCTTGCTTGATCTTAGTTGCATTCATCGGTGTTGCAATCGCATTATTAGACTTCAAGATTACTTCTATTGAAACAAAAGCTGCGCAGGGAGGTGTAAGTGATGGAATCTAATGCAATGACTTCTTACAAGGATACTACTCCTGCTGCAAGATTAGATAAACAGACTTTAAATAAAATGGTATGGCGTTCTTGCCAATTACAGGCTGCGTTCAACTACGAACGTATGCAATCTGCTGGTTGGTTATGGGCTATTTTACCAGGTTTGGAAAAAATCCACACAAATAAAGATGACTTAGCTGCATCTATGACTCACAACATGGATTTCCTTAATACTCACCCATTCTTCGTAACATTCGTTATGGGTATCGTATTATCAATGGAACAACAAAAAACTGATATTCAGACAATTCGTTCTGTACGTATCTCAACTGCTGCTCCATTAGGTGGTATTGGTGATGCATTGTTCTGGTATACATTAATTCCTATCACTGCTGGTTTAACTGCAAACATGGCTATTGATGGAAGTATCATGGGACCAATCTTATACTTCGTTATCGCATTCGGTGTTGAAATGGTTTTACGTTATGCTTTAATGTACTGGTCATACAACTTAGGTTTAACTGCTGTTAAGATGATGACTGCTAACGCTAAAGCATTCACTCACGCTGCAAGTGTATTAGGTGTATTCGTTGTTGGTGCTTTAATTTCTAACTATGGTGGAGGAACTAAATTAGGTATCTCAATCGCTAATGGTGAAGGTGATCCAATTGTAATCCAAAACTACTTAAATATGATTTTACCTTGCTTAATCGCATTCGCATTCACTATGATGTGCTATGTATTGATTAAGAAGAAAAACTGGACTCCAGTAAAATGTATCGCATTATTCTTAGTAATCGGTATTGTTGGAGCTGCATTCGGAATCTGGGCAGGTTCATATACACCTCTAGTACCAGTTCCATGGTCAGTAGTTGCGTAGGCTAATCTAACGAAGTTAGAATATTTTCTCTCAAATATAAGGTTGTAACGGATTATATCCTTACAACCTTTAATTTTATTTTTAGGTCATTAAAAATTTTTTTAATGATTTAAAAATGAAATTAAGGAGGTACAAATTATGGCTGATAAAAAATATCCAGTTCTTTATGCCACAAGTGTTAAAGGAACAATTTTTAGACATTGTGGAGTATACAATACAATTTATTTCAATATATATAATAATAAGGAATTAGAGGATAAACCTTATTACTTAGAGTATATGGAAAAGACAAGGGAAGAAGCTTATAAGGCAATCCAGAATAAATTTACAATGTCTCAACCATTAAAAGTGACAAATGATCATAAGGTTTTCATTATTTTTAGAGGCAATGTTGATATGCGTGATGTGAAAACTTTCTGCAAAATGATGCTACAGGAATTAGAATATTTTACAGAAGGTATTCATGTAGCAGATTATGCTGAATTAGAAACGATGTTTATGGAGATTGGTCGTGCTCCAAGTTTTTTGAAAGCTTCAAAAGTTGGAGAAAAGTTGACACAAACCGATATTCTTGACAAAATAATGGTACATATGGATGGTCATGATCAACCGCAGGATAATGGTTGTCTGACACCATATACAGATTATGTTGATTTTAAAGAAGAAGAGAAACGACAAAATCTAAAAAAAGAAGAACTAGAAGAAGTAGTTGAGTGGTAAGGAGATAGTTATGGCAGAAGGAAGAAAGACAAGAAAAAAACAGGAAACTGATTTAAAGGGTAATGTATCTGGTTGGCATGTTTATAAAGATGAACGTGGAAGAGCGGTATATTATGATGTGTTTTCTAAAACTGGATATATTTTGGCAAATAATGAAGATCGATATAAACAATTCAGTATGCGCTTTGTGTTGGGAGCTATCGGATTCATTTTGATGTTGATGTTTGATATGCCTATCTGGTTATGTGTTTTAGCTGGTGTTGCAGTATATGGATTTTTAGAATTTAGATTTAGACGATTCTTGAAAAACTTAGTTCGCGTTGAAAACTTTAAGTGTAATGAAAAAATGAAGAGTGAAGCTTCTATTAAAACTTTAGATACGAATAAAATCATTTTGAAAATGGTTCTATTATTAGCATTAGCTGTATTGATTATTATTAATGCATATAACGAAAACTATACTGGTTGGATGTTAACTCTTAACTATGTAATTAGTGCATTAACATTTATCTTCGCGTTATATCATGCTAAAGAATTGATTTCTCGAAAGAGTAAGTAAAAGGTTCGGTTGAACCTTTTTTTGCATAAAAAATGCGCATCTATAAGATGCGCAATATTTGTTTTAGCGAATTAATTCTTCCTGGTGACTAGCGTAAGTATATTCTTCAATTGTATACATAACGCGGGCTTTAATTAAATCTTCAGGAGTATTGTTCAATTTACCTTCACGTACCAATGTATATTGGAAAGGCATATATTGACTTAACAATGGTAATGGTACTGGATGTTCTTTTAAGTTAGTCAATAATTTAGCTAATGCATTTTTAACATTTTCTTGAGGTAAATAGTAACGGCAACGGTCAGAGAATGAATATTTACGTTTGAATGCAATTTCATTTTCTGTTCCATGATAATATGGAGCCCATTTACCAGGGTTTGCTAACATGGCTTTGTCTAATTCTTCACGGAAGTGACTTGTTTCAAATCCATAAACAGCAGCCAATTCTTCTTCAATCATGCATAATGAGAAGATTCCTTCACGAGCGGCATAAGTAAGTCCAGGACCAACTTTTAAGATGCCAACACCATCTTCTACTAATTCACGTAATTTGTATTTAGTTTGATAATCAGTTGAGTGTCCTTCAAATACTAATTTGTCAAAATCTTTAATACTTGCCATTAAATCTTTAGCACGTTCACGATCGTATTCTTCACATCCAGCATCTTTTTCTTCAACACCTGGCTGAACAACAGCAGCGATAACGTGGTTCCAAGCATCTGCGATTCCCATATCATCAAATGCTTTTTCAAATGTAGCTACAGTACTCTTGAAGTCTTCAGGTTTTGTAACTTGCATACCAGCATTTTCTTCTTGTGCTCCACCTGGAATTGGAACTTCACTACCGACGATATATACTGGGTGAATTGCTTCTGGATTTTCTTGAAGTAATTCTTGGTAAGCTTCTTCGCAAACTTTAGCTAAAGTAGCTCCACGACGAGCAATTGTTTCATCACTTAAACGAGTATTTGGATCATCATCAGCAACTTTCATACTTGTATCAATATGAATTTTAGTGAAACCAGCACGAACATAGTCATGTACTAATGTTTTTGCGTATTCCATAGCTTCTGCTTCTGGTTTGTTTGCGACTGTTAATGGTCCTAAGTGGTCTCCACCTAAGAAAATACGATCACTTGATAATCCAGCTTCTTTTGCTTTTTCATGACAGAAGTTGAAGAAATCTTTTGGTGTCATTCCTGAGTAACCACCATTTTGATCAACTTGGTTTGCAGTCGATTCAATTAAAACACATGAATCTTGTTTTTTTGCGGTTTCCATCGCAGCTTCAATAACGAATGCATTACTTGAACAGCATGAATAGATAGCTACGGCTTTACCTTCTTTTTGTTTTTTAACAATGTTTAATAATGGGTTTTGTTTAGGCATTGTATGTCCTCCTTAACTGTTTTTATTATACAGTATCTTTAACTTTTTTTCTTCTTTTTACCATAAAGTCAATTAAAAAGTGCAAATATTACTAATTTGTTAAAAATGACAAAAGCATTACTAAAATATGCATTTTATTTTGAAAGCGCTATGTTATAATATTAGAAGAAATATGGAGGAGATAACAATGAAGGTTATTGTATGTGAAAACTATGATGAAATGTCAGCAAAGGCATTTGAAGTCATGAAAGAATTATTGGATGCTAAGAAAGATGCTGTCTTAGGTTTGGCAACAGGATCTAGTCCAGTTGGATTATATAAGGAAATGATCCAATACCACAAAGATGGATATAGCTATAAAGATATTAAATCTTATAACTTAGATGAATATGTAGGAATCGATCGTAAAGATCCTCAATCTTACTATACTTTTATGTATGAAAACTTATTTAAAGATATTGATATTGATTTAAATAATACACATGTTCCTTATGGAAATACAGAAGCTGATTGTAAAGCTTATGAAGATGCTTTAAGTGAAGTATCAATTGACTTACAGGTATTAGGAATTGGACAAAATGGACACATCGGATTCAATGAACCTGGTACACCATTTGAAACATTAACTCACATCGTTGATTTAACAGAAAACACTCGTGAAGCAAATGCTCGTTTCTTTGATAACGATATTAACAAAGTTCCAACACAAGCTATTTCAATGGGAATTGGAACAATTATGAAATCTAAAAAAGTATTATTAGTGGCTAATGGTGAAAATAAAGCAGATGCTGTTAAAGCTATGATTGAAGGACCAATCGATACTGCATGTGCTGCAAGTGCATTACAAAACCACGCTGATGTAGTTGTTGTATTAGATAAAGCTGCTGCTAGTAAATTAACTAAATAATTGCGATTATCTTTATAGGATAGGGAATTCATTTCTCTATCCTTTTTATTTGTGTTAAAATTAAGCTGTATGAAAAAATGGATATATAGAATCGTTTTTGTCGTTAGCCTTTGTGTATTTGGGTACAGTGCCTATAATTTATGGGATATTTATTCACAGAAACAACAAGTTGCGACACAGACAAAACAATTAGAAAAAAAAGTAATTAAGAAAAAAAGAGAAAATAAAGTAGAAAAGAATGTTTTAGAACCTGATTGGGCAGCACTTCAAGCAGAGAATCAAGATATAGTAGGATGGATCTATGTTCCAGATTGTGATATTTCTTTTCCTGTTATGCAATCGAAAGATAATGAATATTATTTGAATCATACAGTGAGTGGGGAATATAATAATAGAGGTTCGATTTTTTTGGATGCGAATGCGAATGCACAATTCCAAGATGATAATTCCATTATATATGGCCATTCTGTTGAAGGTGGAGGCATGTTTACCTTATTAAAGAAGTATTGTGATGAAGATTTTTTTAAGTCGCATCCAGTATTTTATTTATTAACACCAGATGCGAATTATAACTGTCATGTATTTACATTTGCGAAAACCACAGACGATAGTGTATTCTATACAACGTCATTTGGAGATTATAGACAAGAGACTTTAGATTCTATGAAAGAGTCGTCTACATACTTCAATGATTTGGTGAATACAGATCAAAAGTTTGTTTCTTTATCCACATGTGATTTAGATTATGGATTTGAATCGAGTCATCGTTTTGTTTTGACTGGACAACTGGAAAAGACAAGTGACGATATTGTTTTAAAAGATTGATATATGATATACTTGGTGAGGTTTTTAATATGAAAATTTGTTTTGTGACAGGAGGAACAGGGGGTCATATTTATCCAGCTTTAGCTTTAGCGGATAAAATGAAAGAACTTGATTCTTCGACTGAAATATTATTTATTGGAAATGATGATCGCATGGAAAAGGATTTGATTCCGCAAAATGGCTATGCGTTTAAGGCTTTACATACTTCTGGATTTGTAGGAAATGCATTAAAAAAATGTATGGCGGTTTGTCAGATGTTTAAAGCAGAAGGTAAGGCAAAAAAATACTTAAAAGAATTCAATCCAGATGTTGTGATTGGATTTGGAGGATATGTGAGTGCGCCAGTTATTATGGCAGCTCATTCTTTAGAAATCCACACCGTAATTCATGAACAAAACTCCATTGTTGGTAAGGCCAATCAGCTTGTTATGAAGAAAGTGGATGCGATTATAACTTGTTATGAAAAATGTAATGAGGTTTTTCCAAAGGAAAAGATTCATATGTTGGGAAATCCAAGAGCAACAATTGCCAAAGAGGCAACATTTGATGAAGACTATTTTAAATCATTAGGTTTAGATTTAGATAAAAAAACAATCCTTATTGTGATGGGTTCTTTGGGCTCTAGTTCTGTAAATGAATTAATGAAGAGTGCTTTAAAGGATGTCAATGATGATTTACAATTTTTGTATGTCTGCGGAAAAGACAATTCTCAAGATTTGAATTTATTTGAAAGCCAAAAAAATATTCATGTTGTACCATATGTAGATACATTGCGTATTTATGGGCATGTAGATGGAATGGTTTGTCGTGCAGGTGCTACAACGCTTGCAGAAGTAACGGCTTTAGGGATTCCTTCTATCGTGATACCAAGTCCTTATGTGGCAAATAACCATCAATTTTATAATGCGAGTATGCTGCTAAGACAACAAGCTTGTCGTATTATTGAAGAAAAGGATTTGAATGCAGAAACTTTGCAAGGTCAAATTGTATCTTTATACGCAAATCCAGTGGTATATGAACAAACACATGAACATGCATTGCAGATGGGTAAACCGAATGCGGCATATGATATTATAGATTTATTGAAAAATATATGTAAAAAGGGGAACTAATATGAGCATAAAGGATCGTTTAATGACGTATGCAGAAGTTTTAGAACATGAGCCTATGAAGAAACATACCACTTTTAAGATTGGTGGTTGCGTAGACTATTATATATATCCCAAAAATTGTACAGCACTAATGTGTGTGCTTGAAATACTTGCACAGGAAAACATTCCATATTATGTACTTGGACGTGGATCTAACGTTTTATGTTCGGATACAGATTTTCATGGTGCAATCATCAATCTAGATCGTACTTTGAATGATTTCTATTTTGAACCAGATGGAGTGCTAGTAGCGCAAGCGGGATGTTCAATTATAAATATGGCAGTAGAGGCTATGAAAAGATCACTAACAGGTTTGGAATGGGCAAGTGGAATTCCAGGCTCAATTGGTGGTGGACTTTATATGAATGCCGGAGCCTATAAGGATAATTTGGCTAATCATTTAATTGATGTCTGTGTTTTAAAAGATAATACAATTTGTTGGATGAAAAAAGATGAATTGGATTATGCATATCGTCATTCTATCTTCCAATCACACAAGGATTGGACTATTTTAGTGGGTCGTTTCCAATTAGAAAAAGGAAATCAAAATGATATACGTGACTTGATGGATTCTAGACGTGAAAGAAGAATGAGTGCACAGCCTTTGGATAAGCCTTGTGCAGGTAGTGTGTTTAGAAATCCAGAAGAAATTCCAGCTTGGAAATTGATTGAAGAGTTGGGATTAAGGGGCCATAAAATTGGTGGTGCAATGGTTAGTGAAAAGCACTGTAATTTTATTGTGAATGATGATTTAAATGCGACAGCTCAAGATGTTCGTGATTTGATTCATGAAATTAAAACTCGAGCAAAAAAAGAATATAACATTGACATGGTTACGGAAGTTGAGCAGTTATATTGGTAAAGAAAAAAGTTAAGCTAACTATTAAACAATCGATTATTTTTAGTCTTGTTGTTATGATGGTAGCTAGTATTTTTGTGTATTATTTTTCTACAGATTCCCATGTCAAGGTTTTATCATGTAAAAACAATTATTATTTGTCAGATAGTGAAGTCTACGATTTGGCAAATGTGAGTACGAAGACACGTATCTATTTAATGCCTTCGATTATATTGGAGAAGAGAGTAGAAAAGATGCCTTTTGTACAGTCTTGTGATGTTTCAAAGAAAAATCGAAAGCTTACTTTTGATGTGCAGGAAAAATTGATGGTTGGCTATTATGTGAAGGATAATAAGAATTATGCCCTTTGCCAAAATGGCTCTTCGATTGAAATAGATGAACAATATTTAAATATGATTGTACATTTTCCTTTGTTGTCAAATTTTAATGCAAAACAAAGAAAGCAGTTGTGTAAACAGTTTCAAAAACATCGCAAAGTGTTAACTCGAGAATTAATTGAAAAGTTTGCAGAAATTGTACCTTATAAAACAAGTTATGATAAGAATATGTTTAAAATCACAATGCAAGATGGGAATATTGTTTATACCAATTTAAAAAGTATAAAAATGTTATCTAAATACCAAAGTGTTTTGACAAAACTAAAAGGACAGTCTGTTTGTTTGGTTTTGGATTCTACGCATTCAACAATTGAAAAGGTGAATTGTGATGATTTGAATTCGAAACAAAAGGTTGAAGAAAAACAGGAAGAGAAGACGGAAATGGCCGAAAAGACTGAAGCAACAGATGAAAAAACTTCGGAAAATACTGAGGTTCAAGAAGAACAACAGCCAACAGAAGATGAATCTGAGAATCAGGCTGAATGGGTCTATGATGATAACACAGGCGTGTATTACCATGAAGCCATTGGAATGTATTATGATCCAAATACAGGTGAATATTATGATGGAAATGGTACATATTATCATTGGGATGAGGAATCTCAAAGCTTTGTAGAAGCGTATTAGGATTTGTGTTTATATTTTAAGTAGAGTATAATTAATAAAAACGGGAGGTTTTATTATGCCTATTAATAAATCAACAGAATACGGAAATATCGAAATTTCATTAGATGCGATTGCCAATTTAGCTGGTGGAGCAATTACTGAATGTTATGGTATTGTAGGTATGGCTAGTCAGAAAACATTGAAAGATGGCTGGGCCGAATTATTGAAAAAAGAAAACTATGCTCGTGGTGTTGTTGTAACACAAGATGAAACGGGATTAGTTTTGAATCTTTATATTATTGCATTACAAGGAATTAAGTTAAGTCAAGTTGTGTATGAAGCACAAAAACGTGTTAAATATGTATTAGAGAAAACTTTGGAAGTAAAATGTAACGCTGTAAACATCTATGTCCAAGGTGTTCGTGCGGTAAAGTAGGGGTTAAGAGATGGAAAGAATTAATGGTATTTTATTTAAACAGATGCTTGAATCCGGAATGAATAACTTATCAAATCATTCAGCGGAAATCGATGCATTGAATGTTTTCCCTGTGCCAGATGGAGATACAGGTACAAATATGCATTTAACCGTATCAAACGGTGTAAAAGAAGCGCTTAAAACGAATTCTGATTCTGTAAAAGATATTGCGAAAACGTTATCTCGTGGATTATTAATGGGTGCACGTGGGAACTCTGGTGTTATTACGTCTCAGATTTTTAGAGGAATCTATCAAGCGGTTGAAGATTTAGATGATATGGATGCATCTCAATTGGCTCATGCATTGGTTAATGGAAGTCGTGTGGCGTATCGTGCTGTTATGCGTCCAGTAGAAGGAACAATTTTAACTGTTGTTCGTGAAGCTGCAGATTATACATATGCATACACTACAACTGAAGATGTTACAGATTGTATGGATGTTATGAAGAAGATGGTGGAAGAAGCCAATGCTTCTTTACAAAGAACACCTGAATTATTACCTGTACTTGCAGAAGTAGGTGTAGTTGATAGCGGTGGAAAAGGTCTTTGTGTGATCTTAGAAGGATTCCTTGCTGCTATGGAAGGTCATCCAGTACAACTTGAAGGTGCAAAAGCAGCTGGTGAAAGTGCACAAGCTAAAGTAGAGGGTGGAGAAGAAGAATATGGATTCTGTACAGAATTTATTTTGAAGTTATCTGAAAATGGTGTTCGTCATTTCTCTGAAACTAGCTTTAAAGATGAATTAGCAACAATTGGTAATTCAATTGTTTGTGTGCAAGATGAGGATTTAGTAAAAGTTCATGTTCATACATTAGAACCATTCACAGCGATTAAAATGGGACGTCGTCAGGGTCGTTTTATTAAGTTGAAAGTTGAAAACATGCAAGAGCAGCATGACAATATTATCGAAAAAGAAGAAGAGGAAAAAATGGCAGAACACAAAAAATATGCCATTATTACCGTAGCTCCTGGTGATGGAATCAAGAAGATGTTTACAGAACTTAGAGCTGACATTGTTGTTGGTGGTGGACAAACAATGAATCCGAGTACAGAAGATTTTGTTTCAGCCGTTGAAAAGTTGAATGTAGATCATATCTTCATTTTACCGAACAACTCAAATATTGTTTTAGCTGCTAGTCAGGCTGCACAGGTATGCTCAGATCAAGATATTCATGTACTTCCAAGTAAAACAATTCCACAAGGATTAAGTGCTTGTGTTATGTTTAATCCAGATGTTGAATTAGAAGATAATTTAACTGAAATGAATGAAGCTATTGAAAATGTTAAATCTGGTGAAGTGACTTATGCAATCAAAGATACAACATATGATGGTCTTGAAATTAAAAAAGATGAATATATGGGTATTTTTGGAAAAGATATTTGTGTATCTTGTCCAGATTGTATGGAAGCAACAAAAAAATTGTTGGATAAAATGTTAGATGACGATAGTGAACTTGTTACTTTGATTTATGGTGATACAGCTACAGAAGAACAGGCTGAAGAAATCGCTGCTTATATTGAAGATAATAGTGATGCAGAAGTTGAAATCCATGAAGGAAATCAACCAGTTTACTCATTTATTATTGGCGTTGAATAGTAAAAAATAATGAATCCATCAGACTTAGTTCTGATGGATTTTTAGGGCGCAATAAATTTGGATGGGGTTAGGTGAATTTGCTCTCCAAGAATTTAAGGGGCGGCATATACCCCAAAACGGTTTATAGCTGATATTGGGCTCAGACAACATTTAGTTGTCTGGGTCCATTTTTTCAACCATTTTAACGCTTCCGTCATCCTTGTCGATTTCAAAATCAATACCTTTTTCTAAGACCAACATACATCTGTTTCTGAATCGTTCCCAGTTGCGATAACCATTGGCTACTTTCGTAATCCATTTGATGATCGCGTTATGATTTTTCATCAGTGCATTGTTGATTCTTTTCTGTTCTACAGTAATTTCTCCTATTCCTTTTGAAACGATGCAACAGTTATTAAAGGCGTGTTTCAAAACAATCCGAGTTTTATTTATTTAATCTTGAATGGTCAAAAAGAAACAATCTTATGTTTTCATAACCATGTCATTTAAATCATCTTATTGAGGTTTTTGCAGAGCATAGTGTATCTTAAAAAGTAATTAATAGAGGGAAAAGAAAAGACCGCTTGATGCGGTCTTGACTGTTTTATGCGTTTTGTTCTTGTTCTTGAAGTTTTGCCTTTTCAACAGGTTGAACTAATTTCTTTCCAGAACCAATGAAGATCATCAATCCTAATGCCATTAATAGAACAGCAAAGAATAATTGTAGTCCGTCTGTCATAAATACGAATCCGCCAGTAACGAATAATTTTAAGCAGATGTTGTATACTGACATTCCTAAGCTTGTCATTGTTACAACTAACATCATAACCATTGGTACATATAACATATATCCTTTACGTCCTGTAACTTTTAAGAATACAGATAATGAAACTAATACCATCGCAGCTAATAATTGGTTAGCACTACCGAATAATGGCCAGATATTTAAATATCCACCTAAGCTTAATAGGTAACCACCAGCTAATGTGATCAATGTAGCAACATATTTATTTGTTAAGAAAGCGACAACACTGTTTGTTTCAGCTTCTTCATTGACTTCAAATAATTCTTGGAATGATAAACGTCCGATTCTAGCAACAGCATCTAATGAAGTTAATGCCAAAGCAGAAACGAACATTGTCATGATGCATAGCCCCCATTCTTGAGGGAATCCAAATTGGGAAATCAATCCAGTAACACCAACTGAAAATTTAATAAATGGAGTTGCAGTATCAGCAAATGCCATAGAAGATAATGTTTCATTTAATACGCCTTTGCTAGCTAAGCTAGTTAAAGATCCAACAACAACGATTACAAGTACAGCAAGTAATGATTCAAGTAACATACTTCCGTATCCAACTTGTAACATATCACTTTCGTTGCGAATCTGCTTAGAACTTGTTTCACTAGATACAAGTGAGTGGAATCCACTAACAGCACCACAAGCAACTGTAACGAATAATGTCGGGAAGATATAGCTTCCTGTTGCAGATTTAAATCCTGTGAATGCAGGTGATGTGATTGTAGGATTTGATACAAATACACCAACTACTGCAGCAACAATCATTCCGATGAATAAGAATGTAGTCAAATAGTCACGTGGTTGTTTTAATACCCAGATTGGTGTAACACTCGCAAAGAAGATATAAACGAATACTAGATATACCCAAGTTTGTTTAGTGAAGTAAACAGGGAATGCGATTCCTAATGCTAACATAGCAACGATTAGTGCAATGCCTAAAACAGCTTGTTTCCATCCAGAAAGCCCCGTTTTCTTTAAGAAGAAACCAAATGCAATCGCAACAAATACATATAGAATTGTGATTGAACTAGCAGCTCCACTAGGTAAAGATTGTGCACCAGTAGCATTGTATCCGTTTAATGATCCTGCAACCATGTCAGCAAATGCAGCAATAACTAATAAAGTAAATAACCAGCAGAACAAGAAGAATAATTTACGTCCTGTTTTACCAATGTATGTTTCAATGATTTGTCCCATTGATTTACCATGAGATTTAACAGATGCGTATAGAGCACCAAAATCTTGTACGGCACCAAAGAAGATTCCTCCGACCATTACCCATAAAAATGCAGGTAACCATCCAAATACCATCGCAAGTACTGGACCTGTTACTGGACCGGCTCCGGCAATTGAAGAGAATTGGTGTCCAAATACTTCCCATTTATTACTTGGAACATAATCAACTCCATCTTCTTTTTCATAAGCAGGTGTCTTAGCTTTTGGATCAATTCCCCATGTTTTAACTAAATAACGTCCATAAACTAAGTAAGCTGTAAGTAATAATGCAGCAGCGATAGCTAATAATAATAGACCATTCATAAATAATTTTCCTCCCTTAAAACTTTCTATTCAAATATTCAAATAATAAAAAAAGACTTCGTCTATCTAAGACGAAATCTAACACTATTCCGCGGTACCACTTAGTTTGCAACTACATTATTGCCACTTAGAACTTCTTAACGCGAAGGACGAATCATTTTACTTATAATTTCAAATGATTAGCTCACAAGTGATAGCTCTAAGGACCGTCGTTATCATTTCACCAAATTTGATACTCTCTTAAACCGGGCTTGTTTAAAGTCGTGTCTTGCTCATTGCTTTGAATATTTGTGGTTGTATAATATACCATCTTGAAAAACATGTCAATAAAAAATGTAACAAAATGAAAAATAGCGTTTTCATAATTTACATTAATTACAATTGTCATTTGTTTGTTAACATGTGAACGTTTGTGCTATAATATAAAAATGTTGTTGGAGGGGAATAGATGATTTATATAACTGGAGACATTCATAGAGAACAAGATATTCATAAAATCAATCCTAGAGAATTTACAGTTGGCAATTCTTTAACAGAAAATGATTATGTTATTATATGCGGAGATTTTGGTTGCGTTTGGGATGGAAGTACAGGGGATAACTTCTGGTTAAAATGGTTAGATTCACTTCCTTGGAACACTTTATTTATTGATGGGAATCATGAAAATTTTGATGTTCTTAATACGTATCCTGTAGAAGAGTATAAAGGTGGTAAAGTACATCGTATCCGCTCGAAAGTATTTCATTTGATGCGCGGTGAGGTTTTCAATATTGATGGTTATAAATTCTTTACTATGGGTGGAGGATTTTCCCACGATGTTAATTATCGTACAGAACATAAAAATTGGTGGAAAGATGAAATTTGTACGATTGAAGAAGCAAAACATGCTTTTGCAACATTAGAAAAAAATAATTGGGAAGTTGATTATATTTTATCGCATGATACATATTCATCGCATCCATTGGCTCATAAATATGAAACGGATATGAGTTTATATGGAGATGATTATTATGATTTACACGATTGTTTAGAAACAGTTGAGAAGAAAACAGATTATAAAATGTGGTTTAGTGGACATTATCATGATGATATGATTCATTATTCGGATTCCAATAAGCCATGTTTGACTTTATTTGATAAAGTTTTATTACTAGATAATATAGATGAAGAAATTAAAAGCCTGACTAAGATTTAGTCAGGCTAATTTTATTAAAGGATATCTTGAAGGTTTTCTTCGATTGTATTTTTTAATGTGTCGAAAGAATGATCAAATCTTTGTTGATCATTTTCATTTAAGTGTAAACGAATCACTTGTTCTACACCATTTGAACCAACAACGCTTGGTGTTCCAATAAAGTATCCTTCTTTACCATATTCGCCATTTTGATATGCACTGACTGGTAAGATAGCACGTTCATTATTTAAGATACAAGATACGATACGTTTTAATGCCAAACCAATTCCATAGTAAGTAGCGCGTTTTAATTCGATGATTTTATAAGCTTTATCACGAACGTCAATATAGATTTCTTGTAGTTCACTTAAAGAAATATTATTTTCATCTAAGTATTCAAGTAAGTTTTTACATCCAATATATGAATGGATCCAAGGAACGAAACTAGAATCTCCATGTTCACCCATAATATATGCATGGATATTACTGTCTGCAAATCCTAATCTTTCGCTTAATGCATGACGTAAACGAGCTGTATCTAATACAGTACCTGATCCAATAACGTGGTTTTTAGGTAATCCACTTTCTTTCCATGCAACATATGTCATGATGTCTACTGGGTTGTTGGCAACAACTAAGATACCATTGAAATTATTTTCTTTTAAGGCTTTACATACACCTTTTGTGATGTTTGCGTTGATTTTAACTAAATCCAAACGAGTTTGACCTGGCTTTTGAGCAGCACCAGCTGTTAAGACAACAATGTTAGTATCAGCCGCATCTGCATATGATCCAGCAGAGATTTTCATTTTCGTATCTGCATATACTAGACCATCATTAAGGTCCATTTGTTCACCTTTTGCCTTGTCTTCATTGACATCGACTAAAACAAGTTCATCGATTCCTTTTTCTGAAAGCATTGAATAGGCAAAACTCATGCCGACAAACCCTGTACCAACAAGCATGATTTTTCTTTTTTTGATTTTTTCAGACATAAACTTCATTCTCCTTCTTATATGTACACAACTATTATAGGTTAGTTTCAACTAAAAAGCCAGTGTATAACTGGCTTAATTAGTTTGGGTTTGGGCTTGTAGAGTAATTTCTACTGTAATCTTCTTAGAATCTCTTTCAACGACCATTTTAACGGTATCTCCAATTTTATGCTTTTTTAGAACATTTTTTACATCACTTGTTGATTGAATTTGTTCACCATCAAAACTAAGAATACGATCATTTTGTTTTAGTCCTGCTTTATCAGCTGCTCCATTTTTAACAATTTGTACGATGTAGCAACCATCTTCGTATTTTGAATATTGACCTTGATTGTTTGAAGTATAGTCATATAAACTAACATTTAATGCAGGTCTTGAAGTGACACTTCCATTTTGCATAAGCTCTGTGATAATGTCTTGAGCAGGTGTAATTGGAATTGCAAAGCCTAATCCTTCAATTCCAGTTGAACTTTCCTTTGCGTTAACAATTCCAATTAGATTACCGTCAGCATTGAACAATCCTCCACCAGAGTTTCCTGGATTGATGGCAGCATCTGTTTGTAGAAGTGTCATAGTTTCATCATCAATTGTGATTTGTCTGTCTGTTGCAGAAATAATTCCCGTTGTAACTGTACCACCAAGTTCTCCTAATGGATTTCCAATGGCAATGGCAGGATCTCCAACTTGTAAAATATCACTATCACCAAGTGTTGCAGCTTGTAGGTTGTTCGCATCCACTTTAATAACGGCTAAATCTGTCTGTGAATCTTTACCAACAACACTCGCATCATATTCTGTGCCATCTGTAGTTGTCACTTTTAAACTTGTTGCTCCACTTACTACATGGTTATTCGTAACAATATATCCATCTTTACTGATGATGACTCCACTGCCGGCACCTTGTGAAACGTATTGTCCAAAAATGGAATTTCCACTTGAAACAGACTCAGTTGTGATTTCGACAACACTATCCTTACATTTTTCTACGATGTCAGAAACATCCGATACTTGAACGGTTCCAGAATTGGATTTATTAGTTTGTTGTTGAATAGTGACATTGGCATTATTAGATAGATGGCTTCCGGCATAGCCAGCACCAAATCCAACGACACCCGATAATAGGATTATACCTACAGTGGTTATAATTTTATTTCGAACAGGGACATATGTTTTGGGTCTAAATTCAGGTGGTGTTTGCATGTTGATTCCTCCTTTTGCATGCTATATTCTGTAGTATACACCAAATTAAACAAAATACATGCATCAAATACGCTATTTTGTCTATACAAATTTTGGATTATTTCTATTCAGTGATATAATAGCGTTATAGAAAGCATGTTTAAGGGAGGTTCCGTATGCCAACAAAAACAACAAAAAAAGTTACAAATAAAAAAGTAGTTGATAAAAAAGAAGAAGTTAAAGTAGTAAAACCTGTTGAAGAAAAAAAAGTGGAAAATAAACCTGCAGAAGAAAAGAAAGCACCTGCTAAAAAAGTAGCTGCAGAAAAGAAGGCTCCAGCTAAAAAAGAAGAAGCTAAACTTGCAGAGAAAAAGAAAGTAACTGCTAAAAAAGCAACTGCAGAAAAGAAGACTCCAGCAAAAAAAGAAGAAGCTAAATCTGTAGAGAAAAAGAAAGTAACTGCTAAAAAAGCAACTGCAGAAAAGAAGGCTCCAGCAAAAAAAGAAGAAGCTAAACCTGCAGAAGAAAAGAAAGCAACTGTAGAAAAGAAGACTCCAGCTAAAAAAGCAGCTGCTAAACCATCTACAACAAAGAAAGCTTCTACTAAAAAGACAACTACTAAGAAAACTACAACTAAAAAGGCTACAACTAAGAAAATGACTAAAGAAGAACAATATGCTAAGTTATCATTAGATACATGCCTAGATTTAGCAAAAGCTATGTCAATGGATGTAACTCGCGATTCAATTATTCAACAATTGATCTTAAATCCGGATGTAAAATCTGTTTCAGAAAATCTAGTAAACAAATATCAATTGACTGGTAAGTTTAACTTTGAAGAAGATGGTTATGATGAAGGATTGGTAGAAGTACTTGTATCAAAAGTATTTGAGACAGCTGATATCAAACCTCAAAAACCTGAAGATTTACAAGCAGATGTTACACATGCATTGAATTATAAATTTACAGATGTTGTTGCGGATGGAGAAGAATATAAAGATCAATTTGATACAATGCGTAAAGTATTGATGATTGCACAACACAAAGATATTCATGATTCAAAGAAATTAGAAGAAGAAGTTGGCGTTGATGTAGAAAAGTTTGTTGAAGAATTCATGGATCTAGCTTACAGTGTTTTGAAAACATGGAAATATGAAGATGTAGATTACTATGAACACTTTATTTTCGCAGTATTATCACAATTAGAAGACTTACATAACAAGTACAGTAATCGTATTATGATGGATGTAGCTGATCTATATATCTTACATGGTGATTATGGATTAGGTGATGCAGATTATGCTTATATCTTAAGAGAAAATCAAATCAAAGATTATATCTATTATCGTTATGCTTCAATTTATGAAGGCGTTGATAAAGACAAGGCAAAACAAATCGCAAACCAAGCTTTACAGTTTGTAGATGATCGTTTTACATATTATCCAAATATTATTGCAGTTTTAGAAGGTTAAGTTGGATTCTACTTGATTTTTAAAGGTGTTTTGCATATGATATAGCTTGCGAATACTTTTAATCAAGGAGGATACAATGGCAGCTTCAAAAATTCCTGTGTGGATTAAACAATGCCTTGATCAATATGGTAACTGTGCATGTGGACGTGCAATTACTAAAAAAATTGGTAAGGATAATCTTTTACAGATTCTTGAAAACGAAGGATATCCATGTGAATTGGAAATCTTGAGTGATCAAAAAGACAAAAGTGCATATCCAAAAGATGGAACATATATTTTAACATTAAAAAATCGCCAACCATTATTGGCTGACGAAGATGAAGACGATGAATAACCATCGCCTTCCTTTTTTTTATAAATTTTTAATGATTTCATCTGTGAATTGTTCAGTTGTTGCATTGCCACCAAGATCTGGTGTTAATACACTATGTTCTTCGAACACCTTATTTAAAGCTTTACGGATTTTACTAGAAACCACATCTTGATGTAAATCATCTAACATCATACAAGCTGACAATAATAAAGCACTTGGATTGGCAATGTGTTTACCAGCAATATCAGGAGCACTGCCATGTACAGCTTCATACATCGCATATTCATCACCTTTATTACAGCTAGGAAGTAATCCTAAACCACCAATTAATCCACTCGTTAAATCGGAAACGATATCTCCATAAAGATTTGGCATGACCATCACATCAAATTGTTCGGGATGCATAACCAACTGCATACAAGTGTTATCTACAATTAAAGAATTGGCTTCAATTTGAGGATAATCCTTGGCAATATCTTCAAAAATATGAAGGAATAAACCATCACTCATTTTTAAGATGTTAGCTTTATGTACACAAGTTAATTTTTTGCGATTATGTTTTACACAATATTCAAAAGCAGCTTTGATAATTCTTGTGCTCGCTTTTTTTGTGATAATTTTATATGCATATACTGTATTCTCATCAATTTGTTCTTCTTTTCCTACATATAGATCTTCCGTGTTTTCTCTAAAAGTTACGATATCTACATTTTCAAAACGAGTAGGAATACAAGGATTCGATTTAGCTGGACGAATATTTGCCCACAAGTCATATTTGTTTCTCAAAGTGACATTCAATGAACGAAAACCTTTACCAACTGGAGTTGTGATAGGAGACTTCAATAGAATTTTATTCTTTTCGTAAGATTCAAATGCTTTTTCTGGAATATATTCTTTTGTTTCTTCATATACCTTTGCACCTACGTTAAAAAATTCATATTCTAAATCTGCTCCTGCAGCATTTAATACTTTGATTACCGCATCCGTAATTTCAGGACCAATCCCGTCCCCTTTAAAAACTGTTATTGTAGTCATTCGTTTTCCTCCATTTCTCCTACATATACATTGGCAGGTCGTATTAATTTTCGGTTTGATTGACGATTCTCCAAATGATGGCTGACCCATCCGGCTGTACGACTGATTGCGAATAGTGGTGTAAACAAGTCGTTTTCAATCCCCAGCAATGAATAAACATAGCCGGAATAATAATCAACATTGGCACATACATCGATGCCTTTTCTTTCTTTCATGACTTCAACGGCAACTTTTTCAAATGCATGGATACAATTGTAGATATCTTCTTGTCCTTTTGATTTTGCGAGCATTTCACATTGTTGCTGAATCAATAATGCGCGAGGATCACTCTTCGTATAAATCGCATGTCCAATTCCATAAATTAATCCACTATGATCAAAGAAGTCTTTATCTAACAAACGATTCGCAATCTTTTTTAGTGTTAATTTATCTGTTGTAAATCCAACCTCATGGAAGATAGCTTTAAACATATTGGTAACTTTACAGTTGGCACCCCCATGCTTAGGTCCTTTTAAAGAACCAATGGCAGCCGAAATACAAGAATAGATATCTGTTCCTGTACTCGATATTACGGCATTGGCAAAGGTTGAGTTGTTTCCTCCACCATGATCGGCATGAACAATTAATAAAGTATCCAAGATTCTTGCCTCTTCTAAAGTATATTGATCATTCCCTCTAGCCATACATAAGATATTTTCAGCTAGGCTTTTGTCGGGATAAGGATAGGATTTAAAGACTTTGTTGCGAGCATATGAAAATGTGAAAAGTGGAATACTTGCTAGAATGTTTAATCCTTTCATCATTCGTTCTTCCAAGTCATCTGTATCAGCGCTTGGATCTTTTGCGTATAACTTCAATACTTCAATTTGAAGTGCATTTAGTATGTTTGGTGTTTCATACTGTAAGTCTACAGGCCCCATTTTAAAGTTCAATAAATAATCTTTAAATTCTTGTAACTGTTCTTTTGTTGGTAATGTGCCAAAAATCAAAAGGAATGCGACTTCTTCAAATCCAAAAATACGATCTTTAGGTTGTTTATCAACTAAATAATTGATGGGATATCCCCTGTAAATGAGTTGTCCATCAATGTTGTATTTTTTTTCATGGACAAATTTATATCCAATAACATCACAAATCTTAGTCAAACCCACCTTAACTCCCGTGCCATTATCATTTCTAAGACCAGCTTTTACACGATATCTAGAGTATAAGGAAGAATCGATATAATTGAGTTCTTCATTAGCTTGATAGATTTCTTTAAGTGTCTTCACTTCTTGAAACCTCCTTTCGTATGTTTCATATTATAACATAAACTTTCATTTTATTACATTTTTTGTTATAATTCCAAACGGAGGATATTGTCTATGCAAAATTTAACGTATAAGATTCTAGAAAAACATTTATTAAAAGGGAAATTAGAAGCGGGGCAACCTATTGAAATCAAAATGGATCAGACCCTAACACAAGATGCCACAGGAACTATGGCTTATATGCAGTTTGAAGCTATGGGCGTTAAAAAAGTAAAAACAGAATTATCTGTCAGCTATGTGGATCACAATACATTACAAAATGGATTTATGAATGCAGATGACCATGCTTATCTTCAAAGTGTAGCTAGTAAATATGGGATCTATTTTTCAAAACCCGGAAATGGAATTTGTCACCAAGTTCATCTAGAACGTTTTGCTAAACCAGGAAAGACATTGATTGGTTCCGATTCACACACACCAACATCTTCCGCTATGGGATGTATCGCCATTGGTGCTGGAGGATTGGACGTCGCCAAAGCTATGGCAGGAATTGGTTACCGTTTAACATGTCCTAAAGTAGTCGAAGTAAAATTAACGGGTACTTTAGCACATGGTGTTTCAAGTAAAGATATTATTTTAAAATTGTTAGAATTATTAAGTGTAAAAGGCGGAGTTGGAAAAGTATTTGAGTATACCGGAGAAGGCGTTAAAAATTTAAGTGTCTACCAAAGAGCTACCATCACAAATATGGGGGCAGAACTTGGTGCAACTACGTCTATTTTTCCAAGTGATGAAGTAACTCGTGAATTTTTGAAGCGCCAACAAAGAGAATCAGACTACATTGCTTTAAGTGCAGACGAAGGTTGTCATTATGACGAAACAGTTGAAATCAATCTGGATGAACTTACTCCATTAGCGGCATGTCCAAATTCACCAGATTCTATAAAAAATGTGTCTGAACTAGCCGGAATGAAAGTGGACCAAGTTGCGATTGGGTCATGCACTAACTCAGGTTATGAAGATTTAATGAAAGCCGCAGCCATTTTAAAAGGGAAAAAGATTGCTCACAATGTAAGTCTTGTGGTTTCACCAGGATCTAGACAAGTTTTAATGAAATTAATTGAAAACGGAACACTTGCGACATTTGTATCTTGTGGAGCAAGAATTCTAGAATGTACATGTGGACCATGTATTGGTATGGGACAAAGTCCAAAGAGTGATGCCGTAAGTTTACGTACTTTTAACCGTAATTTTTATGGTCGAAGCGGCACATTAAGTGCAGGTATTTATCTAGTATCACCAGAAGTAGCTGCAGCCAGTGCAATTACAGGAGTCATCACAGATCCAACCACTTTGGAATATGCGGATGAATTTGAAAAAGAACAAAGCTATATCGATGATTCATTGATTTATGCTCCAAGTAAGGATCCAGAAAATGTGGAAATTGTTCGTGGACCCAATATTAAACCACTACCAGTAAATACGCCAATGGATTCAACAATTGATAAAAAAGTTGTAATTAAATTACCAGACAATATCACAACCGATCACATTGCTCCAGCAGGAGCCAAGGTTTTACCGTATCGTTCAAATATCGAAAAGTTATCCACATTTGTATTTGAAAATAATAAACCTCATTTCGATGAAGTATGTAAAGAAAATAATGGTGGAATCATTGTAGCTGGAGAAAACTATGGACAAGGATCAAGTAGAGAACATGCAGCACTTGCACCTATGTATTTAGGCATTAAAGCTGTTTTGACAAAATCATTTGCCCGTATTCACTTGGCTAATTTAGTCAACTTTGGCTTGTTGCCACTGATATTTACAGATAAATCAGACTACGATAAAATCGATGAAATGGATGAATTAAAGATAGAAAATGTAAATTCATTATATGATTCATTAGATTTGATTGTTAAAAATGTGACAAAGAATGAAACATACAAAGTACATGCACCAATCAGTCAAGAAGATATTGATATTCTTATGGCGGGTGGCGCATTAAACTACATTCGTAATCAACAATAGGGACGTTTTATTAAGCGTTCCTTTTTCTTGTGATATAATAATGAGGAAATTAGGTGAGAAAATGAAAGAAAAACAGGAACAAATTGTGATGCGTATTTCATTTTGGTCCGGTGTTGTATTTGCACTTGCAGAACTTATTATGGCAATCTTTTCTAAATCACAATCTGTTTTGGCAGATACAGTCTATGATTCAACAGAACTTGTCGTGATTGGATTAACGATTTATATTATTCCTTTATTCTATAAGCCTGTTACGGAAAAACATCCATTTGGATACGCACAACTTGAAAGTATTGTGATTCTTTTGAAAGGATTCATGTTTATTGCGGTTATGATGGTTTTGATTATGAATAATGTTCAAATTATGTTGAATGGAGGAAATGATATTGACCATATGCAGGTATCTTTGTTTGAAACGATATTAACATGTTTTTCTGCACTGATTTTATTAATTTTAATGCGAATTAATAAAAAAGTAACATCACCAACTGTGGATGTAGAAATCTATGGATGGAAAATAGATGTGTTTTCAAGTATAGGTGTATCACTTGCGTTTTTCCTATCTTCATTTTTAGTGCACACACCACTTTCATGTATTTCTCCATATTTTGATCAGATTGTCGCAATCGTCCTTGCCTTAGGTATGATGAAAGAACCAATTCAAATGATAGGAGAAAGTTTTCGTAGTTTGATGTTGTTGAGTCCAGATGAAAAAGAAGTCGCAAAAATCAAAAACATATCCTCTTCTGTGTTGGATAGTTATCCATATGATCCGGTATTTTATGATATTACGACAACAGGAAGAAAAATGTGGATATCCATCTATTTCACAACACGAATTGATATGATGTCGTATACCGAATTGGAAGTAGCCAATCGAGAATTGAAAATAGCACTCCAAAAAGAGTATGAAGATTGTTTTGTGGAACTTGTTCCCAATGTATTAGCGAATAAATAGGAGTAATTTGGAATGGAAAATAAAATAGAATTAGTATGTCCTGAATGCAATGAAAAGTTTAATGTTGATATTTTTACGTCGATCAACGTTCAAATGGACAAAGATATGAAAAATAGAGTGTTAAGTGGAAAACTCTTTGATATGGAATGTACACATTGCCATTCTAAATTCCATATTCCGTATCCAGTTTTATATCACGATATGGAAAAAAAGTTGTTGATTCAATTTACAGAAGAAAAAGAATTAGAACCCATTAAAAAGATATTAGATCATGCCAATGTAGGCGAAGATTATACAGTACGAATCGTAGATAATGAGCGAGACTGGATCGAGAAGATTTTGATTTCAGATAGTGGATATGATGATCGTATTATGGAACTTTATAAACTCCTTGTACTATCTCAATATGAAGATGCCGATAATGTAAATGGTCTTTATTATTGGAATATTCAAAATTTTGAAAATCCCCATTATGTCATGGTGTTGGACGAAAAAGAAAGTGATAAGATGCATTTTATGCCATTTCATGAAGGTGTATATAAACAAGTGGAAGAAGTCTTCTTATCAGATATTAAACAAGATTATATTGTAGATGCTTCTTGGGCCGTTTCAAATACGAAGTAGGTGATTCAATGATTGAAAGCATTCATGCATGTGTAGATTTATTACACGTGGGATATCGCGTAAAAGATGCATATGATCCGATTATATTAAATGTGTATCATTGTTTAAAAATGGAAAATTTGAACGATGAACAATATATGTTGCACATTGATTCTGTGTTAAATAAAAGTATTCATGATCTGAATGAAGCGGAAGTATATACCTATATTACATATGTTTTTGAAAAAGAAAATTATGTTCCTTACTTCTTAAAAAGTGTTATTGAATCTGGGATGTTTAAAGAATTATTGTTGAGATATTTATCTTTAAAAGAATCAGATACACTTCAATGTGTTAAGTTAAATCGTAACTTATTAAGTAAGTGGCATTATGCGAGCATCTCTGAAGAGGTGGCACAGAATTTGACAATCAGTGCTAATGGAAGAGTCTATCTAACAAGGTATGTTATGTCAAAAGAAGGTGTACAGGCTTTAAAAACGCAACAAGCTACGATTTCTAAAGAAGATGCCTATGCCATTTTAGAAGCGATGGCAAGTTTGGATCTAGAGACCAAAGAAGTAGAAGAAAATGGATGGCAATTAAGGATGTATAAAAATGTCGGTGGAAAGAATCGCTTAGTGAAAACAATTGTCCACGATGAAAAGAATCCAAAAGGTTTCAATGAATGGATTCGTTCTTTATTACCGTTTGAGCATCTGTTTGTGTTTGGAGGTTCCTATTATTCATGGGAAAAATAATGTAAATTATTTACATTTCAGCTTGACATTTATTTTCATTAAGACTATATTATTTTCAAAGCAATGAAAAGAAATAGTAAAATAGTACTGCTTCAAGAGACTTTCTGGTTGGTGAAAAGAAAGAGTAAGGCTATTTGAACACGTCTTTGAGCTGTAAAGATGAAACTAAGTAGTTTTTAACGTATTCCTGGCGTTATCAGGTTTGAGGCTAATTTATTAGTAAAATAAGGTGGAACCACGTGAGTTAAACTTTCGTCCTTAGGACGGAAGTTTTTTTGTTTATAAGGAGGTTTGTTTATATGCAACAAATACAATTACCACAAGGAATGAAAGATACGATTTTGAATGAGTGTGAAAAGAAAAAATATCTACAAAATACTTTGGAACGGATTTTTGAATCCTTTGGATATGAAGAAATCATTACACCAACGATTGAGTATTATGAAACATATGAAAATGCATTTAAAAACATTCAAACAACAGATATGTATAAATTCTTTGATGAAAATGGAAGAATTCTAACATTAAGAACGGATATGACCGTTCCAATTGCACGTGTTTGTGCATCGAAATTTAAAGATTCAAAGCCTCCGTTTCGCTATCGCTATACTTCAAATGTATTTAAAGTACGTCAAAAATTTGCAGGCAAAAGAAGTGAAGTCACAGATTGTGGCATTGAATTGATTGGATTGGATTCAAAAAGTGATGTACAAGTCTTGTGCTGCGCTTTAGAAGTCATGAAAAACTTTAAAAACTATACGCTCGAAATCGGAAATGTGCAGTTTTTTCAGGCGGCTTGCAAAGTTGTTCGTTTGAGCACAGAAGAAGTCAATACTCTAGCTAATTTAATTGATAAGAAAAGTATGGTCGATCTGAAAGTTTACTTGGATTCATTGTATCTCAGTGAAAAAATTGTGGATTTCTTTATGCACCTTCCATTCCTGTGTGGAGATGTGAATATATTAGATGAAGCATATACGTATTGTTTCGATGATTCATTAAAGGATGTCTTAGATTCTATGAAAGAATGTATCCAATCTTTAAAAGAATTAGGATATTTAGAAAATGTAACCGTAGATTTAGGAAAAGTTGCCCATTTGGATTACTATACCGGAATTATTTTTGAAGGATATGTTTCAGGTGTTGGAACAAGTATCTTAAGTGGCGGTCGATATGACTGTTTATTAAAGAAGTTTGGTCGTGATCTTCCAGCTTGTGGCTTTAGTGTAAAGCTAGATCCACTCATTGATCATGTGGATGTACAATCGAAAAAGAAATATAAATTGTATTATCCACAAGACAAACAAATTGAAGCTATGAAACAAGCAAAAAATTTGAGAAAAGAAGGAATCGTCATTTTAGAACCATCAACAAATGAATCTATTTATGTAGAGGAGGTACAAGCATGAGCTTATCGATTGCGCTCACAAAGGGACGTTTAGAAAAACAAACTGTTGCTATGTTAGAAGAACTTGGTTATGGAGTAGAAGCTTTAAAAGATAAGGGTCGAGCTTTGGTGTTTAAAGATTCTGTACATGACATTCAATATTTTTTAGTGAAATCCAACGATTGTATTACCTATGTTAATCATGGTGTTGCTGATATTGGTGTTGTTGGAAAAGATACCATTTTAGAAAATGAGAATGATAACTATGAATTGTTAGATTTGAAGATTGGCAAGTGTAAATTCATTGTGGCTAGCCTACCTCAAAATCAGTTGTTTTCAAAAGTAGGACACATTAAGATTGGAACCAAATATCCTCGTGTAGCTAAACAATATTTTTTGTCCAAAGGTATGGATGTTGAAATTATTAAGATTGATGGATCTGTAGAATTAGCACCTATTTTAGGTCTATGCGACGGAATCGTAGATATTATGGAAACAGGAACAACCTTAAAAGAAAATGGTTTAGTTGTGCTAGATACAGTCTGTGACATTAGTGCACGTGTTATTGTGAATAAAGCAAGCTTTAAGTTAAAACACGAAGAAGTGATGAAAGTAATCAATGATTTAAGTAAGAGGGTGAATGAAGATGTTGACTAGAATTTATAAAGAAGATAAAGATGCATTGAAAGAATATTTGATGTCACGAACACAAGATTTAAGTACAGATGTCTTGGTTACAGTGTCAAATATTATTCAAGATGTAAAAGAAAATAAAGATGAGGCTTGTCTAAAATATACACAACAATTTGATAAGGTAAGCTTAGATACAATGGAAGTATCTCAAGAAGAATGGGATGCACAAATATTAAAATGTGATGATTCGTTTGTAGAAGCAATGAAACTTGCTAAAAAAAATATCGAAGATTTTCATAAACTTCAAAAACAAAATGGATATTTGTTGCAGAAAGAAAAGGGAATCTATTTAGGCCAAAGAGTACTACCTCTTGAAGCAGTAGGAATCTATGTTCCAGGAGGACGTGCACAATATCCAAGCAGTGTTTTAATGAATGCATTACCCGCAAAAATTGCCGGTGTTCAAAATGTTGTTATGGTAACTCCACCGGATAAAAATGGAACGATTCACCCTAATATTGCGTATGCGGCTAAACTTGCCGGTGTAGATAAAATCTATAAGATTGGTGGAGCTCAAGCTATTGCTGCTTTGGCCTATGGTACACAAACCATTGATCGAGTAGATAAAATCGTAGGTCCAGGAAATATTTATGTTGCAGCCGCTAAAAAATTAGTGTATGGAACGGTCGATATTGATATGATCGCAGGGCCGAGTGAAATTTTAGTTGTTGCCGATGAAAAGGCGAATGCAGAATATGTAGCAGCCGATCTATTATCACAAGCCGAACATGATCCAATGGCAAGTGCGATTTTGTTGACTACAAACGAAGAACTTTTGGATTTGGTGAATCAAGAGCTTTTAAAACAAAGTGCTGTATTACCTAAAAAAGAAATAGTGGAACAATCCCTAAAGAACTATGGTAAAGCCATTGTTTGTGATTCGATTGAAGAATGCATTTCTATTAGTAATGAAATTGCACCAGAACACTTAGAATTGATGATTCAAAATCCAATGGAACACCTACAAGAAGTAAAAAATGCAGGTAGTGTTTTCTTGGGCTACTACACTTGCGAAAGCATAGGTGATTATTTTGGTGGAACAAACCATGTTTTACCAACTAGTGGAACGGCACGTTTCTCAAGTGCTTTATCCGTAGATAGTTTTATTAAAAAATCATCTTATTTGTATTATTCAAAACAAGCAATCGAAGCCTATGGAAAATATATTGAAACAATTGCCAGTGAAGAGCACTTACAAGCACATGCCAATGCAGCTAAAGTGAGGATGAAATAATGAAGGGTTATCAAACACATACACAAACAGGAATTCTATTGAATGCCAATGAGGCAAGTCAAAACGTAGATGATAATGTCAAACAAGAAATTTTAGATGCGATTTCAAACCTTGCACTCAATCGATATCCAGATACAACTTGTCATGAATTACATGATTTATATGCCAATATTATGAATGTTCCATCCTCATGGATTTTATCGGGAAATGGATCGGATCAAATGTTGGGCTTCTTGATTCAGTATTATTTACAAGGAAATAAAACATTGTATACATTAGCACCAGATTTTTCGATGTATGACTATTATGTAGAATTGAATCATGCAAAAATTGAAAAATTTGAAACGTCTTTAGATGGATCCTTTGATGTCGATGCATTTATTTCAAATGGTAAAGATAAAAAAGTGGATATGATCTTATTCTCAAATCCAAATAATCCAACGGGACATGCGATTTCGAAATCAGAAATGATTCAAATTTGCGAGGCCTTTTCGAATGTTCCAGTCATTTTTGATGAAGCCTATATGGAGTTTGGTAATGAAAGTGCCATCGATTTATTAAAAACATATCCAATGGTTTTTGTTTGTCGAACTCTATCCAAGGCGTATGGACTTGCAGGAATTCGTTGTGGGTTTATGATTTCTTCACAAGTTGAAAAATTAGCTCCACTTTTTATTCCTTATGCACTAAGTAGTGTTACCCAAACGATAGCAAGTGTTGTATTAAGACATGCCGATGCATATAAATCGAATATTGCGACTATTATTTCAGAAAGAGAAAGAATGTATCGAGAAGTGAAGGATTATAAAACAATTAGTTTCTATCCTTCAAATGCGAATTTTTTGTATGGAAGAACAGATAAAAAAGATATTTTAATGGACATGTTTAAAGAAAAGAACATCACAATTCGAAATTATGCGGATACTAGTTTTCGTATAACGATTGGGACAAGCGAAGAAAATGAAATGGTATTAGATGTTCTAAGGAGATTTGAGTATGCGAATAGCTGAAAAAAACAGGGATACAAAAGAAACAAAAATATATGAAAAGATCAACTTAGATGGAAATGGAAATAGCGACATTGATACAGGAATTGGTTTTTTTGATCATATGTTGACATTGTTTGCGTTTCACTCAAATTTTGATTTAGTTGTAAAAGCGGATGGCGATCTTGAAGTGTGTGATCATCATACAATAGAAGATTGTGGAATTTTATTAGGAAAATTATTCTTAGAAGCTTTAGGGGATAAAAAAGGAATTGCCCGCTATGGAAGTATGAATCTTCCTATGGATGAAGTTTTATGTAATGTCACATTAGATATTAGTGGACGACCTTATTTGGTTTTTAATTGCGAATTGATAAGAGAAAACATTGGAACGATGTCTTGTGAAATGGTTGAAGAATTTTTTAGAGCCTTTTGTGTGGCAGCTGGGGTAACGTTACATATCAATGTGTACTATGGAAAGAATGATCATCATAAAGTAGAGGTCATATTTAAAGCGTTTGGCCGTGCCTTGAAACAAGCTGTAAAAATAGAATCGGATCGTATTCCTAGTTCTAAAGGAGTAATTGAATGATTGGAATTATTGATTATGGCATGTCCAATTTATACAGCGTAAAAAATGCTTGTGACTATTTAGGTTTAGATTGTGTTGTTTCAAAAGATGTTTCTATTTTATCTAAATGCGATAAATTGATTTTACCAGGAGTTGGAGCTTTTCAAGACTGCATGCACACACTCCATTCTATGGGACTCTATGATTTTATTGTTCAACAAGTAAATAAAGATGTTGCGCTATTAGGGATTTGCCTTGGTATGCAGGCTTTGTTTGAAACGAGCGAAGAAAATGGCTTATGCGATGGTTTTGGCTTTTTAAAAGGTCATGTTTGTCATATGGAGGATACAAGTGTAAAAATTCCACAAATCGGTTGGAACATATTGGAAAGTAATCATCCTCAGGCAATATTTAAAGAAAATACGTATGTGTATTATGTCCATTCATATTATGCCAAAGATATGGATGATCAAGACTTAATTGGATATTCCATGTATGGAAGTATGAAAATACCAGGTCTTGTGATGCATGATCATATTATGGGATGTCAGTTTCATCCTGAAAAAAGTGGAGAAGATGGATTAAAAATATTGGAATATTTTGGAAAGGAGTTCTAAATGATTGTATTACCTGCAATAGATATATTAGATGGAAAACCCGTTCGTTTGTACCAAGGTGATTATGGCCAATCCAAATGTGTGGCGGATGATGTACTTGTTTGTGCTAAAAATTTTGAAGCGGCAAATGCTTGCTATTTACATGTTGTGGATTTAAACGGGGCAAAAGAAGGAAGTCGAATCAATGAAGATTTGATTTGTGAAATTGTGAAGACATGTGATATACCCGTTGAAGTGGGTGGAGGCATTCGTACGATGTCTGCTATAGATTTTTATATAGAAAATGGTGTTTCAAGAGTTATTCTAGGAACTTCAGCAATTCAAGATTATTGTTTATTAAAAGATGCAGTTTCAAAATATGGTTCTAAGATTGCGGTTGGACTTGATTGTAAAGACGGATATGTATGTACGTCAGGCTGGTTGGAAACGAGCAAAGAATATTATTTGGATTTTGCGAAAAGAATGGAAGAGATTGGGGTAAAGACATTGATTTGTACAGACATTTCAAAGGATGGAACTTTACAAGGACCTAACTTTGAGATGTTAAAAGCACTTAAAAATCATGTATCATGTAACTTAATCGCATCTGGTGGTGTTCGTGATTTATCACATATTCAAACATGTAAAGAATTAGGGTTGTATGGTGTAATTGCGGGTAAGGCCATTTATGAAAAGACGTTAGATTTGAAAGAGGCGTTAAGCATATGTTGACAAAAAGAATTATACCTTGTCTAGATGTAAAAAATGGGAACGTTGTGAAGGGAATCCACTTTTTGGGTTTAAAAGAAGTGGGAGATCCTGTAGCTCTGGCAAAGAAATATTATTTAGATGGTGCTGACGAATTGGTTTTTTTGGATATTAGTGCCACAGTCGAAAAAAGAAAAACAATGGTTGATATTGTAAAGAAGGTCGCAAAAGAAATCTATATTCCTTTTACGGTTGGTGGAGGTATCTCAACGATTGAAGATGTTCGTGCCATGTTGATGGCAGGAGCCGATAAGGTAAGCTTAAATAGTGCTGCAATTCGTAATCCGGACTTAATTAAAGAGGCAAGTAAACGTTTTGGAAACCAATGTATTGTACTTGCGGTGGATGCCAAGCGAAGAAAAGATGGTTCGGGTTGGAACGTATACATTGAAGGTGGCAGAAAAGATACGGGTATAGATTGTATTGAATGGATCTTAAAAGGTGTATCTTTAGGAGCTGGAGAAATCTTGTTAACGAGCATGGATGCGGATGGCACTAAGGATGGTTTTGATTTAGCCTTGTATGAAGCTGTATCTAAAGTAGTTCAAGTGCCAGTGATTGCGTCTGGTGGATGTGGAAAGATGGATGACTTTGTGGATGCGTTAAAAGTCAGCGATGCGGCTTTAGCAGCTAGTATTTTTCATTATGAAGAATCGAATGTTCAAAATGTGAAAAAGTATTTAAAAGAAAAAGGAGTGGCAGTTCGTATATGATGCGATTGGATTTTGAGAAACAAAATGGCTTGATTCCTTGTATTGTGCAGGATGTAGATACAAAAAAAGTATTGATGTTGGCATATATGAATGAAGAATCTTACAAAAAAACAATAGAGACAAAATTGGCAACGTATTATTCTCGTTCAAGACAAAGCTTGTGGGTCAAAGGTGAAACAAGTGGACATTATCAGCATGTACAGGCAATTCGCATCGATTGTGATCAAGATACAATTTTATTAGAGGTCAAACAAGTTGGTGCGGCTTGTCATACGGGACATTATTCTTGTTTTTATAGAGATGAAAATGGAGATTGTGTAGATGAGTGAATTCGTTGATTTATATGATAGAAATCGAAAGTTTTTAAATCGTGTTGTAGATCGTAATACATATTTATTTCAACCTGGAGAATTCATGATGTATGTTTTGGCTATCTTAGAAAATGAAGAAGGAAAATTTTTGGTTACACAAAGGGCGTTGGATAAAAAATGGGCTGCTGGAGGCTGGGAAATGCCTGGCGGTGGTGCTAAGAGTAAAGAGTCAAGTTTAGATGCAATCAAGCGTGAAGTAAAAGAAGAAACAGGGCTTGATGTCATAAATGGTCATGTTGTATATTCATACTTTAATGAAGATCAAAAAAGACATGATAATTATTTTGTAGATATTTATCATTTTAAGTTTGATTTCCAATTAAGTGATGTAACCTTAAATACTCGTGAAAGTATTGATTGTAGGTGTGTGAGTCTAGATGAATTGGTTGCGATGAATAACGAAGATGAATTTTTACATTTTGAAAGAATTATGAAGGCTTTACAACAGAAAAAATAGGACTAAAATATATATGTAAGTTCTATGACTGAAACACTACCGACTACTTCCTTTATAGGTCATAGACTGACAAATGGGTAAGCTTGCTTACCCTTTTTATATGTGCTATTATTTAAGTGGCAGTGTGATGAGCTGCCAAAGGGACATGCAGAGCGTGGTAAACTCTGCGAAGGAAAAGTGGATTAGAGGGTATAGATAAAATGTGGTGGTTTTATCTATACAGAATTTTGTTTGTTAAGAAGAGCATAATAATATAATGGATGCAAACAAAATTCATTGTAATATTTATATGAGGATATAAATATTGCGAAAAGCGGTTTAAGGAAGTGATGAAAGCCTTAAACCTCTTTTTTTTGGAGGGTATATGAAGATTTCAAATTATTTTGCGAAAGAAAAAATGGATGATGCTTCGTTTATTCAAACATACATCGAAAAATTAAGCGATTTAACAGACGAAGATATTTGTTGGGCTAATTCAGATTTAGAAGAAGATCATGAGAAGGTGCAGTCATTATTGATGGAAATGGTGCTTTCTTTTTATGCAACAGATTTAGTAGATATGAAAGATTATGAGGCGTATCTGGTAGATAAAGAATATCAATCTATGTCATTTAAAGAGCTTCAAGCATCATTGATTCAATTATTTCATAATGATAGAGTGCATCCGGACAGTCTGATACATAATGGGATTGGAAAAAAAGAATTGTTAGAAATATTAGTCGAAATGAAAAAGCGTATGAGTCATTAATGCATCCAAGTTTGAGGGCTTGGATGTTTTCTTTATACGTTGTATAATTGTAAAGATGGAAAAGGAGCGTTTTGTATGAATTCAAAAAGTCCAATAGGTGTTTTTGATTCGGGATTAGGTGGAATTAGTGTTTTACATACGATGCATAGTTTACTTCCTAATGAAAATCTGATCTATTTGGGAGATAGTAAATATAATCCTTATGGAACAAAGACAAAAGAAGAAATCACAAAGCGTTGCGTTGCGATATGTGACGAATTGATATCTCATGATGTTAAGGCAATCGTCATTGCGTGCAATACGGCAACGAGTGCTTGTGTTAAGCTTCTAAGAGAAAAGTATGATGTGGATATTATTGGTATGGAACCGGCATTAAAGGTGGCATGCGATCGAGGTGAACATCAACGTATTGCGGTATGGGCAACCCAACTTACTTTGTCAGAAAAGAAGTTTGCGAATTTGATGAATCGATTTAAAGATGAACATCATATTATAAAGGTGCCTTGTCCAGAACTTGTAAGAATGGTTGAAGACAATAAACTTGATGATGCATGTCTTGTAGAGTCTTGTTTGAAAGAGTATTTAGCAGCTAGTGACTATAAAAATCTAGATAGCATTGTATTAGGGTGTACGCATTTTCCTTTTTATACAAAATATTTGGAAAAGCTTTGTCCAAATGTTCATATTATTGAAGGAAGCGTGGGTACGACTTTACATACAAAAGATTTGTTGGAACAAAAAGGTTTGTTGAATACAAGTTGTGAAGAAGGACAAATTACATGGATGAATACAATGGATTCAAAAATTGAATTGTCAAAATGCTTATTTAAAAAATTGGAGGTAGAGTTATGAGTGAAGTAGTTTGGAATAAATATTCAAAAGAAGAATTTAATGATGTAATGAAATTTAGTGATGGATATATTGATTTCTTATCTGATTCTAAAACGGAAAGAGCTTGTGTAAAAAATGCAATCGCATTAGCGAAATCTTATGGATATCGTGATATCAAAGAGGTTATCGAAAATAAAGAGATTTTAAAAGCACAGGACAAAGTGTATGTAAATATGATGAACAAGTCGATTGCGTTAATGCACATTGGTTCAAATCCATTGGAAAAAGGTATGAACATTTTAGGTGCTCATATTGACAGTCCTCGTTTGGATCTTAAACAAAATCCATTGTATGAAGATGGAAACATTGCTTATTTGGACACACACTATTATGGTGGTGTTAAAAAGTATCAATGGGTGACTTTGCCTTTGGCAATCCATGGTGTTGTTTGTTTAAAAGATGGAACAACTGTAGATGTAGCGATTGGAGATAAAGAAAGTGATCCAGTATTTGTGATTAGTGATTTATTGATTCACTTAAGTGCAGATCAATTACAGAAAAAGGCAAATGAAGTGATTGCCGGTGAAGATTTAAATGTAACTGTTGGATCTATTCCTTTAGAAAATGAAGAGAAAGATGCAGTAAAGGCCAATGTTGCTAAAATTTTAAAATCAACATATGGCTTTGAAGAAGAAGACTTCATTTCTGCTGAATTAGAAGTTGTTCCTGCAGGACGTGCTAGAAGCTGTGGATTTGATTCAAGTATGGTATTAGGTTATGGACATGATGATCGTATTTGTGCGTATACAAGTTTGATGGCTCAATTAGAAGCAGAAAATGTAAAACGTACAGCTGTTTGTTTGTTAGTGGATAAAGAAGAAGTCGGATCTCAAGGTGCTACAGGTATGCACTCTATGTTCTTTGAAAACTTTGTTGCAGAAGTTATGGATTGTATGGGTGATTATTCTGCATTAAGCGTGAAACGTGCAATGATGAATTCAATTATGTTGTCAAGTGATGTAAGTGCTGCACATGATCCAATTTACGCTTCAGCATCAAGTCCAAGAAATCAAGCTGAATTTGGTAAAGGTATCGTATTCAATAAATATACAGGAGCTCGTGGAAAGAGTGGATGTAACGATGCGAATGCAGAATATATCGCATTGATTCGTCGTATTATGGATGATCACAATGTAGCTTGGCAAACAAGTGAACTTGGAAAAGTAGACCAAGGTGGTGGAGGAACAATCGCTTATATTTTGGCTAATTATGGAATGCAGGTAATTGACTGTGGTGTAGCTTTACATAATATGCATGCACCTTTTGAATTGGCAAGTAAAGCTGATATCTATGAAGCAAAAAAAGGATATGCTGCATTCTTAACATACGAAGGATAATTTATGGAACCAGTAACTTTGATTGCGACGGATTTAGATGGTACATTTTTGAATTCAAAAAAGCAGGTATCAGATTTAAATCGTAAAGCAGTATCAAAATTGAAAAATCACGGAATTTTATTTGGCATCGCATCTGGACGTCCAGTAGAGACGGTTCGTACTATGTTGAAAAAATGGAAAATTGAAGATAGTGTTAGTTTTATCATGGGAATGAATGGTGGCGTTGTATATGATTTAAGACAACGTACCAAAGAAGAGTATCATGTTCTTGATGGTGAAGTCGTTTTAGATGTGATTCATTTTTTTGAAGATTTAGACGTTGATTTTTGGATTTTGGAAGGTGCCACACGTTATACAAATCATACAAGTATTGAAACGCAGGAACATGCACGAATTTTTGGTGAAACAGAAATTGAAATTGATCTTGAACCATATCTAGAAAATAATACATGCAACAAACTGATTATACATTGTGATAAAGAGTATATGCCGATTGTATTAGAACGTGCTAAACAATATAAGAATGAGGCTTGTGTCGGTTTCTTAACAGCAGATAACTTATTCGAATATGTAGATCCTAGAATCAATAAAGGATATGGGATTGAAAAGGTAGCTAAGCATTTTGGTGTCAAACTTGAAAACTGTGTGGCTTTTGGGGATGAACAAAATGATAAGGAAATGCTTGAAAAAGTCGGTATGGGTGTATGTATGAAAAATGGCTCACAGGATGTTAAAGAATGCAGTGCATTTGTAAGTCCTTATACAAATGATGAAAGTGCAGTGGGTCGTTTTATTGAGGAGAATGTTTTTAAGGAGGAAATGGATGTCATACTTTGATGATGTATATTGTGGATTATGTAAAGATATTTTGGAAAATGGAGTTCAAGTACATAATCGTACTGGCATTGATACAATTAAAGTTCCAAGTGCACATTTTCATTTAGATCTATCTAAAGAATTTCCTATTTTGACGACAAAACAGTTATTTATTCGTCAAGCTGTTACAGAAATGCTTTGGATCTATCAGGCTCAAAGTAATGATGTTAGATGGCTTCAAGAAAGAAATGTTCACATTTGGGATAAATGGGAAATTAATGAAGATGGCGACTGGATTGATGAGAATACGGGAAAAGTATTAAAACATTTTGATCCAAGTTTTGCCCATACCATTGGTACGGCTTATGGATTTATTGTAAAAAAATATGATTTGATGAATAAACTGTTGAATTCATTAAAAAACGATAAGGAAGATCGAAGACGTGTGATCTCATTATGGCAGGATAGCGAATTAGATACAGCTGTACTTCCTAGTTGTGTATGGAGTTCAGAATGGGATGTGACGGATGGAAAGTTAAATATTTGGGTACATCAAAGAAGTTGTGATGTTCCATTAGGTTTGCCATTTAATGTAACGCAATATGCAGTTTTATTGATGATGGTTGCCAAGGTTACTGGACTTGAGCCAGGTACGATTGATTGGTCAATCAAAGATGCACATATTTACGTGAATCAAATTGATGGAATTAAAGAACAATTAAATCGTTATGAAACAAAAGGCTCATTACCAGCACCTAAGTTGTGGTTGAATCCAGATATTCAAGATTTCTATGCATTTGATCCAAAGAATGATGTGAAGCTGATTGGCTATGAGCATATGGGAAAAATTAGTTTCCCTTTAGCACAATAGGAGAATTATGAAATTAACATTGATTGCGGCGATTGGTAAAAATCGTGAATTAGGAAAAAACAATGATATGATTTGGCATTTGCCTCAGGATTTGAAGTTTTTTCGTAAGCAGACTTCAGGGCATACAATTGTGATGGGAAGAAAAACATTTGAAAGTCTTCCAGGTATGTTACCTAAACGTCATCATGTCGTGATTTCGCGTTCGTGTTCAAATTTGGGTGAAGGCATTGAAATGTGTTCGAGTGTTGAAGAATTTATAAAGCGATACAAAGATGTAGATGAGGAAATCTATTGTATTGGTGGAGGCATGATTTATAGTGAGATGTTAGCTTATGCAGATAAGCTAATCTTAACTGAGATTGATGCCCAAGCGGATGCCGAGGTTTATTTTCCTGAATTTGACAAGTCTTTGTATACAAAAACAATACTTTCCGACATAGAAGAGAATGGAATTCACTATCAACATGTTGAATATACTTTAAAATAACCATTTGCAGAGAATTTTTGTGATTCTCTGCTTTTTTGTTTGGCAGATTTATTGTAAAATAAAACTAGGTTAGATACTATATAATCTTTTTGGAAGGAGGATCAACATGAGTGATACTTATTATGTAAAAACATTTGGAGGGTTGGAAATCACAAACGATAATGTAACCGTTAATATTGTCGAATTATTTGGAAAGCAGCTAGTGAATTTATTACAGGTCTTATTGTTTCACAGTGAAAAACCAGTTCAAAAAGATGAACTGATTGATATTCTTTGGCCAGAAAGTAAGAATCCATCTAGTGCTTTAAAGTTCTCGATTTTTAGATTGCGTGCTGAATTGAATGAAATTGAATTCTTCAAAGACAAAGAGGTTATTGTAACAACAAGAAAAGGGTACATTTTAAATCCAAATTTAGATTGGAATATTGATTTTGTTGAATTGGAAAAGGCGTATAACCAAATTAACGATGGTTCGGAACTTTTAGACGAAAAAGAGTTTAAGACGGCTAGAAAGATTTTCAGATTGTACCAAGGTCGTTTCTATGCTTCACCAAGCCAATTGCACTGGATTTTACAGAAACAAGAGATCTTTAGACAAATGTATGTGAAAACGATGATGCGCACATCTTGTTACTTATATACGCAAAAACGCTATGATGAGATGATGCTTATGAATTATCAGGCGGTTTTAATTGAACCATTTAATGAAGGCTTACATTACTATTATATGAAAGGCTTAGTGGCTACACGTAATTATCGTGAAGCGTTGAAGTATTATGATGAATTGAATGATATTTTCTTATCTGAACTAGGTACGGGTTTATCGAAACGCTTTAAACAATTGTACGATATCATTATTGCTGATCATGCCAAAGAAGAAAGTAAAGATATGGAAACAATCATGCGTGAGCTTTCAAGCCGTGATCAACAAAACCAAGGCTTCTTCTGTTCGTATGAAATTTTCAAGTATTTCTATGAATTGTTGTTAAAAATGTCTATTCGTAATGAACAAAATTATTATTTGATTATGTTACAGTTTTCAGATGGTACTTTGGATTATGAAAAGATTGGTTTAGATTTTGATCGTGTAAAACGATTGGTAGGTTCTTGTTTAAGAAGCAATGACTTGTTTACTCGTACAAGTGAAACGCAACTACTGCTTCTAGTGGATTGTCAAACCGAAGAGAATGCGCACTTGATTATTCAGCGTATTTCAAATAAGTTCTATAGTATTTTTAGAAAGAAGAATTATCGAATGAATTATTCTGTTCATAAGGCAGAATTAGATAGAAATAATTAGTAAAAAGGAAAGATGTTGGTTGTATATGGATATAAACATGTTGCAGAAAAGGATACATAAATTATTGATCATCTCTGTCATGATGGTACTTTCAATACTTGTTATGGCATTCCTTTTCATTGACCATGGAGATGATAGTTTAAATCATGCGACATATACAACGATGAATCAGGAAATTGATTTATGTACACAACGTATTTCTTCGCAAAATCATACAGATCTTGTTCTATTGAATACTTTGGCAAAGAGTCTATCAAATAGTGCTGGTACTACGTCAAGAAAAAGGACTCATAAAATAGATAAATTTTAAATTCTAATGTTTTGAATAATAATTATTCTCATATTGATTTGGTGATTCATAA
>SKEJ01000028.1_pt1 | contig 95883 bp, 67 predicted proteins | sample 4826721 | NCBI WGS metagenome assembly SKEJ01 (sample SAMN11008812, study PRJNA524170) | human gut metagenome | biome: Human fecal sample; material: Feces; isolation source: fecal sample from pouch patient p31 | host: Homo sapiens | place: Israel: Tel-Aviv | collected 2015-06-02 | reverse complement strand
GAAGTTCCTCCTTTCTCCGCCATGATACAAAAATACCGCCCGTAGTCTCGTTTGGGCGGTACTTTGTGTAAGATTGGCAGTCCATTATTAAGTTTTTTATTATGTTCCCTTTGTACACCGTTGCAAGGTTCAGCAAAAACAATTTTTTCATATTCATCTCTGCACGCTCCGATCTTTGACCTTTACTTTTTCCCGGTCAATGGTACGGTGTTCTGTTTTCTCTGCCGCCTGTTCCTTCGCCTGGGTCAGCCGCTCCCGGATGGAGGGCTTTTCCTCACGGCTCATTTTCCGGCTGGCAAACTCCTGAAACGCCGCTGTGATGGCATCCGCGTCCCGGCTTTTGAAAAAGACCAGGTAACGGGGTTGCTCTGCGGAGGTGTCCTTCTTCAAGGCAAAATCCACATGGTATTTCTCCGCCACACGGGAGAAAGCCTTGATATTCTTGTCACTGATCTCGATATTGGCAAGGCCGGCGTTCTGGCTGGCAAGTTGTTTAAGACTCTGCCTGCCGCGGTAGATTTTGGGCTTCTGGCTTTTCTGGATTTCCTCCAGGAACTTTTTGACGGCCTTTTCAAAGACCTGCTCACTTAGCTTGGCTCCGTCAACAATGAGCGTCACGGCGCCCCGCGTTACTTCCTCCTGCATTTAGCCTCGCCCCCTTTGCCCGTCCCCATACATATCGTGCTGCACCAGGGAAGAATAATAGCTGTTGATGGTGGTCGGGGCGTTATACAGCGCCGCCAGAAGGTATTTCTTGATATTGCGGACATAGGTGGTGTTGTCCTTCATGCAGTCCATAACATACTGAACATGGGAGCTGTCCAGCTTCATAAACCTGGACTTTACCACCTCCGCCGGATAATCGTCTCCGGCAATGCGGATGACTTTGCGGGCAGAACATACGGTATCCACGATCAGGTCAACGATCTCGTCAAGCTGCTCACGGTCGATATGGCTGTCCTGCACCAGATAGCTGTACTCGATGTTATCCAAAATCACTTCACGATAACATTCTCTGGCTCCCATCCGATCCGTTCCCATCCTTGCCCCTGCGGGGGTAGGGGGATTTGATTGGATAGGATTTGATAGTTCCGTACTTGATAAATCAGTCTTTGTTTGATTAGTATTTAATTGTGCGGGGTTTTCCGTACACGGTTCCGCCGTATCCGGGATACCCATATCCGGGTTTTCCGTATATGGCTTTGCCGTACCCGGTAAAGGCGTACCTGGGCTTGACGGCGGCTCGCACTGAGGCATTTCGTAAATGACATACTCGGTATCCGTGATCTTGCCTTTTTCATCCCGGAGCTGGGTGCGCCGGATATACCCGTGGTTTTCCAGCTCCTTCAATGCCGCACCGATGCTGTCCACACCTTCCCGGCAGATTGCCGCAAGACCTCTGGTGGTGTAATTCCACTCGTCAGGGAGCGACAGCATCATGGACAGCAGCCCCTTGGATTTCAGGGTCAGCGTCCGATCTTTTAAGTGATGGTTCGACATGACCGTATAATCACGGGTCTTTTCAATACGAAAAACAGCCATCTTCGCACCTCCTTCCTGTGAAAATAAAAAGTGTTGATTTTGAGCGGTTTATCCGTCTGTATGCCTCCGTTTTCTCCTGCATGGGAAAACATCCACGTCCTGTTCAGAACGCAAGCCACGGAGGAAGAAACAGAAGATATCCAACTGATTTTGATACATTTTGGGGGCGGCTACCTCTCACGGTCTTTATGGTCATAGTGGAGATCGCCGGAAAGCACCTTCGCATGGTTACGGATTTTGATATGCCCCTTTTCCTGATTTTCCAAAGCCTTGCTGTATCCGGCGTCAGTCAGGAACAGGCGCATTTTCTCACTCTTCCAGCCAACAGGCGAGTCATGGGTAAGAACATCAAAGACGATCATGTGTCTGGTTGCCGGGTCGAAACGCTCCAAAGCCATAATGTCATGGCCGGATAACTTCTGCGCCCCGGATCGCTGCCTGGCTTCTGCCAGCATTTCCCCGATGGTGCGGGCTTTCTCCGGCAGACGGTATTCGGCCTGCACCTTGCGGATCAAATCCATGCACTCCTGATCCGACAGGGGGCGGAGCTTGTCCAGAAGGCCTTCCGCCGTTTCTTTCGTTGCCGGGTTCGGCGCATAGCGCCATGTCATGTAAATCTCATTCAGGGCAGCGTTCTGATTGGTACTTTCAATCTGAAACACCATCCTCATTTCTGCTTCTGTCAGTTTCATTGCCAGCCTCCTTCAAAAATGGGTATAAAAAAACGCCATAGGTTTTTTGAGCCTACGGCGTTTCTTGCGATATTCACAATTCTAAACTTTCCAGCCACTCGTCAAAAGATTTCTTGGAAACGCGGATCGCATTGCCTATGCGGACGATCCTGAACTCCTCCTGCCTGACGAGCTGATATGCGGTCGTGCGGCCGATGTTGAGCATGGCCGCAATTTGTTCCACGGTATATGTGCGCGGTTCCGGCAGCGAATTTTTCTCTTTCTTGTCCATAGTAACCTCCATATATTTGCCTTGTCATTTTGACTAAGGGAGTGGAGAATGGCAGTAGCAATCGGCTTTGGCTGGGTGTCCTCTTGCTAAGAATTTGCTAATAGGACCACCCAACGGACACATAAAACTGCGTCAGAATAGGTGTTTTGCACCATAAAGTTCGTTTACTACAAGTCATTCTGCGTAAGGGATGATATTGGAAGTTACATCCGAACCGTGTATCACATGGTAAGCCATACTCCTAAGCGTGGGGCCGGAGGTTCAAATCCTCTCTGGGACGCCAGAAAGCACCGCTGCAAGCCTTTTTTCGGGGTTTGCAGCGTTTTTGTTTTCTCCTTCTCCCGGTAATTTCACTTCTGTTACCGGGAGATTTTTATACGTCGCAAGCTTTTTTGTGATGGCGTTGGATTCAGCAAGGACGCATTGTTTACAATTTGGCGGTGGATTATCCCGCGCAGGGTGTGGTACAATATAAACTACACTGAAAATGCAGGGGCCGATGCTCACCATCGACCCGTGAACCTTGCGGCGGCCGCTATGTGCCGCGGGCGAACCATGTCCGCCCTTACATTCTCGACGCAGGAAAGCCGCGCTGCATCTATTATAATTAAAGGGGTGTTTACCATGTGTACAGCTGCAACCTATACAACCGACAGTTTCTACTTTGGCCGCAATCTCGATTATGAATTTTCCTACGGTGACGAGGTCACGATCACGCCGCGGGCCTACCCGTTTAGCCTGCGCTGCATGGGGGACTTCCGCACAAAATATGCGATGATCGGCATGGCCTACGTGGCGGGGGAGTACCCGCTCTACTATGACGCCGTCAATGAGAAGGGCCTGGGCATCGCAGGACTGAACTTTGTCGGCAATGCAGTCTACCACCCGGCGCAGGATGGCAAAAGCAACATCGCCCAGTTTGAGCTGATCCCCTGGCTGCTGGGCAGCTGTGCGACGCTGGCCGAGGTGCGCACGCTGCTTGCAAAAACCAACATCGTCAATATCCCGTTCAGTGAGCAGCTGCCCCTCGCGCAGCTGCACTGGCTCATTGCCGACAAAACGGGGAGCATCGTGGTGGAGTCCACCGCCGACGGCCTGCACATCTACGATAACCCCGTCGGTGTACTGACGAACAATCCGCCGTTCCCGCAGCAGCTTTTCGCACTGAACAACTACCGCGCACTCTCGCCGCGCACGCCTGCGGTTGCGTTTGCGGACGGCCTTGACCTGCCCGTCTACAGCCGCGGCCTCGGCGCACTGGGCCTGCCGGGCGATTTGTCCAGCCAGTCCCGCTTTGTGCGTGCGGCCTTTGTGCGGATGAACGCGAAATCCGGCAGCAGCGAGGCCGAGAGCGTCGGGCAGTTCTTCCACATCCTGCACGCTGTCGAGCAGCAGCGCGGCTGCTGTGAGCTGGACGGCGGCAAGTACGAGATCACGCTCTACACAAGCTGCTGCAACGCAGACAAGGGCATTTACTACTACACGACCTACGGCAACCACCAGATCACTGCCGTCGATATGCATCGGGAAAACCTTGACGGGGACAGGCTGGTCCGCTATCCGCTGGTGCAGGGCGAACAAATTGCGCTGCAAAACTGATTTTACACCCAAAACGTGAAAAAAGCGCTTGCAACGTGCGGCAAACTATGCTATACTGTACGGTGCATGAGACTTTTCACGTCATGGCGGCGTGGATAGAAATAGAAGGAGTGCTAATCTAATGAACTGGTATGAGATCGTTCTCGGCGTCGTCCTCATCGCCGTGTCCGTGTTGATCGTTGTTTTCACCCTCGCGCAGGAGCAGAAGGGCCAGGGCCTGTCCGGCGCGATCATGGGCGAAAGCTCCGCCACGATGGCAGCAGGCCGTGAGCGCGGCGTGGACGCCAAGCTGGCCAAGCTGACCAAGATCTGCGGCGTCGTTTTCTTTGTCGTCACGCTGGTCGTCTGCGTTTTGAGCGCGCGCCTGTGATTTCGGCAGGGTAACAAAGATGAAAAGGGTCCGCCAAGCGCTTTGGCTTTGTAAGCAGCGCCCCGGCGGGCCGTTTTTTGTGGATGTATATAAGGGTAGGGCACCGTCGGATGGCGGTGCGACGTAAATTAAAGGAGCAACTATGACACCGTTACAGAAATCTATTTTAAACGCGGTCAAGCGCCGTCCCATGACGCTGCGCGAACTGCAGAACAACCTGCAGGTGGACAACTCCCGCCTGCGCACCACCGTTTCCGCTATGGTCGCCACCGGCGAGCTGTCGATGCGCAACGGCACCTATGTGCCCGGCTTTGCGACCTATGAGAATGCTGCAGCCCCCAACACGATTCCCTGCACGCTCGTCAAGCTGGCCGCGCGCTTCGGCTTTGCCAGCCGCGACGACGGCGAGGGCGACATCTTCATCCCGGGCCGCGCGCTGCACGGCGCAATGCCCAACGATAAGATCAACGTCAAGCTGTTCGACCACCCGCGCGTGGAGGGCTCCTCCGAGGGCGAGGTCGTCGAGGTCACGGTCCCGAACAACCGCTTTGCGGGCACGGTCTGCCTGTCCGAGGATGGCCGCATGGCCGTGGAGCCGGATGGCTGCCGCGACGTGAAGTTCCTGCTGGCCAAGCAGGGGAGCGAGGGCGTGCACCTGGGCGACAAGGTCGGCTTCCTCATCACCCACCGCGGCAACCGCCACAGCGACCACCGCGCCGCCGTTGTCGAGAAATTCGGTTCCTCCGACTATGCGTCCGAGTGCGCCAAGGCCATCCTGTATGGCCGCAGCGTCCGCCAGGAGTTCCCGCCGGAGGTGCTGGAGGAGGCCCGCGCCTACGACAACGCCACGATTGACCCCGCCGAGGCCGCGAAGCGCCTGGACCTGCGCGGCATTCCCATCTTCACGATTGACTCCGCCGAGACGAAGGACATCGACGACGCCATCAGCCTGCAGAAGCTGGACGACGGCTACGAGCTGGGCGTTCACATTGCCGACGTCAGCCACTATGTCCGCCCCGGCTCCGCGCTGAATGAGGAAGCGTTCGAGCGCGCGACGAGCATTTACTACGCCGACAAGGTCATCCCGATGCTGCCGACCCAGCTGTCCAACGGCATCTGCTCGCTGAACGAGGGCGAGGACCGCCTGGCGTTCTCCTGTCTGATGCGACTGGACGAGAACGGCGAGATCCGCAGCTACAAGTTCGTCAAGAGCGTCATCTGCAGCCGCGTCAAGGGCGTGTACAAGGAGATTAACGCCCTGCTGGAGTCCCCGGAATCTGAAACAGACGCCGACCTGACAGACCTCAAGACGAAGTATGAGGCCGTGCTTGACCAGCTGCCCACGATGGACGAGCTGTACCGCAAGCGCCTGGTCCTGCGCAAGGCCCGCGGCGCCATGGATATTGAGTCCAACGAGGCTAAGCTCGTCATGGACGAGAACGGACGCTGCATCGACATTGTCAAGCGTGACCGCGGCACGTCCGAGTGCATGATCGAGGAGTTCATGCTGCTGGCGAACCAGTGCGCCGCCAACGCGGGCCGCACGAACAAGGCCCCGTTCGTCTACCGCGTGCACGAGGCCCCCGACGCCGAGAAGATGGAGAAGCTGTCCGCCACGCTGTTGGCCTGCGGCCTGAACGCCAAGTTCAAGAACCCCATCCCGACGCAGCTCGAGCTGGCGGCCCTGCTGGACGAGACCCGCGGCCAGCCCATCCAGATCCCCGTCCACACCGGCATTCTGCGCAGCATGCAGAAGGCCCGCTACGCCCCGCAGCCCCTGGGCCACTACGGTCTGGTGCTGGCGGACTACGCCCACTTCACCAGCCCCATCCGCCGCTACCCCGATTTGGCGATTCATCGTATTTTGACCGAGATGCTGAACGGCGTCTCCGCCAGCCAGCTGCAGCGCGACTTCAACGAGTTTGCCCAGCAGGCCAGCGAGAAGTCCAGCAAGCAGGAGGTCGCCGCCGTGCGCATTGAGCGCGATGTAGAGGACCTGTACAAGGCCGAGTACATGCACAACCATCTCGGTGAGGTCTACACCGGCACGGTGGCTGGCATCACGCCCCGCGGCGTCTTTGTCGAGCTGGACAACACGGTGGAGGGCTTTGTCCCCGCCGCGCAGCTCTGCAAGGGTGAACCGCAGGTCATCGACGGCGTCAGCATGCTGGACCCGCTGACCGGCAAGAGCTGGATGCTGGGTTCTTCCATGAAGATCCGGGTCGCCGCCGCCGATGTGGCGCTGGGCCGTATTGATTTTGAGTATATGGTGGAGTAATTTCCCGCGCCATACAATAGAAAACTCCCTGTCCGCACCGGGCAGGGAGTTTTTTGCGTCTTATATCACCTTATGCTCCATCCATTTCCCGCGGGCAAACCGCACAAGGAAACACAGGCTGCGGCAGATCCAGTCGATGAACATACCGAACCAGACGCCGGTCAGTCCTAAGTGGAACTGCAGAACGAAGATATAGCTCAGAATCACGCGGAACAGCCACATGCTGACGATGCTGACCGACATCGTAAACTTGGCGTCGCCGCCCGCGCGCAGGGCGTTGGGCAGGGTAAAGCTCGTCGCCCAGAAGAAGATGCTGAACAGGTTGAACCAGTGGACCACGTGGGTACACATGGCGGATGCCTCCGCCGAGAGATTGAACCAGGTCACGACCTCGGGCATCAGGAAGAACAGCGCCGCGTTCGTGACGGTCAGCCCCGTGATGGCGATGCCCAGCAGCGTGACGGAATAGCGCTGCGCCTGCTTTTTCTCGCCTGCGCCAAGGCACTGCCCGATGACCGGGATCATAGCAAGGCTCATCGTGTTGCCGGGGATGTTCGCCAGCGTCGAGACCGAGTTTGCCACGGCATTGGCCGCGATGGCCGAGGTGCCTAAGGTAGACGTCAGGCTGCTGACACACAGCTTGCCGATCTGGAACATGCCGTTTTCCAGACCCGACGGGATGCCAATGGACAAAATCTGCATGATGGGCCTGCGCCGGGGCCGCAGGTCAGCGAAGCGCTGCACGCGCAGGGGATTGTGCAGGTCCTGGTTCTGCCACAGGATGAACACCGCGGCGAACACACGCCCGATCAGCGTGGCCAGCGCCGCGCCGATAACGCCCATGCCGAAACCGTAGATCAGCAGCGCGTTGCCCGCAATGTTGATGACGTTCATGACAAGGCTGGCCAGCATACTGATGCGGCTGTTGCCCTGCGCACGGAACAGCGCCGCGCCGCCGTTGTACAGGCCGATGAAGGGGTAGGACACCGCACTGATAAGGAAGTACTGCTGCGCAAACCGCATGACATCCTCATCAATGCTGCCGAACACCATCCGAAGGATCGGGCGGGAGAGCAGCATACAGACAACACCCACCGCAACCGTAGAGATGCCCAGCACGCTGTACAGCTGGGCGGCGCTGCGGCTGGCGTTTTCCTCATCCCGGCGGCCCAGATACTGGCTGGCAATGACCGCACCGCCGGTAGCCAGCGCGGACAAAATCTGAATAATCAAAATATTCAGGCTGTCCACGAGCGATACGCTGGAGACAGCGGCCTCACCCACACCGGCGACCATCAGCGTGTCGGCCATGCCCATCGTGACGCTTAATGTCTGCTCCAGCAGCAGGGGCCAGATCAGGGTGAACAGCGCCCGATTGGTAAACAGGGGACCTTGTGATTTTGCAGTGGCTGTCATGGTAAACTACCATCCTCTTTTACTTGGATTTTACCATTAGTATACAGCAAAATCTATGCGAAATCAAGGATTTGACACCTGTACAAAAAATGCCAACAAACGCTGTAGCTGCGCCCTGTACAGCGAAAATCCGCAAAAATCAAATCGCAAGGATTTTGCCCACTTTTGCGGCGGCAAAAAGCCCCGGCCACAAAAGCTAGTGGCCGGGGCAGATCATGCGGCGCCTTGCAGGGGCCGCAGAGAGGCGGTGGTTAGAAGTCGACCTCGGTGTCGTAGTAGCAGCACTTCAGCAGCTTTTCCATCTCCTCCTGGGTCGGCTGGCGCGGGTTGGAGCCGGTGCAGGCATCGGCAATCGCGTTCTTTGCGATCTCGGGCAGTCTCTCGAGGAATACGTTCTCGGGGACAAAGCCCTGCTCGGCGGGGTAGGAGTCGGGGCCGTAGTGGCCGATGCAGTGCGGAATGTTCACATCGTCGTTCATGCCGCGCAGATACTGGATGAGCAGTGCGACCTTCTCGTCGTCGTTCTCGCCGCCCAGGTGCATCTTGTCGGCAATGACGCCGTAGCGGGCCTTGGCGGTGGGGTCCTTCGCATTGTAGGCGATGACCTTGGGCAGGTACATGGCGTTGGCTGCGCCGTGGATGATGTGTGCGCCGTAATCGGCAAACGCCGCGCCGGTCTTGTGGGCCATGCTGTGTACGATGCCGAGCAGCGCGTTCGAGAACGCCATACCGGCCAGGCACTGGGCATTGTGCATCGCGTCGCGCTTATCCATATCGCCGTTGTAGCTGCCGACCAGATCCGCCTGGATCATCTCGATGGCGTGCAGGGCCAGCGGGTCGGTAAAGTCGCAGTTCGCGGTGGAGACGTAGGCCTCGATGGCGTGGGTCATGGCGTCCATGCCGGTGTGGGCGACGAGCTTTTTGGGCATCGTGTGGGCCAGCTCGGGGTCAACGATGGCGACATCGGGCGTGATCTCAAAGTCGGCAATGGGGTACTTAATGCCCTTCTGGTAATCGGTGATGATCGAGAAGGCCGTGACCTCGGTGGCCGTACCGGAGGTGGAGGAGATAGCGCAGAAGTGGGCCTTGCGGCGCAGCGGCGGGATGCCGAACACCTTGCACATATCCTCAAACGTGATGTCGGGGTACTCGTACTTGATCCACATGGCCTTGGCTGCGTCGATGGGGGAGCCGCCGCCGATTGCGACGATCCAGTCGGGCTGGAACTTTTCCATGGCGGCAGCACCCTTCATGACCGTCTCCACGGACGGGTCAGGCTCGATGCCTTCAAACAGCTCTACCTCCATGCCGGCCTCTTTTAAGTAGGCCTCGGCGCGGTCCAGGAAGCCGAAGCGCTTCATCGAACCGCCGCCGACGCAGATCATGGCGCGCTTGCCGGGCAGCGTTTTCAACGCTTCCAGCGCGTGGGGGCCGTGGTAAAGGTCACGGGGTAAAGTAAATCTAGCCATAGGGTTTGCCTCCTTTAAAAATAGCTCTCTCGGACTTTGATAATTAAATGTCAAAATCTGTTATTAACAGTATACACCTTATGTGTCTAAACGGTCAATCGACAATACAGAGAATTTTCCGGCGATAATTCAGCATTTTGCCAGTGGAACACTCATAGGCTGTTCTATGGGGAAGGGGGCAGGAGCTATGCGTCCGATCACGCCGCAGCAGAATACAAAAATGCGCCTGCGCATGCGGCTTTTGGCGGCGGTGCTGGCGGTGGGGTGCCTGGGCGGGCTGGCGGTGCGGCTGTTTGTGCTGATGCTGCGCGACCCCGGCGGCTACGCGGCACGCGCCGCCGACCAGCAGCTGCGCGGGGCCACGCTGCCCGCCGCCCGCGGGGAGATCTATTCCGCCGACGGTACGCTGCTGGCCGCCAGCGAGACCTGCTGGACCATCCGCGCCGCCCCGCGGGAGATGGCCGACGACGCCGTAGAACCGGCTGCGCGGGCGTTGAGCAAAATTTTAGAGCTGGACTACGCCGATACGCTGGCCAAATTCAGCCAGCGAACCTCCAACGACTGCCTGCTGCGCCGCCGCGTGGATAGGACGATGGCCGACGCTGTGCGGGACTGGTGCCGGGCGAACGGTGTGGACGGCATACAAATTCGGCAGGATACCCGCCGCGTCTACCCGCAGGGAAATTTTATGGGCGGCATTTTAGGCTTTACCGACGTGGACAACGCGGGCCTGTGGGGGCTGGAGCTGCGTTACAACGACGAATTGACCGGGCAGAACGGGCGCATCCTGACCGCCAAGAACGCCTGGGGCTACGATATGCCGACGCACTACCAGACGCTGGTGGACGCCGTGCCCGGCAGCACGCTGACGCTGACCATCGACGCGAACATTCAGCACTGGCTCGAAAGCGCACTGTCCGCCGCTGTGACGGAGCATCATGTGGCCGAGCGCGGCGTCGGCATCGTGATGGACGTCCACACCGGGGCCGTGCTGGCGATGTCCTGCCAGCCCGACTACGACCCGAACGCGCCGCGGACCCTTATAAATAAGGAAGTCCGTGACGCTGTGAATGCCCTGACCGGCGAGGAGCGCAGCGCCGCGCTGCAAAAGGCCCAGCAGGCACAGTGGCGCAACAAGGCCATCAGTGACCTGTATGAGCCGGGCAGCGTGTTCAAGCTCATCACGGCGTCGGCGGCGCTGGACTCCGGGGCGTGTAAGGCCACGGACTATTTCACCTGCGCGGGTAAAATAACCGTCGCAGGCACGCGGTTCCGCTGCGCAAACGGGCATATCCACGGCACCGAGACCTTCGCCCGGGGGCTGGCTGTCAGCTGCAACCCCTGCTTTATCCAGATCGGTGCGCGACTTGGAAAAGAACGCTTCTGCGATTACTTTGCGGCCTTCGGCCTGCGGGAGGCCACGGGCATCGACCTGCCGGGCGAGGTCAAGCGCAGCGAATACTACACGGCGGACCGGATGGGCCCGGTGGAGCTGGCGAGCTGCTCGTTCGGGCAGAGCAGCAAGGTCAGCTACCTGCAGATGCTCACGGCAGTCTGTGCGGTGGTAAACGGCGGCGAGCTGATGCAGCCCTACGTTGTGGCGAAAATCACGGCGCCTGACGGCACTGTTGTGAAGAAAGTGCAGCCGACGGTGAAGCGCCGCGTCATCAGCGCGGAAACCTCAGCCACGATGTGCCGCCTGATGGAGGGTGTCGTTACAGGCGGCACGGGAAAGCAGGCCGCGCTGGCGGGCTACCGCATCGGCGGCAAGAGCGGCACGAGCCAAAAGCTGGACAGCGCCAACGAGGGAGCGCGCATTGCGAGCTTTGTCTCCGTTGCGCCCATCGACGACCCCAAGGTCGCTGTGCTGGTCTGCCTGGATGAACCCCACAGCTGGACGACGAGCGGCGGCGCTCTCTCCGGGCCGGTGTGCGCCGAGGTACTGGGAAAGGTGCTGCCGTATCTGGGGGTGGAGCGGGAAAGCGGCGAATAAAGGCAGCCGGGCACGGGCGGATATGGAATCCGCCCCTACGTTGAATCGGGAAAGCGCAGGGTGACGGGGCTCTGCCCGTTTGCCGTTGCACTATATAAAAAACTCTGCGCCGTCCCTCTTGACATTCCCCGATCCGGTGTTATACTGGTAAAGTACGCAAACGAACAGTTAGACAACGAACAATTCGGAATCTAACTTCTTGGACCCAAAAACCGTAAAGGAGGGAAGAAATGCACGAATCATCGTATGATGACTGCGGCTGCTGCGCGGATGTCCACTTCGGCGCACTGCTGAACCAGACCTCGCGGCTCATCCGCCGTGCGCTGGATGCCCGCATCAACGCCGAGGTCAGCTCGGAGCTGTCGGGCGTGCGCGGCATGGTGCTGGGCGACATCGTCCGTGCCGAGCGCCAGGGCCGCGACGTCTACCAGCGCGACATTGAGCAGTGGTTCAACATTCGCCGCTCCAGCGTCACCGCCATGCTGCAGGGCATGGAGCAGGATGGCTTCATCACCCGCAGCGCCGTGGCGAAAGACGCCCGCTTAAAGCGCCTTATCGCCACAGAGAAGGGCCGCGCCTGTCACAAGCAGATCGAGGCAAGCATTGCGCGGTTTGAGGATGACCTGCAAAGCGGCATTGACCCGCAGCAGGTCGCCGCGGCCCGCGCTGTGCTGGAGCAGACTCTGCGCAACGCACAGCACTTCCTGCAAGAGGAAAATACCAAACAAGAGAGGGGAAATACCAATTGTTAAAAACACTCGGACGTGAAACCAAGGGCTTCCGCCTGGTCTCCGTGCTGACGCCGATCTTTATGATCGCGGAGGTCATCATGGAAATGATCATCCCGAAGATGATGGCCTCCATCATTGACAACGGCGTCACGCCGGGCAATATGCAGGTCATCTACACCGTCGGCGCACAGATGGTCGTCGCGGCGCTGTTCGGCCTGCTGTTCGGCATTCTGGGCGCGGTGGCCGGCTCCCACGCAGCCACGGGCTTTGCCCGCAACCTGCGCCGCGGCATGTTCCGCAACATCCAGACCTTCAGCTTTGCCAACATTGACAAGTACTCCACCGCGGGCCTGGTCACCCGCATGACCACCGACGTCACCAACATCCAGAACGCCTACCAGATGATGCTGCGCATGTCGGTGCGTGCGCCCGCCAGCATGATCGTGGCGCTGATCATGTCCTACACGATCAACCGTCGGCTGGCAAACATCTATTTGATCGCCGTCATCCTGCTGGGCTGCGCGCTCGCCTTTATTATGAGCCGCGCCACCAAGTACTTCGGCGAGGCATTCCGCAAGTACGACGACCTGAACGAGAGCGTGCAGGAGAATGTCTCCGCCATCCGCGTTGTCAAGGCCTATGTGCGCGAGAAGTTTGAGGGCGAGAAGTTCCGCAAGGCCAGCGAGAATGTGCGCAATCTGCTGATGCGTGCCGAGCTGATCCTGGCCTGGAACGCCCCGCTCATGCAACTGACCGTCTACAGCTGCATCCTGCTCATCTCCTGGATCGGTGCCCAGCTCATCGTCAGCTCCGGCGCAACGACCTTCACCACCGGCGACCTGATGAGCATGCTGAGCTACTGCATGAACATCCTTATGAGCCTGATGATGCTGTCCATGGTGTTCGTCATGATCACGATGTCTGCAGCCTCCGCCAAGCGCGTGGCCGAGGTGCTGGACGAGCAGTCCGACCTGACGAACGGCGAGGATCCCGTTATGGAGGTCAGGGACGGCTCCGTCAAGTTCGACCACGTCAGCTTTGCCTATAAAAAGGATGGCGAGAAGGCCCTCGAGGACATTGACCTCGACATCAAGTCCGGCGAGACCATCGGCATCATTGGCGGCACCGGTTCGGCTAAGTCCAGCCTTGTGCAGCTGCTGCCGCGTCTGTACGACGTGACCGAGGGCAGCGTGACCATCGGCGGCGTTGATGTGCGCAGATATGACCTCGACACCCTGCGCAACAACGTCGCCATGGTGCTGCAGAAGAACGAGCTGTTCAGCGGTACGATTGCCGAGAACCTGCGCTGGGGCAACCCCGACGCCACCGACGCCGAGATCGAGGACGCCTGCAAGCAGGCCTGCGCCGATGAATTTATCGAGCGCTTCCCCGACAAGTACCAGACCCACATCGAGCAAGGCGGCAACAACGTCTCCGGCGGCCAGAAGCAGCGCCTCTGCATTGCCCGCGCACTGCTGAAAAAGCCCCGCATCCTGATCCTGGACGACTCCACCTCCGCCGTCGATACCGCGACGGACGCAAAGATCCGCCATTCGTTTGCGGAAAAAATCCCCGGCACGACGGTGTTCATCATCGCCCAGCGCATTTCCTCCGTGGAAAATGCGGACAAGGTCCTCGTGCTCGACAACGGCAGGGTCAGCGGCTTTGACACCCCGGCCAACCTGCTGAAAACAAATGCCATCTACCAGGATGTCTACAACAGCCAGACCAAAGGCTCCGGCGACTTTGATGAGAAGGGAGGGGAGGCATAATGGCACAGCAGCCTAAAGTCGTAAAGGTCGGCCCCGGCGGGCGCAGCAATGGCCCCCGACCAAAGGTCGAAAACCCCGGCAAGGTGTTCAAGCGCATCCTCGCCTATGTCATGAGCCGCTATAAGGCACAGGTCATTGTGGTGCTCTGCTGCATTCTGCTGGCCGTGTTCGCCCAGCTGCAGGGCGTCATGTTCTCCCAGACGCTGATCGACAGCTACATTCTGCCGCTGCTCAAGGCGGGCAGCACGGACTTCAGCGGCCTGGCCGCGGCTATCCTGCGCGTGGCAGTCATCTACTGCGTCGGCATCGCCGCTGTCTTTGTGCAGAACCGCCTGATGGCAAGGATCACCCAGGGCACGCTGAAGGACCTGCGTGACGAGATGTTCACCCACATGCAGACGCTGCCCATCAAATACTTTGACACCCACGCCCACGGCGACATTATGTCGGTCTACACGAACGACATTGACACGCTGCGCCAGATGATCAGCCAGAGCCTGCCGCAGCTCGTCAACACGGTTGTGACCCTCGTCGGCGTGCTGGCCTCGATGCTCTATCTGAGCGTCCCCCTGACGGTGCTGGCCCTCGCGATGGTCGGCGTCATGCTGCTGGCGACGAAGTACCTGACCGGCAACTCCGGCAAATACTTCATCAAGCAGCAGCAGGAGCTGGGCAAGGTCAACGGCTACATTGAGGAAATGATGAACGGCCAGAAGGTCATCAAGGTCTTTTGCCATGAGGAAATTGCCATTGAGGAGTTCGACAGGCTCAACGATGAGCTGTTCCACAGCGCCGACAAGGCAAACTCCTATTCGCTGGTAGCAATGCCCGTCAACGGCCAGCTTGGCAACCTGTCCTACGTGTTCTGCGCCATCCTCGGCGGTGCGCTGGCTATCAACGGCTTCGGCGGCTTTACGCTGGGCGGCCTCGCCAGCTTCCTTGTGCTGACCCGCCAGTTCAACCAGCCCATCAGCCAGATCTCCATGCAGCTGAACTCCGTCGTTATGGCGCTGGCCGGCGGTGCGCGTATCTTTGCACTGCTGGATGAAAAGCCCGAGGTCAACGAGGGCGACATCACCCTGGTCCACGCCAAGTACGAAGCGGACGATACTGTCACCGAGGCGAACGAGTCCACCGGCATGTGGGCGTGGAAACGCATGGATGCCGACGGCAATCCCCGGTACACCAAGCTGGAGGGCGACATCGTCTTTAAGGATGTGGACTTCGGCTACGACGAGAAGAAGATCGTCCTGCATGACATCAACCTGTATGGCCGTCCGGGGCAGAAGATCGCCTTTGTCGGCTCCACCGGCGCGGGCAAGACGACGATCACGAACCTTATCAACCGCTTCTACGACATCCAGAAGGGCCGGATCCTGTACGACGGCCACGACATCAAGTCCATTGAGAAGGACGCGCTGCGCTCCTCTCTGGGCATCGTCCTGCAGGATACCCACCTGTTCACCGGCACGGTCATGGAGAACATCCGTTATGGCCGCCTGACCGCCACCGATGAGGAGTGCATGGCCGCCGCGAAGCTCGCCAATGCGGATACCTTCATCAAGCATCTGCCCGACGGCTACAACACGATGCTGACCGGCGACGGCACGAATCTGAGCCAGGGCCAGCGCCAGCTGCTGGCGATTGCCCGCGCGGCTGTCGCAGACCCGCCGGTGCTGATCCTGGACGAGGCAACATCCTCCATCGACACCCGCACCGAGAAACTTGTGCAGGACGGCATGGACGGCCTGATGTATGGCCGCACGACCTTCGTCATTGCTCACCGTCTGTCCACCGTGCGCAACTCGGACTGCATCATGGTGCTGGAGCAGGGTCGTATCATTGAGCGCGGCACCCACGACGAGCTGATCGCCCAGAAGGGCCGCTATTACCGCCTGTACACCGGCAACTTTGCCGAGAACTCTTAAGCGCAGAGAGGTCGAAAAAAGCCGCAAAACGGCATAAAATCAATCAAAACTGCCGGGATAGCATCTGCCGTCCCGGCGGTTTTTGTGCAAAATGCCGCAACAGCGCCAAAAAGTTGACGGGAAGGTAAAAAGTGGTTATAATAGGATACGTAGACACGCAAAAAGCGGTGTTTGACCACGCGGCATGAGGGAAACTACAAACAAGATTTGCCGCATAATATACATGATATACCTATAGGAGGAACAAATATGGCACCGAAGAAGATTGCACAGACCGTACTTACCGAGGGTAAGTTCTATACCATCAGCGCCGCCAACGGCAAGGTCGTTGAGGTCGCTGACTATAACATTGACAATGGCGCGAAGATCCAACTGATGGACAACGCCAACTTTGAGTGGCAGCAGTGGAACTTCGTCGCAGCAGGCGACGGCGTTTACCGCATCCAGAACCGCTTCACCGGCAAGATGATGGATCTGGACATGGGCGGCGTCAGCGACGGCACCCGCGTCCACCAGTGGGAGGGTGCCCAGGCATCCAGCCAGCTGTGGGTCGTGGAGCCTACCAACGATGGCCGCGTCAAGATCAAGTCCAACCTGGCCGGCAAGCTGCTGGACCCTGGCATGGCTACCGAGAACGGCACCGTGCTGCAGATCTGGGCTGACGTCAACGGTGACAACCAGTTCTGGACCATCAACGAGGTCACCCGCAAGCCCAAGACCAGCGTGAAGGCCACCACCGTTAAGGCCAAGGCCGCTGCCGAGAAGGCCGCCACCGAGGTCGTCAAGGCTGCTGAGCCTGTCGTAGAGAAGGCCGTCAAGGCTGCCAAGCCTGCCGCTGAGAAGGCTGTCAAGGCTGCCAAGCCTGCCGCTGAGAAGGCTGTCAAGGCTGCGAAGCCCGTCGTCGAGAAGGCCGTCAAGGCTGCCGAGCCCGTCGTTGAGAAAACCGTCGAGGCTGCGAAGCCCGTCGTCGAGAAGGCCGTCAAGGCTGCCGAGCCTGTCGTTGAGAAGGCTGTTGAGGCTGCCAAGCCCGCAGCCGAGAAGGCCGTCGAGGCCGTCAAGACCGCCGCTGCCAAGACCAACACCCGCAAGGGCGGCAAGGGCAAGCGCCGCAAGTAATTTGCCCTTGTAACTATTCCTCTGCAATTTTTGTGCTGTAACGATAAAACCCCGCCCCGTCAGGATGCAGTTCCTGACGGGGCGGGGTTATTTTTTGTTTGTGGCTGAAAAGCCTTCCCCTACGGGGGAAGGTGGCCCGAAGGGCCGGATGAGGGGCGAGTGTGCCAGTATTGCCCGTGAACGAGCTGCGGCGGAAACGCTGCCCTCATCAGTCACCTGCGGTGACAGCTTCTCCCACGGGGGAAGCCTTCAGACTTACCCCAGCGCCGCAATGCTCTCCTTGATCTTGGCGGCCTTGTCCTGGGCGGCAGCCAGCTTGGCGCGGGTCTCCTCGACGAGTTTCGCCGGGGCCTTCTCGACGAACTTCGGGTTGTTCAGCTGGTTCGTGAACATGCCCAGCTCCTTCTCGGCCTTGGTCAGCTCCTTGTTCAGGCGGGCCAGCTCCTTGTCGCGGTCGATCAGCTCCATCATCGGGATAAAGCCCTTCGCGTCGGGGGTCGCCACGTTGACTATGCCGTCGGTGCTGCCCTCGTACTTTGCCGTGACCGTCACGTCGGTGGCAAAGGCAAAGCGGGCCAGATACGCGCCGCCCTTCTCAAACGCGGCGGGGGAGGCAGTCTCAATGACCATGCTCGTCTTTTTGGCGGGGTGGACGTTCATCTCGGCACGCATGGCGCGGACAGCCTTGATGTAGTCCATCAGCTTCTCAAAGTCGGCGCAGTCCTCGGCCCAGACCTTCATGTTCTCGTCGCCGGGCCACTTCTCGTTCATGATGGTCTCGGCGCTGCCGGGCAGAGCCTGATAGATCTCCTCGGTGATGAACGGCATGAAGGGGTGCAGCAGCTTGAGCGCCTTGTCCAGCACGTAGACCAGCACCTTGCGGGCCGCGTCGGCGGCTGCCGCGTCCTCGCCGTTCAGGCGGGTCTTGCAGATCTCGATATACCAGTCGCAGTAGACCTCCCAGATGAAGTTCTCGACCTTCTCGGCGGCCAGACCCAGCTCGTACTTGTCTAGGTTGGCGGTAGCCTCGGCGGCGACCTTGGCAAGCTCGGACAAAATCCACTTGTCGCTCATGTCGAGCAGGCTTTCCTCGGGCAGACCCGGCTCAAAGTCCTCGGGCAGGTTCATCTGCACAAAGCGGGAGGCGTTCCACAGCTTGTTGGCAAAGTTGCGGCAGGCAAGAACTTTTTCATCGCTGTAGCGCATATCGTTGCCTGCGGTGGAGCCGATGATCAGCATCATGCGCAGCGCGTCCGCGCCGTACTGCTCAATGACCTCCAGCGGGTCAATGCCGTTGCCCAGGGATTTGGACATTTTGCGGCCCTGGCTGTCGCGGACAATGCCGTGGATCAGTACCGTGTCAAACGGTGCCTTGCCGGTGTAGGCCAGACCCGAGAAGATCATGCGGGACACCCAGAAGCCGATGATGTCATAGCCGGTGACCAGCGTGTTCGTGGGGTAGAAGTAGTTGTAATCCTCGGCGTTCTCGTTGGGCCAGCCCAGCGTGGAGAACGGCCACAGGGCAGAGCTGAACCAGGTGTCCAGCGTGTCGGGGTCCTGGGTCATGTTGGAGCTGCCGCACTTGGGGCAGGTGCAGGGGGCTTCCTTGGCCACGACGGTCTCGCCGCAGTCGTCGCAGTACCAGGCGGGGATCTGGTGGCCCCACCACAGTTGGCGGCTGATGCACCAGTCACGGCCGCCCTTCATCCAGTTGATATAGTTCTTGGTGAAGCGCTCGGGCACGAACTTGATCTCGCCCTTCTCGACGCTCTCGATGGCGGGCTTGGCCAGCGGCTCCATCTTGACGAACCACTGCTTGGAGACCATCGGCTCAATGACCGAGTGGCAGCGGTAGCAGGTGCCCACGTCGTGGGTCAGTGGCTCGGTCTCCTTCAGCGCACCGCAGGCCTCCAAATCGGCCAGAATGGCCTTGCGGGCCTCCAGCGCGGTCATGCCGGCATACTTGCCGCAGTCCAGCACGTCCGGCTCGTCGGCAGCAGCGCGGCCCGCCGCCTTCTCGGCATCGACGGCGGCCTTGTCGGCAGCGCCGGTCATGTGGCCGTCGTAGGTCAGCACACGGATCATCGGCAGGTCGTGGCGCTTGCCGACCTCAAAGTCGTTGGGGTCGTGGGCGGGGGTGATCTTCACAACGCCGGTGCCCTTCTCCATGTCGGCGTGCTCGTCGCAGACGATGGGAATTTCGCGGCCCAGCAGCGGCAGCACGACATGGCAGCCGTGCAGGTGCTTGTAGCGCGGGTCCTCGGCGTTGATGGCAACAGCGGTATCACCCAGCATCGTCTCGGGGCGGGTCGTGGCCAGCTCCAGCATTTCGCCGGTCTCCTTGACGGGGTAGAGCAGATGCCAGAAGCTGCCCTCCTTGGCCTCATACTCGACCTCGGCGTCGGAAATCGAGGTGTTGCAGTGGGGGCACCAGTTGACCATGCGGTTGCCGCGGTAGATCAGCCCCTCATTGTACAGACGGACAAAGACCTCCTTGACGGCGTTGGAGCAGCCCTCGTCCATCGTGAAGCGCTCGCGCTGCCAGTCGCAGGAGCAGCCCAGCTTCTTCAGCTGGCTGACGATGCGGTTGCCATAGGTGTTCTTCCAGTCCCAGGCACGCTCCAGAAAGCCGTCGCGGCCCACCATCTCCTTGGTCAGGCCCTCCTCGCGCATCTTGGCGACGACCTTGGCCTCGGTGGCAATGGACGCATGGTCGGTGCCGGGCACCCACAGCGCGGCATAGCCCTGCATCCGCTTGTAGCGGGTCAAGATGTCCTGCCAGGTCTCATCCATGGCGTGGCCCATGTGCAGCTGGCCGGTGACGTTCGGCGGCGGCATGACGATGGTAAACGGCTTTTTGCTGCGGTCAATCTGGGTATGGAAATACCCCTTGTCGCACCAGTTCTGATAGATGCGATCCTCGGTGCCCTGCGGGGCATACTGTTTGGCGAGTTCCTTCGGCATAGTGTAAACCTCCTCGTGAATGTGCGGGGCGTGATTTTTACATTTGGACAAAATAAAAAAGGCCGCCCCATGAGTTTATCATGGGACGGCCTGAAAAGCTCAAGTCGCGGTACCACCCAAGTTGCCCGATCGGGCCGCTTTGCGGCAGGCCGACAAGCCCGCCTGCCCTGATAACGGTGGCAACCCCGTGCGCGGCTGGCAGGGGAGAAGCCCCTCTCACCGCGCCTGCTTGAAAGTGACAGCACCCGCCGCACCGTACCGGGCTTGCATCCTCCCCGGCTTGCTGCAAAGGTACGACGCGGGCACACTCTTTCGCACTGCATTTGTACCTTATAATGTACCGCAATGCGGCGGATTTGTCAAGGGCGGGTGCGCAAATCCGTCGGGCCCCTAGGCTCCTGCAGAGAGAGGTGTGCTGTCTGTCTTACTCCCACTTCTCCCACACCTCGGGGCAGTAGCCTGCGGTGGCCTGTCTGCCGTTGCGCACAATGGGCTGGCGGAAGAGCTGCTGGTTCTCGAACAGCTTGTCGGCCTGCTGGCTCTCGTCGAGCCATTTCAAAAGCGCCAGCGTGTCCTTGTCCTTTGCGTTTTCGTCGACGAGCTTTGCCCAGCCGCCCACGGCGCGGCAGACGTTGTCAAACTCGCCGCGGCTCATGCCTTTTTCCTTCATGTCGATCATCTGGAATCTGATGCCGCGCTCCTTGAACCACCGCTGTGCCTTTTTGGTGTCAAAGCTCTTGTTCGTGCCGAAAATCTGGATGTTCATGGCCATTCCCCCGCAAAATACATTCTTTTCATTAGAATACCACAAAAACCGTACCTTGACAACTTACAAGGCCGGGCCTATAGTATGAGGAAAACTGCGGCAGGGCGCTTGCTCTTATGCGGGCTGCGTGCTATAATACAGGTTTATAGAGGAGTATCTATAAAGGAGTATTATGGAAAAAGAAAGAACCAGTCCGTGGCTGATCTTGTTCCGCGTGGTATTTACGGCGGCGCTGATCGCCTGCATTATGTTTATCTTTCGCAACTCACTGGAAAACGGTGCCCAGTCGTCCGCACGCAGCCAGGCCGTCATGCAGCTGGTCAACAGCGCGCTGGCCAAGGTGCATCTCGGCCCATTGTCGGAGCATCTGATCCGTAAGCTCGCGCACTTTTCGGAGTTTGCGCTGGAGGGCTTTCTGCTGATGCTCTGCATCCGCGTGTACACAAAGCATTTTGTGCGCCACATGAGCTGGCCGCTGCTGGGCGGCATGACAACGGCGCTTATGGATGAGACCATCCAGCTGCACAGCCTCAACCGCACCTCGTCGGTGGTGGATGTCTGGATCGATATGTCCGGCGTCGTGGCGGGACTGCTGTTTGCACTCATCATCCTGCTGATCGTGCGCGGCGTTACCGCATTCATCCGCGTCAAGCAGGAGAACCGCGCTCTGCGCGCCGAGAGCGCGGAGCTGCGCCGCCGCGAACATGAGCGGCTGGCCCGCCGCGCCGCCCACCGTGCCCACGAGGCACAGCTGAACCGCCCCGAACCCGACGAGGATAACTATGAGGAGGACGAAGAATGACGACCCAACAGGCAATTGAAGCCCTGCACGCCCTGCCGCGCATGGGGCAGGGCGCACCCGGTCTGGCCCGGATGCAGAACCTGTGCGACCATCTGGGAAACCCCGAAAAGGAGCTGCAGTGCATCCACATTGCGGGCACGAACGGCAAGGGCAGCCTTGCGGCCATGACGTCCTCCATCCTGACGGCAGCGGGCTACAAGACCGGTCTGACCATCAGCCCGTATGTGGTGGACTTCCGTGAACGGTTCCAGATCGACGGCGAGATGATCCCGCCCCGCACGCTGGCAAACCTGACGGAGAAGGTGCTCGACGCGATTGACGCCATCGAGGCCGAGGGCGGCGAGAAGCCTGTGGAGTTTGAGGCCGTGACTGCGCTGGCATTCCTCTGGTTTGCCCGCGAAAAGTGTGACCTGGTCGTGCTGGAGACCGGCCTTGGCGGGCGCTGCGACGCAACGAACGTCGTGCCCCACAAGCTCGTGGCAGCCATCACAAAGATCGGCTATGACCACATGGAAGTTCTGGGAGATACCCTTGATAAAATTGCCGCCGAAAAGGCCGGTATTATAAAAGAAGGAACCGTCGTCGTCAACTATCCCGACCAGCCTGCGGAGGCTATGGGGCCGATCCTGACCGCCGCTGCCGAGGCGCACACGAGCATCATCACGCCCGATAAGGACGATTTGACGCTTCTGCGCGGCAAGCGGCTGGAAAACCGCATCGACTACGGTGGCTATCGCGCCGCACTGGGCCTGCCCGGCACGCACCAGGCTAACCACGCCGCCATGGCTGTCGAGATCGCGCTGGCTCTCTGGCGCGAGTTCGGCTATGATATTTCGGACGACGCCATTCTGCAGGGCCTTGCCGATGCCCGGATGCCCGCCCGCATCGAGGTGCTGCGCCGCCATCCGCTGCTGCTGCTCGACGGCTGCCACAACCCCGACGGCGCTAAAATGCTGGCCGCGACCCTGACCCGCGCTGACTTTGAGGAAAACCTCGTCGGTGTGCTGGGTGTGCTGGCCGACAAGGACTATAAGGATATGCTGTCCGATCTGGCCCCCTGCTTTGCCAAGATCTACACCGTCACGCCCAACTGCCCCCGCGCATTGAGCGCCGAAGAATTGCAGAAGGAGGCACGCTTCCACACCGACGCCGAGGCCGCCGACAGTGTGGCCGATGCCATCCGCAAGGCTGTGGACTACGCGGACGAGAACAACCTCGCGGGCGTTGTTGTCTGCGGTTCGCTCTACCTTGCCGCCGAGGCCCGCCCGCTGCTTCTCAAAGAAGCAGAAAAATAACCGGCCATCGCCATTTCAACAAAATACGCACCCGTAAGCCTGTATCATAACGATACGGGCTTTTTATTTTGTCTCAACACCTCCTCCCGGAAATTACCCGTTGATTTTTAACTCTCCCCGTAGGGGCCGGGCATGCCCGGCCCGCAACCTTCCCAACACTACCCTGTATACCCTTATAAATGAAAAAAGAGGACAACCCTATGGCCAAAGTAACCTTCGTGCCCGGCAGCGGCACACTGGCCGCCTATTTGAGCGGCGAGATCGACCACCACGCCGCCCAGACACTGCGGCGGGAGATCGATGCCCAGGTCGATGACCGCCTGCCCGAGCTGCTGACGCTCGACTTCTCGGGCGTCACCTTCATGGATTCCTCGGGCGTCGGCCTGATTTTGGGCCGCGGACGCCACGTAAGCGCACTGGGCGGGCGGCTGACCGTCCAGAACCCGCCGCGCGCCGTGCGGCGGATGCTCGACCTGGCCCACATAACCTACGCCTGAACGGAGGTGAACACCGATGAAGATGCTCAATCAGGTAAAAATTACGTTTGCGGGCCGCTCCGTCAACGAGGGCTTCGCCCGCGCGGCGCTGGCCGCGTTTCTTGTGCAGCTTGATCCCACCGTGCCCCAGCTCGCCGATATGAAAACCGCTGTCTCCGAGGCCGTGACCAACTGCATCGTCCACGCCTACCCGGACAAGATCGGCCCCATCACAATGACGGCGGCCATCTATAAGGGCGGCATTGTGCGTATTACCATCACGGACCGCGGCGTCGGCATCCCGGATATTGCGAAGGCGATGGAGCCAATGTTCACCACCGGCGACGCCGAGGAGCGCGCGGGTCTGGGTTTTGCCGTCATGCAGAGCTTCATGGACAAGGTCAAGGTCTCCTCCACGCCGGGCCGCGGCACCCGCGTGACCCTGACCAAGCGGCTGGATGCCCGCGCGTGACCCCCTACATATATAGAAGGAGGGGACAGTCATGCCCACGGATATGCATCAGCTGCCGCGCGAAGAATTTATTGAGAGAAACCTCGGCCTTGTCCACGCCTGCGCCGGGCGGTTCAAGGGGCGGGGCATCGAGTATGAGGAACTCTACGCCGCGGGCTGTCTGGGCCTTGTGAAGGCCTGCGACGGGTTTGATACCGGGCGCGGCGTCTGCTTTTCCACCTATGCTGTGCCGGTCATCCTGGGCGAGATCAAAAAGCTGTTCCGAGATGGCGGCACGGTCAAGGTCAGCCGTTCGTTAAAGGAGCTGAGCCTTAAAATCAATGCCGAGCGTGAGCGCTGCCTCAAGCGCACCGGCCAGGAGCCCGGCGTGACCGAGCTGGCCGAGACGCTGGGCACGACCCCGGAGCAGATTGCGCTGGCCATCCGCGCGGCCCTGCCGACTCTGAGCCTGACGCCCGTGGACGACGAGGACGGCCTGCGAGAGTTTGATGTGCCGGTGGAGTCCCCGGAGGAAGCACTCTCGGACCGCATCGGTCTGGCCGAGGTGATGGACAGGCTGGACAGCGGTGACCGCCAGCTCATCCGTCTGCGCTTTTTCGCGGGCCGCACCCAAAGCGAGACCGCTCGCGTCCTCGGTACGACCCAGGTCCAGATCTCCCGCCGCGAGCGCCGCATCCTGAAATGGATGCGCGAACAGCTGTTAGAGGCCCAATGATACCCCTCCACCGGCACGCGCTCACCCTTCCGCCACCCCGTAGGGGCCGGGCATGCCCGGCCCGCAACCTTCCCATCGCCTGCCGTCAATCTTCCACCGCTCACCAACCCCATACTTTGTGCCCGCCAACCGCCATCACCCCAATATACACCTTGCCCAAACTTTCCCCTCAAACTTTGTCGAAAAAATCAAAAAAACTTGCAAAAACCTGTTGACAAAGGTCATACTACTTGCTACAATAATCAAGCTGTCTCGCGAGCCCAGCCCGCGGCGGCAGCCGCTGGAGCCTTTACCTACAGCTTGTACGCCGTTTTTTGAAGAAAACTTCTTCAAAAAACTTTCAGAAAACCTCTTGACAAACGAGAGAATCTGATATATAATATACAAGCTGTCACGGAAACGCGACAGCGCAGCAGGACCTTGAAAATTGAACAAAACTGAAACTTGTGGAACCTTGATCGTGGGTTTGGAAACCCACGTTAATCAATTCCAAATTTACAAGTAATTCATACAGGACGCAAGCGATTGTGTCTGAGTGATTACAGCGATTTAACGCTTTTAAATGGCGATTAAATACCATTTATAAAGAGTTTGATCCTGGCTCAGGACGAACGCTGGCGGCGCGCCTAACACATGCAAGTCGAACGGAGTCAAGAGAAGCTTGCTTTTCTTGACTTAGTGGCGAACGGGTGAGTAACGCGTGAGTAACCTGCCCTGGAGTGGGGGACAACAGTTGGAAACGACTGCTAATACCGCATAAGCCCACGATCCGGCATCGGATTGCGGGAAAAGGATTTATTCGCTTCAGGATGGACTCGCGTCCAATTAGCTAGTTGGTGAGGTAACGGCCCACCAAGGCGACGATTGGTAGCCGGACTGAGAGGTTGAACGGCCACATTGGGACTGAGACACGGCCCAGACTCCTACGGGAGGCAGCAGTGGGGGATATTGCACAATGGGGGAAACCCTGATGCAGCGACGCCGCGTGGAGGAAGAAGGTTTTCGGATTGTAAACTCCTGTCGTTAGGGACGATAATGACGGTACCTAACAAGAAAGCACCGGCTAACTACGTGCCAGCAGCCGCGGTAAAACGTAGGGTGCAAGCGTTGTCCGGAATTACTGGGTGTAAAGGGAGCGCAGGCGGACCGGCAAGTTGGAAGTGAAAACTATGGGCTCAACCCATAAATTGCTTTCAAAACTGCTGGCCTTGAGTAGTGCAGAGGTAGGTGGAATTCCCGGTGTAGCGGTGGAATGCGTAGATATCGGGAGGAACACCAGTGGCGAAGGCGACCTACTGGGCACCAACTGACGCTGAGGCTCGAAAGCATGGGTAGCAAACAGGATTAGATACCCTGGTAGTCCATGCCGTAAACGATGATTACTAGGTGTTGGAGGATTGACCCCTTCAGTGCCGCAGTTAACACAATAAGTAATCCACCTGGGGAGTACGACCGCAAGGTTGAAACTCAAAGGAATTGACGGGGGCCCGCACAAGCAGTGGAGTATGTGGTTTAATTCGAAGCAACGCGAAGAACCTTACCAGGTCTTGACATCCGATGCATAGTGCAGAGATGCATGAAGTCCTTCGGGACATCGAGACAGGTGGTGCATGGTTGTCGTCAGCTCGTGTCGTGAGATGTTGGGTTAAGTCCCGCAACGAGCGCAACCCTTATTGCCAGTTACTACGCAAGAGGACTCTGGCGAGACTGCCGTTGACAAAACGGAGGAAGGTGGGGATGACGTCAAATCATCATGCCCTTTATGACCTGGGCTACACACGTACTACAATGGCGTTTAACAAAGAGAAGCAAGACCGCGAGGTGGAGCAAAACTCAAAAACAACGTCTCAGTTCAGATTGCAGGCTGCAACTCGCCTGCATGAAGTCGGAATTGCTAGTAATCGCGGATCAGCATGCCGCGGTGAATACGTTCCCGGGCCTTGTACACACCGCCCGTCACACCATGAGAGCCGGGGGGACCCGAAGTCGGTAGTCTAACCGCAAGGAGGACGCCGCCGAAGGTAAAACTGGTGATTGGGGTGAAGTCGTAACAAGGTAGCCGTATCGGAAGGTGCGGCTGGATCACCTCCTTTCTAGGGAGTCAGACAGTGTGATTTAGCTGGTCTAAATGACACTGGACAGGAAAGCAAGTTTCAGTATTGTTCAATTTTGAAGGCCTTGCAGAAATGCAAACCTTCAAAGCATAAGGGACAGCGAAACCCGAAACGTGAAAACGCGGGGGTATAGCTCAGTTGGGAGAGCACCTGCTTTGCAAGCAGGGGGTCAAGGGTTCGAATCCCTTTATCTCCACCATTTGGGCTGATAGCTCAGCTGGTTAGAGCACTCGGCTGATAACCGAGAGGTCGATGGTTCGAGTCCATTTCAGCCCACCACAGGTTGCCTGTGAGGGCAACCCACAAATTCCTTATGCGAGACCTCGAAGGTTATACGGAGTGAGACGAGCCCCGAAAAGCGAGTCGAACGGAGTATAACATCTCGATGGTCGAGGCCATTCGCCAGAATGGCTGATGTACCTTGAAAACTGAATATAGAACTGCGAAATGAGATTTTATTAGCTATGTAAAATTCCTGATTTTAAATTAAAATCTATAATTTCACCAAGCGGAACTGAAGAACGCAAGTTCGACAGTAAATGGTAAAATCTCGTTGGCAAATGGAGAATCTGAAATAAGATATGTTTATCGAGAGATAAACAACGGTCAAGCTACAAAGGGCGCAAGGAGAATGCCTTGGCACTGGGAGCCGATGAAAGACGTGGTAAGCTGCGATAAGCTTCGGGGAGGAGCAAACATCCTTTGATCCGGAGATTTCTGAATGAGGAAACTCACCAGAGTTCATACTCTGGTATCCTGTACTGAATCCATAGGTACAGGAGGGGAACCGCCTGAACTGAAACATCTAAGTAGGGCGAGGAAGAGACATCAAACGAGATTCCGTTAGTAGTGGCGAGCGAACGCGGAAGAGGGCAAACCGGAAGGAGAAATCCTTCCGGGGTATGGACCGCTTTTAGGACTTTAGCTGTTAATCGAATGGCATGGGAAGGCCAACCAAAGAGTGTGAGAGTCACGTAGATGAAAACGGCGAGAGCTGCGCGAGTTCCAGAGTACGGCCAGACACGTGAAACCTGGTCGGAAGATGGGGGGACCACCCTCCAACCCTAAATACTACCCAGTGACCGATAGCGTATAGTACTGTGAAGGAAAGGTGAAAAGGACCCCGGGAGGGGAGTGAAATAGAACCTGAAACCTTGTGCCTACAAGCACATAGAGCACATCAACGTGTGATATGGTACTTTTTGTAGAACGGTCCGGCGAGCGATTGTATGTTGCGAGCTTAAGGTCTTAAGGACTGGAGGCGTAGCGAGAGCGAGTCTGAAGAGGGCGTTCAGTAACATGCAATGGGCCCGAAACCGGGTGACCTACCCATGATCAGGCTGAAGTGAAAGTAAAATTTCATGGAGGGCCGAACCGACCTCCGTTGAAAAGGCGGCGGATGAATTGTGGGTAGCGGAGAAATTCCAATCGAACTCGGAGATAGCTGGTTCTCCCCGAAATAGCTTTAGGGCTAGCCTCATATTAGATACCCGGAGGTAAAGCACTGAATGGCCTAGCGCCCGAGAGGGTAGCGAAGCCTATCAAACTAAGAATGCCGGAGTATTGATGTATGGGAGTCAGACAGTGTGAGATAAATCTCATTGTCAAAAGGGAAACAGCCCAGATCTACAGCTAAGGTCCCAAATTGTATCTAAGTGGAAAACGATGTGGAAATACGCAGACAACCAGGATGTTGGCTCAGAAGCAGCCACTCATTTAAAGAGTGCGTAATAGCTCACTGGTCGAGCGTCTCTGCGCGGAAAATTTAACGGGGCTAAGATACAAACCGAAGCTTAGGCTGCACGTAAGTGCGGGGTAGGGGAGCGTTGTGTAAGCGGAGAAACAGTAGCGTAAGCGGCTGTGGAGTTTACAGAAGTGAGAATGCCGGAATGAGTAGCGCGAATGTGGTGAGAATCCACATGGCCGGAAACCTCAGGTTTTTGGAGGAAGGTTCGTCCGCTCCAAGTTAGGCGGGAGCTAAGGTCAGGCCGAAAGGCGTAGCCGATGCACAGACGGTAGAGATTCCGTCCCCACCGAAAGATTTAAGCACAGGGACACTTTTTGAAGGTCGGAGCCAGGTGTTGGTTCTGGTAGTGATCGAGGGAAATATAGTACCGAAGTCCGGCTGGATAAGAGGCGAGAAAAGCTGTGTGTATATCTAAGGTGCCCGTACCGCAAACCGACACAGGTAGGTAGGAAGAAGATTCTAAGGCCAACGGGAGAAGGGTTGTTAAGGAACTCGGCAAGTTGACCCCGTAACTTCGGAATAAGGGGTGCTCACGAGAGTGAGCCGCAGAGAATAGGCCCAGGCAACTGTTTACCAAAAACACAGGTTTGTGCTAAATCGAAAGATGACGTATACGAGCTGACGCCTGCCCGGTGCTGGAAGGTTAAAAGGAGATGTGCAAGCATTGAATTGAAGCCCCAGTGAACGGCGGCCGTAACTATAACGGTCCTAAGGTAGCGAAATTCCTTGTCAGGTAAGTTCTGACCCGCATGAAAGGCGTAATGATCTGGGCACTGTCTCAACAGCCCGCCCGGCGAAATTGTAGTACCGGTGAAGATGCCGGTTACCCGCGACAAGACGGAAAGACCCCATGGAGCTTTACTGTAGCCTGATATTGGGTTTCGGTGTTGCATGCACAGGATAGATGGGACGCTGGGAAAGAAGCGCTTTGGCGTTTCTGGAGCGGACGTTGGGATACCATCCTTGCGACATTGGAATTCTAACCTGCGCCTCTGAATCGAGGCGGGGGACATTGTCAGGTGGGCAGTTTGACTGGGGCGGTCGCCTCCTAAAAAGTAGCGGAGGCGTTCAAAGGTTCGTTCGATCTGGACGGAAACCAGATGATTGAGTGCAAACGCATAAACGAGCCTGACTGCGAGACTGACGGGTCGAGCAGAGACGAAAGTCGGAGTTAGTGATCCGGTGGTATGTGAGTGGAAATGCCATCGCTCAACGGATAAAAGTTACCCTGGGGATAACAGGCTGATCTCCCCCAAGAGTCCACATCGACGGGGAGGTTTGGCACCTCGATGTCGGCTCATCGCATCCTGGGGCTGAATTCGGTCCCAAGGGTTTGGCTGTTCGCCAATTAAAGCGGTACGCGAGCTGGGTTCAGAACGTCGTGAGACAGTTCGGTCCCTATCTGTCGTGGGCGCAGGATATTTGAAAGGCGCTGTCCCTAGTACGAGAGGACCGGGATGGACGAACCTCTGGTGCACCAGTTGTCACGCCAGTGGCACAGCTGGGCAGCTATGTTCGGATCGGATAAACGCTGAAAGCATCTAAGCGTGAAGCCGGCCTTAAGATAAGATATCCCACTGAGTCAATCAGGTAAGACCCCTTGAAGACTACAAGGTTGATAGGCACACAGTGTAAGCGGAGTGATCCGTTCAGCTAGCGTGTACTAATAGGTCGAGGGCTTGACCCCATCTTGATCAGATACTCTATTTGCTAAGAAAGCGGTTCGATATTCAGTTTTGAGGGTACATCCTCAACAAAAGAGAAGCATGACAAGCGCCATGTGAATGGCCGGTGTCGATGACGGTGAGGTTCCACCTGTTCCCATTCCGAACACAGAAGTTAAGCTCACTTGTGCCGAAGATAGTTGGCTGGAAACGGCCTGTGAAAATAGGTAGATGCCGGCTTCTCTTTTATAAGCACCATTAGCTCAGTTGGTAGAGCAACTGACTCTTAATCAGTGGGTCCTGGGTTCGAGTCCCCGATGGTGCACCATATGAACATTAGACGAACACTGTGTAAGGTCGTTTAATGTAACAGTTTCTTGACCGTTCTGCGTATTTAGCAGGACGGTCATTTTTTGTGTGCCGTCTTCTTCATCGGAAAGATAGATACTATTTACCAAAATATCAATCAGATAACGGTTGTACTCCAGACTATCAATGTTGCCCTGAATAAAGTTGTTGAAAAAGAAAATTACTTCGTCCTCTGTCGGTATCCGATGGAGGACTTTTTCTTTTGCGATGTTTTGCTCCAACAGTTTCCTTTGCTGCTCGCGCTGTTCAAGACGGTCTGCCATTGCCTGCGAGTTGCGCCCGGCTTCAATAAGGTCCAGCAGATTGTTGATGCCCTTGTTTACTTCGCGCAGTTCACTTTCAAGTTTCAGCAAGTTGCCGTTATCCTGTGCATCGTTGCAGCATTTGACAACGGCTTTCGCCAATTCGTGGATATTGTTTGCCAGCAGCACCTTTTTAACGGTATCGACAACAGCGGTTTCAAGGACTTCTTTGCCGATGTAGTGCTTTGTGCAGCCCTTTTTATTAGAACGGTTGGTGCAGGAATAATATTGATACTTACTGCCGTTTTTGGAAATGCCGGAGATGCCGGACATGGTACTACCACATTGAGCACAGAACAGTTTAGTTGTAAGTAAATACTGGTCGTTTAGCGGTTTATTTCTTGCGGGGGCGCATTTGTTCTTTCCGACTTGGATTTGTACGCGGTCAAAAAGTTCCTTGTCAATGATAGCCGGGACGCGAATGCCGATGTCTTCCCCTTTGTATAGACGGATACCGATATACATTTTATTGGTCAGTATGCGGCGCATTACTGAAATGATGAATGGCTTTCCGGCGGCATTGACAGCGCCCTGCGCGTTGAGTTGATTTACGATTTCCGTCATGGATTTCCCTTGGTCGTACCATGTGAAGATTTGGCGGATAACCTGTGCTTCGCCCTCATCGAGAACGTAGTGTTTATCTACAACGCGATAACCGAAAACACGCGGCCCGCCGGAAGTCTGCCCCTGCATAGCTGCGCGGTGCATTCCGTCTGATACTTTTGCTGCCAGTTCGACAGAGTAGGATTCATTACCGCCGAGGATAACGGCTTTGATAATGGCACTGTGACTTCCTTCGGGGATTTCTTCGGTTGCTGAAATTAGGTCAACACTGTTTTTGTGAAGCAGGCGTTCATATGCGCCGTGGTCGTCTAAGTTTCTGGCGAAGCGGTCATAGCGCCAAACCAGAACGACATCAAATAGGTGCTTGCTGCTTTCGTAAATCATGCGCTGGAAGTCAGGTCGGGTATCGGTTTTTCCTGTTTTCTTTCGGTCTACATAAGAGCCGATTACGAGCATATTATGTGCGACAGCATAGTCATTGCAAATTTCAATTTGGCGTTCAATGCTTTCTTCGCGTTGACGGCTGCTCGAATATCGAGCATAAATTACGGCGCGTTTTGATTCCATTGTCATTTTACACCTCTTTTCAGTTCTTTCCATTTTGATTTTAACCGTTCTCCAAATTCTTCAGCAGATTCGGTTTCAAAATTCGGAAAGCTATTATTTGCCTGCGCTTGGCGGTAGGCGTTCACATTGATAAAGAACTTGAATTTTTCTTGCTGCATAAGGTTGTAAGTTCTGGTTGCTTGTTCATATTCCGAGTGTGCCCATTCGTTCCAAGTATCATAAATGCCTTGCAACTTCTGCACTTGCGGGGAAGAATCAGTCTTTTGAGAGCGAAGTTCATTGAGCTGTCTGTTATGGTACTGTTGCAAGTAGCGGTATTTGGAGTAATAGGGACTTTTTTTGTTGTTTGCCTTGATGCTTTTATCTTTGCATGATTTGCTGCAATAGAGTTTGTTGCGCTGGCTCATGCGAAAAGCTTTTTTACAGCAGGGGCAGACCGCGACCTGTTTGACAGAATCAGATGAAAAATAAATGTGGTAGAAATCAAGGGAGAGATATTCATACAAGGATTTTACCGTGTATACCAGAACAATTTTGTTATCCAGCAGAACGAAGGAAGTTGTAAACTGGTTGGGCTTGAAAACGGTTTGACCGTCTTCAAGTTCCTCGTGTGTGAACAGATAAACGGTTTTGTCGAATCGCTGTGTGCTGGTATCGTCAGCACCGGGACGTTCTGAAAAAGCAGCGTCCAAATCCGAAAAGGCATACTGAACAAGATTGAGGGTATAGGTCAGGGCTTCTTCGGTGGCAGCCTGTTTACTTTGTGGATAAATATCTGTGCGGCTGTTAATGTAATCTAAAAAGAATTGATTCGCAAGAGGCTGCCCGGAAATGATTTCAATAGCTTCTTTATCTGGACAATTCGACAACTTCAAAAGTTGCTCTTTAGGGGACAAGCGATATTGTGCAAAGTAGTTATAAAAATTTATGGTTTCTGTTCCAATTTCTTGCTTTGAACGAACGGTGGCCTTGTTGTCATATAAGTCAACTTGCAAAAGCATTCCATCACAAAATGTAATGTTCATAGTTCCTCCTAAATATGAGACAACCGAGTGCGTGTAAAATGGCGCGTATGGTTTGACTATCGCGGACATGAGTAAATACTGCTATACTAATCATGGTGATACAACCGAGTTAAATATATTGAAAGTATCACCATGATACGCTACAACTTCGCGAATGTCAAGAGGGCAGTATGGACTTTAGGATGTCAAAATTTGATATTGACCGTATTGCCTGTCTGATGTACCGCGATATTGCGGCGTACATAGACGACCAACGCAAGCAGTCTTCGGATTGTGATGCAGCGGTCAGAAAGGAGGAGAAGCAAAATGCGTCTGAACAATGCGACCATCAAGCAGGTGATTGTATCTCCTGCGACCCTCGGTGAACGTCTCCGCCTGTGCGGTATTCGCCCCTACAACGAGTACATTGACGGCAATCGCACCGACACCGTTCTGGGCTATACTTACACGGTGACTTGCTCCGGCTTTCAGGGCGAACGCCTTGATGTCAAAATTCCGGGCAAGCAGCTGCTGGGTGAAGATGCTTATGACCATCTGGTAAAGTTTACCAACATTCAGCTTGGCATTTATCCCAGCTACATGAAGGGGCAGCGCGGCATTGATGCCGTCAACCTTAAAGCAATGGCCGAGGGTGTAACAGTTATCAGCGGTTAATCGCTGGGCGGTGGCAAGGGCGGGATGCCCCAAAGCGTCTCACCCTGCTGCCGCCTTACTTTTTGCCCTTTGGGTCGCTCGACCGGGCCCACGCCGGACGGGCGGGGAATATTACCTTAGAGCGACAATGAGACATTGAGATAGTGCAGAAATAAGACGTAGAACAGATGAAAAAAGTATCTCAATGAAACGACAAGTTATTGAGATAGAAGCAAGTCATTGAGATACAAAAGGTGGTGATGGCAATGGCAAGGGCACGAGATTTCAACGGTTCAGCAAATGAGACGATTGTGGTTTCACCGAAAGATGTCAAAGGCAAAGTCAAGGATTCCATTTTGGGGAAGAAAGCACGCTTGTGGCTGCTGACAATTAACAATCCTCAAAATCACGGCATCTCGCTTGAACAACAAGAAATTCTTGAACGGCTCAAAGAGGACATTGCGTCAGGGGCAGTTACTTATGTGTCGAGCGTAATGGAGCAAAGCCTGACAACTGATGAAAATGGTAAGCATACGCCACATGGACACATAGCGGTTTACTATCCGCCGCAAACACATGGCGGACATCTTCAAAAGATATTTCCCATGGCGGCACTTCAAAACTGCAATGCAAGCATTTTATCCGTCAGGCAGTATTTGCTAAAAGACCCAACTGGTAAATGGTATCAAACACACCCGGAAAAATTTGGTGAAAAGCTCCCAGACGCAGAAGCTAACTTCTGGGAGTGGGGGCTACTTCCAGACGGCAAGCGAAAAACGCCGGACAGCCCAACAGCAAAGACGCTTGGCGAAGATGTGCTGCAAGCTATCGGTGACGGCAAAAGTGACGCAGAAATCATGACGCTGTATCCAACCATTTGGAACCGCTCCGGCGAATTACGCAAAATCAGATTCTTGATTATGAGCCAAAAGTTCCGCCCGGTGTATCGTGACCTTAATTGCATCTACATTGAAGCAAACTTCCCGCCGAAGCAAATTTACAAGCTGTTTTCTCACACGTCGGATACATACGTTGTGAGTGATTACACGCACCCTTGGGATAGCTATTGTGCAGAAACAACGGTAGTGTTGACCGAATATCTGGGACAGTTCCCGTGGCAGGATATGCGCCGCTTGCTGAGCGGTAACTACTGCACGTTGCCCGCCAGATTTTCAGACGCGGTTGCGTGTTATGAGAACATTATTATTATCTCGCCTTTGCGAATTGACGATTTGTGTAATTGTGGAAAAGGGTATGTGTCCTCTGTATTTACATCTTACCTTACGAACTTCCGCCGCTATCTTGATATTGATGATGTTGGAACTGATTATGTGCTGAATCCCACATCGGGGGATTGGGAGCAGCGTTATCTTCTTTCCCCACACATCGAACCGAAAAAGGAGAACGACCATGACGAATCTGAACAACAATGAATTGAGTGCTCGTACCAACCTGCACAACTTCTGCAATACCGTAAAGGCAGGGCTGCACAATGCAGTCGTGTCTCCCAGCAAGCGCCATGCCTTGCTTGTGCTCCTGCTGCTGGGGGCGGCACTGTGCACGGCAATCTACTGGCCGTACCATCTGCCCGTTTCACTTGTGGGCATTATGTTTGTACCGGCAGAGTTTACCTATTTGTGTTGGGCTGCCGTCAGTGCCGCTGCCGTTGGCTATGTGCCGGGGGCGCTGGAAATGCAACATAATTTTGCTCGCATTGGATTTACGAACAGTGCGGGAGAAGCCCCGTATCTGATTCAAAAAGAACAGCGCGGCAATGCCGTTATACTGACATACCACTGCACGGGTTTCCCCGTGTCCGCTTGGGTGGACAAACAACTTGAACTTGAAAGCGCCCTAAATATGCTGATAGCCAGCGTTAAAGAGGGCAATGACCGCCGAACGGTGAGCCTGTGCTGCGTTCCGCCTGAACACGTTTTTGATACCATCGAATGGCATGAACGCTATATTCTGCGCAATGAGGACAACAAGCTGATTCTTGGTCGTGGCCTGACGGGTGATGTGATTGTTGATATTGACAAGACCCCGCATATTCTGATTGGCGGCAACACGGGCAGCGGCAAGAGCGTATTGGTGCAGTGCTTGCTTTGGCAGGCAATTCAACAGGCGGACGTTGTATATGTGGCTGACTTCAAGGGCGGCGTTGATTTTTCTTATGTTTGGCAGGAGTTTGCTTACATTATTACGGAAGAAACGAAACTCCTTGTACTCCTGAACCACTTGGCAGATACCTTGGAAGAACGCAAACGGCTTTTTAAGGAAGTCGATGCCGCCAACATCACCGAGTACCGCGAAAAGTCCGGGGATTATATGCAGCGTATTGTCTTTGCTTGTGACGAGGTGGCAGAACTGCTTGACAAGACGGGCGCGGATAAAGCGCGTAAGGAATTGCTGGCACAGATTGAAGCCCGTCTTGCGCTGATTGCCCGTCAGGGACGTGCCTTTGGTATCCATCTGATTCTTGCGACCCAGCGCCCGGACGCTAATATTCTTCCGGGTCAGATTAAGAACAACATGAACATTCGCATTTGTGGCCGCGCAGACACTACGCTGTCTACCATCATCATCGGGGACGGACGTGCGGCCGAGCAGATTCCGCACGATGCACAGGGGCGCTTCATTATGGAAGACGGTACGGTGTTTCAAGCGTATTATTTTAACGACGATACAATTTCAAAGTGGTAATATAAAAGGCAGACGTTTTTAGCGCCTGCCTTTTAATTTTGGTGAACGATTGTTGAAGGGCATAGAAATTTATGCTATTATAAAAATATACTATTTCTGTTAGAAAAATATTGCAGATATGTTCGGATTTACAAAGGAGAATTTTTGTGGGACTATTTTCAAGATTTCATAAGAATGAGCAAAAAAATAATTCTGAATCTGTTAGCTTGAGCCCGGAAGAAAAATTCAAAAAAATGGTGCCTGCTAATCCGGGAATTGCATTGAATGATGATGAAGTGTGTCTCTTTATGTCTGATGCTTCAATAGGAAAGGAAAAAACACGTACAACGGGATATAAATCTTCTGGGGTAAGCAGTAGAATCCACATTGCAAAAGGATTATCGGTGGGAAGTTCTAACGTCCATGTAACACCAACACGTGAAACTTATTGGGAAAAGACCCCCTGCCGATTCTTTGTTACAGACAAGAGATTCATTGCGATTTCCCAAAAAGGCGGATTCAATTTAAAAGCAGACAAAATTATTGATATGAAATTAAATGCTGACGCAGTGACTTTGTATACAGGCTCGAAGACGTATATTGTTTTTATGACAAGCGAAGATGTGCATAGATATAAGGACCTGTGGGAAACAATTCAAAATCTTCAAAGAAATGGCATTGACCCGAAAAAATTGTTGAGATAAAGAGGAGTTATATAATGGCACTGCTGAACTTTATAGATGGACTTTTTAAGGGGGACAAAGCTAAACCAAAAACACCCGTGCAAAATTCAACCGTGCCACAGAAGCGATACTATGCGGATTCATCGAGCGTTGCGATAGAGGAAAGGCCATATTATCAGCAGGATAGTTATTATGCCCTCGTAGTTCACGAAGGAACACAGTTCGAAAAGAAAGTGATTCCTTTTAATGAAAGAAAAAAGGTGACATATCCGTCTAAAAATGGATTGTATGTTCCAGAAATTTTATTGCTGGAATATTGCAAATATGGAAAGTACCCTAAACCTTCTAATGGGTATCCGGGCTTTTGGTGGTTTGATTATGGAGTGCGTGATGTAGGAAGTTTACTTGATTCATTGAAAAGTCGTGAATTCATAAAATGGGAACGAAAAGGCAATTTGTTAATGAATCTGTCTGTGAACGAGTTAAGAGAAATTCTTCAGGTCCATTGCCTTTCTACTACGGGGAAAAAGAGTGAACTTGTCGAACGAATAAAAAGTGACATTGCGGAAGAAGACTTGCCAAACAATGTGGCTTTACAAAAATATACTTTAACCGAAAAAGGCATAGAGGAATTGGAAGAGAATGCATATGTGCCCTATATGCACAATCATCGGCATAAGACAACGGATGATTCCACTTTTGGAGAACCTTTTACGGTATGGGAAATGAATAAAATTATTGCGGCAGAGGGAAGACAAAAGGAGTGGAAAACAATAGTAGGGAAAATCGAAAAGCAGCGATTTGGAGTAAATATGGCGGGTTCTCAAGGAACAACACAAAATCTTAGAACAACGCAAGAAGTGCCAAGTGAGAAGAAAAGTAAAAGCGAGGAACTTAAAAGGTTTCTGCGAGAGAACAGAAAGAATATAATAGCTGCTGCAAACACAGAGGGAGATGGATTTTTCGAGGAATCAAAGGGGCTTGATTACTGCACTATTGGAAAAGATAAGGAGGCGCTTTACCAATTTTACGTCGCGATAGAAAAGAAATTTGATGCGCCTGCACTATATAGAGAAACTGCGAAACTCTTACATAAATACGGCTTATATGATGAAGAAGTGAAGGTTCTGAAAAAAGGAGCCGCCATTGTTCCCGCGACAAACCGACACAGGGAAGAACTACTTAAAATGCTTCAAGATGCAACGACCATAAGAAAAACGAGATGAGTGCCGTTGAAAGATACAACGATGGATTTGTTATCCTACTTGGAATAAGGAATTGTGGGTTGTTCCGCGATTAGCCTAAAAAAGAGGGACGGGGAAATGTCAAGGGGACTGTGGAATACCGCAGCCCAGTTTGTAAAGCGAGGATATGCCGCAAAAGCCCCTTGATATTTCAACACCTCTCTTTTATCCTCGCGCGGAGGAACAACAGCATCACTTCCGGGTGAGCAGTCGTGTGATGCCGATGCCGCCCGGATAAACAAAAGTGTTCGGGTTTGCTCCCACATGGTGCACCAAAAAAAGCCTTACGGAAACGTAAGGCTTTTTTCATAATGATTGCCGCTTTGTGTGAATGCTTTCGTTTTGCCGCTGACTTCTGACCGAGTCAGCGGCTCTTTTTGTTTTGTAGGGGAGTAGGGGAGAAATTCATCCATCCTCCCGGGGATGCAACAACAGCCGCAAACGGCTCGGGAGGGTCATTCTTGTTGCCATGCACCGCGGCAATATGCTATACTAAAGAAAAAACAGAAGGGGAGGCACTGCGGATGACCCGCATTGCAATCGTAGAGGATGAGGCCGCTGTCCGGGAGCAGCTGGCGGGGTATGTGCAGCGCTACACGCGGCAGTATGGCACCCAGTTTGAGGTGACAATGTTCACCGACGGCGTCGAAATCCTTGAGGACTACCGCCCGGTCTACGACATAATTTTTCTTGACGTAGAGATGCAGCATCTGGACGGCATGGAGACTGCCCACCGTATCCGCGAGCTGGACAGCGATGTGCTGCTGATTTTTATTACGAACATGGCGCAGTATGCCATCAAGGGGTACGCCGTCGGTGCGTTGGATTACGTGCTCAAGCCTGTGCCGTACTTTGCGTTCTCGCAGCAGCTGCAAAAGGCTGTGAACCAGCTGGCCAAGCGGACGCGGTATTATCTGGCTGTGCCGGCGGACGGCGGCATGCGCCGATTGGACGCTGCTACGATTTATTATATCGAGAGTGAGGGTCACCGCGTCCATTTTTACACCGAGGACGGCGACTTCTCCGCACCCGGCGCGCTGAAGGCGCTGGAGGAAAAGCTGACGGGCCGTCTGTTTGCGCGGTGTAACAGCGGCTATCTTGTGAATCTCGCGCAGGTGTCGGGCGTGCAGCAGAACACGGTGCAGGTCGGCCCGCATGAGCTGCAGATCAGCCGTCCCAAGCGCAGGGCGTTTCTGGCCGCGCTGGCGGACTACATCGGGGGTGAGGGCGCATGATGACGCTGCCGGACATCCCGCGGCTGTACACGGCGCTGGCAGAGGTTCTTGCCGTGCTGGTCTACGCGCAGGCCGCGCCGCCCCGCGCTGCAAAGCCTGTGACCTATGCGGCCACGGCGGGGTGGGCCGCGGTGCTGGGCGTGTTTTTGCAGCTTACCGGCAGTGTGCCGCTGGCGTGGTGGCTGCCCTGCATGGTCGCGGCCATCGCGTGGCTGTACCTGTATCTGTGGGGCACGCGGGAGATGAATTTACTGGAAGCCGGCTACAGCTGCGCCCGCGCGTTCATTCTGGCGGAGCTGACCGCCAGCGTGGAGTGGCAGCTCCACTGCGTACTCTGGCCGCAGCAGCGGGCTACAGCACCGCTTTCGGTACTGTTGCTGGCGGCGGTCTACACGGCGGTTTACGGCTTTTTGTATTGGTTTGAGCGCCGCCACGCTGCGCCCACGCGGCTGACCATTACCGCGGCGGCGACACTGATGGCTGTCGTCATGGCGGTCACGGCGTTTGCGGTCAGCAATCTGAGCTTTATCTCCGACAACGGTGTCACGATGAGCGTGATGAGCATTTTCTACATCCGCACGCTGGTGGATATGGCGGGCGTGCTGATCCTGACGGTCCAGCACGAGCAGCTGCGCGAGGCCGCACTGCACAGCGAGCTGACGGCCATGGACAATGTCCTGCGCCGCCAGTATGAGCAGTACAGGCAGAGCAAGGAGAACATCCGCCTTATCAACCGCCGCTATCATGAGCTGAAAATGCAGATCGCGGCCATCCGTGCCGAGCGCGACCAGGCCAAGCAGGACGCCGCGCTGGCCGAAATGGAGAGCGGCATCCGTCAGTACGAGGCCGAGAACAAGACCGGCAACCCCGTGCTGGACACGCTGCTGACGGCGAAAACGCTCTACTGCCAGCAGCACGGCATCAATCTGACCTGTGTGGCGGACGGTACGCTGCTGCACTTTCTGACGACAGGGGAGATCTGCACGATTGTGGGCACGGTGCTGGACAACGCTACCGAGAGTGTGCTGACCGAGCCGGACCCCGAGAAGCGGCTGATCCGGGCCGCCATCTACGCGCAGAACGGCTTTGTGATGCTGCGGTTTGAGAACTACTGCGCTGACCCCGTGGAGCTTGGCCCCGACGGCCTGCCCGCCCGCAGCAGCCACGGCGGCTACGATTTAAAGAGCGTCCGCGCTGCCGCCGAGGCCCACGGCGGCACGCTGACCCTGCACTGGGAGAATGAGTGGTTCACGGTGCGGATTTTGCTGCCGCAGAAGTAGTAAGGATTGCGGCAGCGGAAACGACCCGCGGGCGGATATGGAATCCGCCCCTACAATGTAGGAATCGATGCTCGTCATCGACCCGGGAGCCTTGCGGCAGCTGCCATGCTCACCCCTGTAGCGGCGTCAACCTTCCCCCACAGGGGAAGGCTTTTTTGCTATGCCGCAATTTGCACAAAGAAGGCGCGGTTGTACTTGTACAAAATCACAACAAAATTTGCCCGGTCAAGCGGCAAAACTGCAAAGTATGCTTCAAAAACGGCAGCTTGTGCGAAAAATACGCCTATCGTGCCGCAATCTGCTACAATAGAATCGACGCAAAACATGGGCTCGCTTTTGACAGGTTTTATACTGTTTGAAGAGGAGAAAAATAAATGACAAAGCAACCCAAAGTCCGCAAGCCGCACCCCGTACTGCACGGGATCGGTCTGGTGTTGTCCGTGACCCTGTTGGTCGCGGTACTGGTCGGCACCTACTTCCTGTCCACGATGGCAACGATCATTGACAGCTTCATCGGCGCACCCAGCGGCCACTATTCCGACGCTGAAATTGCCGACACCAAGGTCAAGGCGGAAGCGCTGGCCGCTGATGTCGAGGCCGAGGGAACTGTCCTTGTCCAGAACAACGACAACACCCTGCCGTTGGCCGCTGACAACAAGAAGATCAACGTCTTTGGCTGGGCCTCCACTGCCTGGCTGGGCGGCGGTTCCGGCTCCGGCGGCGTGTCCAGCGTCAACACCGATTTGCTGGCCGCGCTGACTGCCTACGGCGTTGCGTACAACACCGAGCTGACCGACATGTACAAGGATTTCCAGGATGGCCGCGAGTACACCCGCACCCTGAGCGCCTGGCCCGAGCAGTCCGGCCGCCTGTATGAGCCTGACATCAACAACCAGACCTACTATACACAGTCGATGCTGGACAACGCCAAGAGCTTCTCCGATACGGCTATTGTCGTGATCGGGCGTCTGGCGGGCGAGAGCAACGACGCCACCAAGCAGCAGTACAAGCGCACCGAGAAGGGCGGCGACATCGTTGTTGACGACACCCGCACGATGCTGGAGCTGACCACCGAGGAAGAGAATCTGCTGAACTACGTCGGCGCAAATTACGCCCATGTGGTTGTGCTCATCAACTCCACCAACGTCATGGAGCTGGGCCAGATCGAGACGATCCCCGGCATTGATGCCTGCCTGATTGCCGGTCTGTCCGGCTCCGAGGGCGCGACTGCCGTGCCCGAAGTGCTGTGGGGTGACCGCGAACCCAGCGGGCGCACCGCCGATACCTGGGCTTATGACCTGACCACCGCCGCCAGCTATGCGAACGCCGGTTTGGAGGGCGTCGGCAAGTACAGCGACGCCGACGGCCTCTACCCGGCAGACGGCACGACGAGCGGTAACCTTGACACGCCCTACACCTATGAGCAGGTTTCCTATGTCGATTACGCCGAGGGCATCTACATTGGCTACAAGTGGTACGAGACCGCCGACGCAGAGGGCTACTGGGATGCCGAGAGCAACGAGCACGGCACCGGCTACGACGCCGTTGTGCAGTATCCCTTCGGCTACGGCCTGAGCTACACCAGCTTTGATTGGAAAGTCACGGACGCTACCGCCAACGGCAGCGCCCTGACGAAGGACGGTAATGTGACTGTCAAGGTTACCGTTACGAACACCGGTGACCGCGTGGGCAAGGACGTTGTCCAGCTCTACTACACCGCCCCGTACACGGCAGGGGAAATTGAAAAATCCAGCGTTGAGCTGGGCGCGTTCGCCAAGACGAAGGAGCTGGCCCCCGGCGAGAGCGAGGAAGTCACCCTGACGGTCCCTGTCTCCGACATGGCCAGCTACGATGCCTACGACGCCAACCACAACGGCTTCACCGGCTATGAGCTGGATGCGGGTGACTACATCTTCACCGTGCGCCATGATGCCCACGATGTGGACGACGACGCCAACGCGGCCATCACCTGCAGCCTGCCCGCAGGCGTGCAGTATGCAGAGGACACCGCCACCGGCAATGCCGTTTCCAACAAGTTTACCGGCAACGACGCCATCGACGGCGTGAGCCTCGACGGCAGCGACTCCGCACAGAACATCACCTACCTGACCCGCGCCGACTTTGCGGGCACCTTCCCCAAGACGAACACCCCGACCCGTGCCATGATCGACAACGTCAAGGCGCTGAACCTCTACACCGCCGACGATGCCAACGGCTGGAGCAACGACGCTGATGAGGCTATTACCACCGGCGCTAAGAACGGCCTGAAGATCGAGGACAACGGCGAGACCACCGACCTCGGTTTCCAGCTCGGCTCTGACTTCAACGACCCCCGGTGGGATGCCCTGCTGGATCAGCTGACCGTTGACGAGATGGAAAACCTCTACATCAACGCCTACGGCGGCCTGGCCGAACTCAAGAGCGTCGGCAAGTCCAAGAGCAAGGACGCCGACGGCCCCGCCCAGATCGGCGGCTTCACCGGCATGGGAGCCGGCACGGGCTTCCCCAGCTCCAGCACGCTGGCCCAGACCTGGAACGCAGACCTTGCCCAGGAGGAGGGCCGAACCATCGGCACGCAGGCCCTGCAGAACGGCTACACCGGCTGGTATGCCCCCGCCACCAACATGCACCGCAGCCCCTTCAATGGCCGCAACTATGAGTATTATTCCGAGGACAGCCTGCTGTCCGGCGTCATCTGCGGCAACACTGTGACCGGCGCAAACCAGGCGGGCGTCTACACCTATGTCAAGCACTTTATCTGCAACGACGGCGAGAGCGGCATCTACCGTGATTCCGTCTATACCTGGATGACGGAGCAGACCCTGCGCGAAACCTACCTGCGCCCGTTCCAGATGCTCGTCGAGGATTACGACGCAGTCGGCCTCATGAGCAGCTACAACCGTATCGGCGCTGTCTGGGCAGGCGGCAGTGAGGCGCTGCTGACCGGCATCCTGCGCGACGAGTGGGGCTTTGACGGCGCGGTCATCACCGACTACTGCGACCACCACAGCTACATGAACGGCGACCAGGCCCTGCGCGCAGGCGGCAGCCTGTGGATGGCGGGCTTCACCGGCGGCGCGATGGCCTTCGAGACCGGCTCCAACAGCTATCTGCAGGCGCTGCGCCGCGCCTCCAAGGAAGCGCTGTACATGTACCTGCATGTCCGCGTGACCAACCGCGACTATGCTGACAGCATCGGCGACACCACCGCTGTGCGCCATGCGTTCACGACCTCTGTGTTCGGCTGGCGTCATCTGGTTGCCCTGATCGACATCGTGGCCGTTGTCCTGTTCGCCCTCGCCGTGCGCGGCGTCGTCATCGACGTCAAGCTCCGCAAGGCAGCCAAGACCGAGAAAAAGAACTTCTGATTCACCAAAGGAATGTGTGATCTATGAAACATGCAGACATTATTACCAAATTGCCCCTTGAACAAAAATGCGCGCTGCTCTCCGGCGAGACGGTCTTTACGACCCGCGGCTACAAAAATGCGGGCATCCCGTCCATCACCCTGTCGGACGGCCCCAACGGCGTGCGCAAGCAGGCGGGTGCGGCGGACCATCTGGGCCTGAACCCCAGCGTCCCCGCGACCTGCTTCCCGACGGCGGCTACCGTGGCCTGCAGCTGGGATCCCGCCCTGGGCGAACAGCTCGGCCGGGCCATGGGGGAGGAGGCCGCCGCGCAGGAGGTATCCGTCCTGCTGGGGCCGGGCCTCAACACCAAGCGCAGCCCGCTGTGCGGGCGCAACTTCGAGTATTTCTCGGAGGACCCGTACCTCTCCGGCAAGCTGGCCGCGGCCTACGTGCGCGGCATCCAGTCCAACGGCATCGCCGCCTGCCCCAAGCACTTCGCCGTCAACAGCCAGGAGCTGCGCCGTATGGCGTCGGACTCCGTCGTCGACGAGCGAACCCTGCGGGAGCTCTACCTGACCGGCTTTGAAATCGTCGTCAAAGAGGCGCACCCCAAGACCATCATGTCCAGCTACAACCTCGTCAACGGCACCTACGCCAACGAGAACGCCCACCTTTTGCAGGACATCCTGCGCAGGGACTGGGGCTTTGACGGCGCTGTCGTGACCGACTGGGGCGGCAGCAATGACCACGCGCTGGGCGTAAAGAACGGTTCTACGCTGGAAATGCCCGCCCCCGGCGGGGACGCCGTGCGCGAGCTGTTGAAGGCTGTCGAGACCGGCAAAATTTCCGAATCTGACGTGGACGCCCGCCTGGACGAGCTGCTGACGCTGGTGCTGGACACCCACGCCGCCGTGGAAAACCACAGCCGCAGCTTTGACGCCGACGCCCACCACGCGCTGGCCCGCCGTGCCGCTGCCGAGAGTGTCGTTCTGCTGAAAAACGACGGCGATCTGCTACCGCTGGCCGCAGGCGCAAGCGTGGCCGTCATCGGTGACTTTGCCGAGACGCCGCGTTACCAGGGCGCAGGCTCCAGCGCCGTCAACTCCATCAAGGTCGATACCTTCCTTGACTGCCTGAAAGACAGCGGCCTGCACAGCGTCGGCTTTGCCGCGGGCTTTGACCGCCAGGGCAAGCCGGACGATGCCAAAAAAGCCGAGGCCGTCGCGCTGGCGAAAAAGGCCGACACCGTGCTGCTCTGCTTAGGGCTGGACGAGATCAAGGAGAGCGAGGGTCTGGACCGCGCCGACATGAAGCTGGCTGACAACCAGATCGAGCTTTTGCAGGCCGTGCAGCAGGCCAACCCCAACACTGTCGTCATCGTCAGCGCGGGCGCGTCGCTGGAAACGCCGTGGCTGGCCCACTGCAGGGCGCTTGTCTACGGCGCCCTCGGCGGCCAGGCCGGCGCGGGCGCAATGGTCGATGTGCTGACCGGCAAAATCAACCCGTCCGGCAAGCTGGCCGAGACCTGGGCCAACGCCCACGCCGACACCCCCGCCAAGGACAACTTTGCAGGCGCGGGACGCACCGTGCAGTACCGCGAGGGGCTGTACGTCGGCTACCGCTACTACCAGACCGCGGGTGTGCCCGTGGCGTTCCCGTTCGGCTACGGCCTGAGCTACACGAGTTTTGCCTACAGCGAGCTGAAAGCCGACGCCCGCAGCGTGACCCTGACCGTGACAAACACGGGCAGCCGCGCCGGTGCCGAGATCGTACAGGTCTACGCGGCCAAGCCCGACGCCCGGATCTTCCGCCCCGCGCAGGAGCTGAAGGCCTTCACAAAGGTCTGGCTGGAGGCAGGGGAGAGCAAGACCGTCACCCTGCCGCTGGACGACAAGGCGTTCCGCTACTGGAACACAAAGACCGACAGCTGGGAGGTCGAGGGCGGCACGTATGAGCTTCGCGTAGGGGCGAGCTCTGCGGACATCCGCCTGACCGCCGCTGTCGAGGTGAACGGTACGAGCGCACCGAACCCATACGCGGGCAAGGCGCTGCCGCACTACACCAGCGGCAAGGTGCAGCGCGTGCCCGATGACGAGTGGGAGACCCTGCTGGGCCGCCCCATCCCGGCGGATACCGTCAAAATTGACCGCAACATGACCCTGGGTGAGCTGAACCACAGCCGCAGCCCGCTGTGCTGGCTGGTCTGGGCTGTGCTCACGATGATGCTGAACGCCAGCTACAAGCGCGGCAAGCCGAACCTGAACGTGATGTTCCAGTACAACATGCCGCTGCGCGCGCTGGCCAAGATGACAAGCGGTGCCATCAGCATGGGCATGGTGGACGGCATCGTGCTGGAGGCAAAGGGTTTCTGGGTCATCGGTCTGCTGAAGGTCATCGTCGAGGCCGTTAAAAACATCATCCTCAACGCGCAGCTGGAAAGCCGCCTGCGCAACAGCTGACAGGAAGGGCTGTCATGCAGCTTTGGAATACCTTTGCGGAAAAGCATCCTGCCGCAGCCAAGTGGGTGCGCGAGGGTGGCTTGTTCGTCGTCTTCCCGGAAGGGGAGGCTAAGAAGACATAAGAATAGCCGAGCAGCGTAAAAACTGCTCGGCTTTGTTGTTTGTTGGTTGCGTGGCCTCCCCCTCGGGGGAAGGCTTAGAAATTACAAATAATTCACCGCCAGGATCGCCGCACCCAGCACGACCAGCACGACGCCTGTCGCGCGGTTCAGCGTGGCGGGCTCGGCCTTGTTCGCGAACTTGGCGGCAATGCGCGCCCAGAGCAGCGTGCTCAGCACACAGCAGATCAGGCAGAACAGATCCGGTACACCGCCAATCGCAAAATGGCTGACAGAACCGGTGAAGGCCGTGAACGCCATGATGAAAACGCTCGTTCCGACGGCAGTTTTCAGCTCATAGCCCAGCACGGAGGTCAAAAGCAGCAGCATCATCATGCCGCCGCCCGCGCCGATGAACCCGCAGATAAAGCCCACGCCCGCGCCGCAGAGCAGCGACTGCGCGAACCGCTTCTGTACGCTGACGGCGTTCATCGCGCTCTTGGTCGTCATGACGGGCCGCACGATGAACTTGACGCCCAGCAGCAGCGTCATGAACGTTGAGAAACCGCCCATCGTTGTGCCGGGCACGAGGCTGGCCACATAGCTGCCAACCAGCGTGAAGCAGAGCACCGACGCCATCATGACCGCGCCGTTTTTTATGTCCAGGTTGCCGCTTTTGCCGTAGGTGTAGGCAGAGATCGCACTCGCCAGCACGTCGCTGGCCAGCGCAATGCCCACTGCCATGTAGGGGTCCATCCCCAAAAAAGTAATGAGCATCGGGCTGATGACCGCCGCGGCGCTCATACCCGCAAAGCCTGTGCCCAGTCCCGCGCCGATGCCCGCAATAAAGCAGACGATGAATGCTACCAGATAGGTCATATTCTTACTCCTTGTTCAGCTCCCGCAGGAGGTTTGCATCCATGCGGCGCAGATAGTCCTGCAGCGTCTGCTGCTCCTGCGCCGTAAAGCCCGCAAACAGCGGTTCCAAGCTGCAGCGCTGGATGTCCGCCAGTACCGAGACCATCGGCAGGGCATCGGGCGCAAAGCCCAGCAGCCGCTGGCGGCGGTTGTCCGGCGCAGGGGAGACCGTCAGCACGCCGCGTGCGCGCAGCCGCTCCACCGCCGCCGATACATTGGATTTTGCCAGACCGCGGTAGCGGCAGATGTCGCTGGCCGTGCGGCAGTCTGGATTGTTGTGCAGAAACAGCAGGATGTCAATTTCCAGCTGGTTCAGCCCGTACTGTACGGAAGCAGCCTCAAACCGCGCTGCATGGTACTTTTTGTAGTGCTGTACGTAGCTCAATATGGGCAGCAACTGCATCACTCCCTTGCAAGGCTTAAATAGAACAGTTCTAATTATAACCATTTACACAGCAAAAGTCAATACTGCCCATTAAAAAGCAAACATCAGAGAGGTACAGCCGCGCCAGGCTATACCGGATACACAGAAAAAAGAGGATGCGGACGGATCCGCACCCTCTAAAACAAAAACAAACCCGAAACAATGCTTCACGAAGAAGATTGAACTCGGATTTGCACAATATGGTGGACCTGGAGGGATTCGAACCCTTGACCTCTCGGATGCGAACCGAACGCTCTCCCAACTGAGCTACAGGCCCATGTCATTTCGACTTGATAAGTGTACCTCTTTTCTGCCAAAAAGTCAAGGGGGTAATGCAGATTTTGTTTGCAAGCGCCGGACATGTCCTGTGACATACGAATTTATATTGTAACAGGTGCAATCCGCCTGCATCTTGCGCTTCTCTTTATATAGTGCTATAATGGTACAAATCTTGCAGTGCCCGTATAAAAACGTATAGGCAATGTGGATTGAATCCAGCGCGTGGGTTGAATTATAGTATTCTCATTAAAGGTACAAGAATTCAACCTATGTGGGGAGGAAACCTTATGCAAGGCAAGCTGATTGCAAGCTACCGGCGGGAGCTTTCTGCGCTGGATGACCTGCAATGCGCCGGAACCGTGACCTATACGCTGACACAGGAGGCGGATGCGTTTGTCATCACTGTCCAGCGCGACGGGGCACGGGCAGCGGCGTGTATGCTGTGTGAGATAGAGGAGGAGCGCGCGGGGATGCTGACCCGTTTCCTGTACGAAAACGCCGTGGAGCCTGCGCATACCTCCGCGGTACTGCATGACCTCTGTGGATCGAAGGTGGGCTGACATGGCGGTGTTGCTGCATGACCGTCCGGAAGCAGCCGGACAAAAGCAGAGAGAGGCGCTCAGGCTGCCCCGGACCTCCGCCGTGGTGGCACTGTTTGCATTCAGCTCCCGCATGGATCGCGATTCCATGCGGCTGTTCGCCCGGACCCATGGGGACGAGGTTCGCGCCGCGGCCATTGCATCGACGGGGCAGGAGGTACTGGAGCTGCTGCACGGCGGCCTTCGCCCGCAGGTGCTTGTGCTCGACGCCCTGCTGACCAAGCCGTCCGTGACGCAGGTCTTGCAGGAGATCAGCACGATGCAGCCGGACCCGGAGCCGGCAGTCCTTGTGCTGGTGCCCGTGCCGGAGGAAACCGCCGCGCGCAAGGCGCTGGGCCTGTTTGCCCAGTACCGGATCATGCTGCGCCCCTACGGGATGAAGAATCTTTTCGATGAGATCTACCGCATGGGCACAACGGACGACGAGCATCGGCTCTACCACCTGCGCCGCTGCTGTGAGGATGTGCTGGATGACTTCGGTGCGCAGTCCACACTGAACGGCTACCGCTATGCCGAGCGGATGCTGCTCTACGCGCTGTACGCGGAGCGCCCGCAGAAGATCGGCGATTTGCAGCAGTATGTCGCGTCGGAGGAGAACATCGAGATCGGCACTGTGACCTCGGCGCTGAACCGGATGTCGGCGGGTATGTCCAAGCGCGGTGCGGAGCCGTACCGCGGACTTTGCCTGCGCTGCGGCCGCCCGGAAAACGGCGTGCTCTCCAACGGGCAGCTGTTTGAGGGGCTGCTCAAGGAGCTGCGCCGCCGACTGGAACCGGCTGTATAAATTAGGAAAGAAGGCGTTTTCCATGGACAGAAGGAACGAGGATACAGCACTGCTGGCCTTGCGCGGGGGATTGCGCGGGCGGTTCCGGCGCTCGTTTGACAGCATGGAGAACGCCTTTGAGGTATTGCAGGACCGCTTGCAGCATGCGGTAAACCCGGCAGAGCGCGCCGAGCTGATGCCGCTGCTCGAGGAATTGCAGACGCAGCTGATCTGCCTGCGGCGGCTGGGGGACCAGGCGTCGGATGCCGCCACGGCGGCGCTGCTGCACGGCACCTGTGTGCCGCAGCCCATCGACCTGCTGGGGCAGCTGCGGGAATTTTGCAGTATTTTGCAGGAGGAGGCCGCGCAGTACGCACTGCCCTTTACCGTGACGCTGCAGGCCGACGGGCTGGACGTGCTGCCCACGACGGGGGATGTCTCGCTGCTCAACGGTCTGCTGACGAACCTTGTCTCCAACACACTGGCCGCGGACCGTGCGGCGCACATTATGCTGCTCTGCACGCCGGGTCGGCTCTGCTACAGGGACAACGGCCCGGGTCTGCCGCCCGATGCCGCCGCCCTGCTGACCGAGGGGCAATGGAGCGAACGCCTGCTCCACGCGGGCGGGCTGGGCCTGCCGCTGGTTGCCGCTTACACAAGCGCCATGGGCTGGGCGCTGACCGTAGGGGAGGGGCCGGGTATGAGCTTGCAGTTCACGCTGCCCGCCGCGCCGCCGCTCGACGGCATGGTGCTGACCTCGCCCACCGAGCGTCTCGCTGACCGGCAGAACCGCCGCAGACTGATACGCCGGGAGCTGGCGGTTCTGGTAGCGGATACTTCGATGCAGTAAGTAAAAGCGCTGTTCTTGGAAGGGAGCGGCGCTTTTTTGCTGCATGGCTTCCCCCTCGGGGGAAACTGTCAGCGGCCCCGCCCGCTGACTGATGAGGGGAAACCTCGCCTCTGTTGCCCGTAAACGGATTGCTTGGCAAACCTGCCCTTCATCCGGCCCTGCGGGGCCACCTTCCCCACAGGGAAAGGCTTTAAGGAGACGGGCAGCCTCATTTTTTTTCCACACCGCTTTACTTTAAGCCCAAATTATTGTAAAATGTTATACAAAGAGAATGGTTTACTATGCCTGCACGGCACAGCGAACCGCCAAAATAACTACAGGTGGTGTTTTTTATGGCAATTCAGTATAAACGTATTCTTCTGAAGGTCAGCGGCGAGGCTCTGTCCGGCCCCAAGGGCACGGGCTTTGATGAGGAGACCATCGCCTCCATCTGCGCGGGCATCAAGGCTGCGCACGACCTCGGTGCCCAGATCGGCATCGTCGTGGGCGGCGGTAACTTCTGGCGCGGACGCTCCAGCGGCAAAATGGACCGCATGGACGCCGACAAGATCGGTATGCTGGCCACCGTTATGAACGCGCTGGCTGTCAAGGACGCGCTGCGCCAGCAGGGCGTGGACGCCGTCGTCATGACCAGCTCCTTCATGCCGCAGGTCGCCGAGTGCTTCACGAGCGACAAGGCCATTGCCGCGCTGGAAAGCGGCAAGATCGTCGTGTTCGGCGGCGGCACCGGCAACCCGATCTTCTCCACCGACACGGCCTCCGCCCTGCGCGCACTGGAGATCGGCGCGGACGCCATGTTCAAGGCCACGATGGTCGACGGCGTCTATGACAAGGACCCCCACAAGTACGCTGACGCCGTGCGCTACGACACGCTGACCTTCACCCGCGTGCTGGATGAGCGCCTGGCCGTCATGGACTCCACCGCCGCGACCCTCTGCCGCGACAACGGTCTGCCCATCCTCGTGTTCGATCTGGGCCAGCCCGCCAACATTGCCAAGGCTGTCAAGGGCGAAAGCGTCGGTACCCTGGTCAGGGAATAAGACGCAAAAGCACAAATTGAAAAATTCATATTTTCCCCCTATACTATCTTAAAATAAGGAGAATTTCATTATGAGCAGCACGACGAAACCCTTTGAAGAAAAAATGAATGCCAGTGTCAACCACCTCATCCATGAGCTGGCCTCCATCCGCGCAGGCCGCGCCAACCCCGCCATTCTGGACAAGGTCACAGTCGATTACTACGGCAGCCCCACGCCCATCCAGCAGATCGCGGCTGTCGCCGTCGCCGAGGCCCGCATCCTGACCATCTCCCCGTGGGACCGCTCGATGCTCAAGCCCATCTCCAAGGCCATCCAGACCAGCGACATCGGCATCAACCCCATTGATGACGGCCAGGTTATCCGCCTGGTGTTCCCGGCCCCCACCGAGGAGCGCCGCAAGCAGCTGACCAAGGATGTCAAGAAGCAGGGCGAGGACGCCAAGACTGCCGTGCGCAACATCCGCCGCGACGCCATGGACAAGTTCAAGGCCATGAAGAAGGCCGGCGAGCTCACCGAGGACGACCAGAAGAAGCTGGAGGAAGAGACCCAGAAGCTGACCGACAAATATGTCAAGCTGATCGACGACACCTGCGCCGACAAGAACAAGGAAATCATGGAGGTCTGATCTCTCCATGAACGATAGCCTGTGCGGGCATGTCATGCGACACGCCCGCATAGGCTGTTATTGCATCATTGAATAAAACGATTCCGCGAAAGGAAACCACCGTTTATGAAAACCCGCATCATCACCGCCGCTGTCGGCCTGGGCGTTTTGGCCGTTGTGCTGGCATTTTTTGACACCTTCCTGTTTGACTTGGTATTAAGTGCCGTCTGCCTGATTGCCATCCATGAGGTTTTTTCCGCTATGGGCTTTGGCAAAAAGCAGTGGTATCTCTATGCCGCCGCTGTGCCGCTGACGCTGCTGGTCATGCTGAGCACATCGCAGATGGTGCGCGGCCTGCTGCTGCCCGCGGCCTTTTTGACGGTGCTGTTCTACAACGTCTGTCAGATCGCCCACGTCAAAACACTGGATTTCGGTAAGCTGACGGGGTTTATCTACTTCTCGGGCGTCATCACGTTCTGCTTCTACTCGCTCATCCACTTAAAGCGGATGCTGCCCTTCGCAGAATATCGCTATGACGCAATTTATTTCATTCTGCTGATCCTCTGTTTTGCCTGGGGCGGCGACACCGCGGCCTACTTTGCGGGCCGTGCGTTCGGCAGGCACAAGCTGGCTCCTATCGTCAGCCCCCACAAGACCGTGGAGGGCGCTGTGGGCGGCGTGCTGGGCAGCATGGCTGCGGGCTGTGTGCTGACGCTCGTCTACTCGCTGCTGTCGGCCAAATACAACGTCATCAGCATTCAGGTACAGCCGAAGCATTATCTGGTGCTGCTGGGCATGGGTGCCGTGGCATCGGTGCTGGGCATTCTGGGTGACCTGTTCGCGTCGTCCGTCAAGCGCCAGGTCGGCATCAAGGATTACGGCACGATCTTCCCGGGGCACGGCGGCATTCTGGACCGCTTTGACAGCGTCATGTTCATCTCGCCCTTTGTTTCCATCGCGGTACGCTACTTCTTCTATCTGCTGTGAGGAATCGTAAAAATGAGTAAAGTCATCACACTTTTGGGCTCCACGGGTTCCATCGGCACCCAGAGCCTGGACGTCTGCCGTATGCACGGCTATGAGGTGTTCGGTCTGTCCGCCAATTCCAGCGTCGATAAGCTGCTGGCGCAGATCGCGGAGTTCCACCCGAAGTACGTCGCCGTCACCGACCCCGCCGCGTTTGACAAGCTCTCCGCCGCGCTGGCCGGGCAGGCCGACGCGCCGAAGCTGCTCAAGGGCGCGGAGGGACTGCGCGCGCTGGCCTGTATGGACGGCGCGGGCACGGTACTGAACGCCGTTGTCGGCATTGCGGGCCTCGACGCCTCGCTGGCCGCGATTGAGAGCGGCCACGATCTGGCGCTGGCCAACAAAGAAAGCCTTGTCACGGGCGGCCATCTTGTGACCGATGCTGTCAAAAAGCACGGCGTCCACCTGTTGCCCGTGGACAGTGAGCACAGCGCTATTTTCCAGTGCTTGCAGGATCAGCACAGCGCCAAAACGCTGGAAAAGATCCTGCTGACGGCCTCCGGCGGCCCGTTTTTCGGCATGACCACCGAGCAGCTGCGCACCAAGACGAAGGCCGACGCGCTCAAGCACCCGAACTGGAATATGGGCGCCAAAATCACGATTGATTCTGCGACCCTGATGAACAAGGGTCTGGAGCTGATCGAGGCCGCGTGGCTGTTCGGTCTGCCCGAGGATAAAATTCAGATCGTCGTCCAGCGTGAGAGCATTATCCACTCCGCCGTGCAGTTTGCGGATCATTCGATCATTGCGCAGCTCGGTGTGCCCGACATGCGCATTCCCATCCAGTATGCGCTGACCTGGCCCGAGCGCCTGCCCAGCCCCGTGCCGGAGCTGGACTTCACCGCGCTGACCAAGCTGAGCATTGCAACGGCGGACGACGAGACTTTCCGCTGCCTCAAAGCCTGCAAAAAGGCTATCCGCAAGGGCGGTCTGGCCCCCTGCGCCGCCAACGGTGCGAACGAGGCCGCCGTTGCGCACTTCCTGCGCGACGAGATCGGTTTCCTGGACATTGGCCGCCTGGTCGAGGGCATCGTCGACAGTGATTCCTTCGGCGGCGACTACACGCTTGCCGACGTCCACGAGTGTGACCGCATGGCGCGAGCCTATGTGGAGGCACATATCTGATTGGAACTGCCCGGTAGGGGCCGCACATGTGCGGCCCTCAGCTTTCCGGCAGACTCCTGCCTGCCATACACGCGCGGGCCGGGCATGCCCGGCCCCTACAGCTCTACGTCCAATACTTTACTTGTGAGGTGCCTATGACTGCATTGCTGACCGGGCTGGCATCGCTGCTCGTGTTTGGCAGCGTCATTCTGGTGCATGAGCTGGGCCACTTTATGGCGGCGCGCCATTGCGGTATCCATGTCGAGGAATTTTCCATCGGCTTTGGCCCGCGCCTGTGGTCCACGACCCGTGACGGAACGACCTATTCTGTCCGCCTGCTGCCGCTGGGCGGCTATAATCTGTTCAGCCCCCTGCCTGACGAGGAGGACGAGAGCGGGGAGGGCGCACCGCCGCCCGCCCCGAAGCCCCGCAAAACCACGCTTTTCCCGCTGGTCGTCAGCGGCCAGAAATTTGAGGATGCCACCGCCTGGCAGCGCTTTTTTGTCACGCTCTGCGGTGCGCTGATGAACTTTATCCTCGGCGTCGCGGTGCTGTTGGTGCTCGTCCTTACCATGAGTAAGGTCGGCAGCACGACGATTGCGGATTTCAGCGAGAACGCCACAAGCTCCGCAGCCCTGCAGGAGGGCGACACGATTTTGCAGATTTGCAGCAACCCCTGCTGGACGGTCTACGACATAACCGATTGGTTTTACACCGCGGAGGAGGAAACCTACAACGTGGTGGTCCTGCGCGGCAGCGAGGTCCTGGAGCTGCAGGGTGTGACCTTCACCCCGACGCGCGACGCGGACGGCAATGTGCTGTACGGCATGGATTTCCGCGTTGAGCCGATGAAAAAGGACCTGCGGCACGTCATTGTCATGACCTGCGATATGTATAGTTACTACAGCAGGGCTATTCTGGGCAGCTTTTTTGACCTGCTCGCCGGCAAGGTGGGCGTGGAGGAACTGTCCGGCCCCCTCGGCACGGTGTCGGCGGTCAACCAGGCCGTGCACTACGGCTGGCGGGAGGTACTGTCCCTGCTGGCTCTGCTGACCATCAACGTCGGCATCTTTAACCTGCTGCCCATCCCGGCGCTGGACGGTTGCAAGCTGCTGTTCCTTGCGTGGGAGGGTCTGACCGGCCATCCTGTGCCGCCCCGCGTGCAGGGCGTGATCAACACGGCGGGTACGGTGGCGCTGGTGTGGCTGATGATTCTGGTCACGATGCACGATATTTCACGATTCTTATAAGGAGAACTACGATGCAGCGTCAATTAAAAAAAGAAGTCAAGATCGGCAACATTAAAATCGGCGGCACGAACCCCATTGCCGTCCAGACGATGCTGAATGTGCCCGTCAAGGATATTGCGGGCAACGTGGCCCAGGCAGAGCGCGTCGCCAAGGCGGGCTGCCAGATCGTCCGCGTGACCGTGCCCACCCCGGCGGACGCCGCCGTCGTGGCTGCCATTAAAGAGAAGGTGGACATCCCCGTTGTGGCGGACATCCACTTTGACTACCGCGCCGCGCTTGCAGCGTTGGATGCCGGTGCGGACAAAATTCGCATCAACCCCGGCAACATCGGGGATGATGACCGCGTCAAGGCTGTGGCCGACGCCTGCAACGCCAGAAATGTGCCCATCCGCATCGGCGTCAACGGCGGCAGCCTCGAAAAGCACATCCTGGCCAAGTACGGCGCTCCCGTGCCCGAGGCCATGGTGGAGAGCGCCATGTACCATGTGCGGCTGCTGCAAAAATACGACTTTGATAATATCGTTATTTCGATCAAATCCAGCAACGTGCCCCGCATGATGGCGGCGTACCGTCTGCTGGCCAGCCAGACGGACTACCCCCTGCACGTCGGCGTGACCGAGGCCGGCGGCAACCGCATGGGCCTCATCAAGTCCGGTATGGGCATCGGCGGTCTGCTGATGGAGGGCATCGGTGACACGCTGCGCGTCAGTCTGACCGATGAACCCGAGAACGAGGTCTATGCCGGGTATGACATCCTGCGCGCGGCGGGCTACGCCGTCGCCGGTCCCGAGATCATCAGCTGCCCGACCTGTGGCCGCACCCAGTACCCGATGATCGAGATCGCCAACGAGGTCGAGGCGCGTCTGCGGGACGAGGGCTTTAAGAAGCCGCTCAAGATCGCTATTATGGGCTGTGTTGTCAACGGCCCCGGCGAGGCATCCGACGCCGACATCGGCATTGCCGGCGGTAAGGACGAGGCCCTGCTTTTCATCCGCGGCGAGAAGATCCGTATGCTCAAGGGCGATATTGTCGGCCAGCTGCTGGAAGAAATTCATAAGATGTGACCCCCTAAAGCCTTCCCCCCTTGGGGGAAGGTGGCCCCGCAGGGCCGGATGAGGGGCAAGCTGTCCTCGGCAATCCGTTTGTGGGTAATGCCCGGCAACTCCGCCCTCATCAGTCCGCTTCGCGGACAGCTTCAGTCTCCGTGCCAAGAGCCGCCTACGGCGGTTGCACTCCGACACGCGCCTGCGGGCGCAGCCCCTCGGAGGAAGCCTTGTCTCTACACCCACTTGTGAGGTACCCCCATTTGAAACCATTTGTCACCCAGGTCTGGCCGCAGTTTACGGCGGACCAGCAGTTCTGCGCGGCGTTCGGCAGTGTGCTTGTGGACCGCGTGGAGCTTTACCGCACACAAAGACAGGTCGTCATCTGCCTGCGCAGTGCTGAACCTCTGGATCAGGCGCTGTGCGGGCGTCTTTGTGCGTCCCTTGCCGAGGTGTTCGCCGGGTATGAGCTGCAAGTCCGCAGCTACTTTGCCTACCCGAACATCACCCCCGAGGCCGTGCGCCTGATGATCGAGGAATTGAAAGAAAAGGGAATGCCGGTCAACGGCTTCCTCGATAAGTCCGAGCCCGTCACCTTTGGCGAGGACGGCATCACGGTCCACGTCAGCGCGGGCCGCCAGATCCTTGAGAGCGTCGAGCTGCCCCGCGTGCTGGCCGAGATGATCCAGGAGCGCACAGGAAGTCTGCCTGTCGTCCGCCTGGCCGATTCCGGTAAGGCGCGCACCGAGGAGGAGCTTGAGCAGTACCTGCAGGAGAAGGCCCCCGTTGTCAAGTTCGAGGCCAAGGAGACACCGCCCGACTTTACGATTGAAGGTCTCGCCCTCACGAACAAGCCGGTCAAGCTGTTCTACGGCAAGCAGTTCAAGCCCACCGACACCCGCCGCCTCAACGATCTGGGCGACGGCGGCAAGGTCACGGTCTGGGGCGACGTCTTTGCTACCGAGGTCAAGGGCAGCCGCCGCAAGATTTATTTTACCTCCATTACCGACTACTCCGGCTCCGTCAACCTTAAGGTCATGGGGGAAGAAGGCGCGGATATGTCCAAGTGGGAGGGCCTCAAGCCCGGCACGACCCTCATCGTCCGCGGCAACTATATGTACGACAAGTACGAGCATGACTTTGTCATCATGCCCTACGACGTTTTGCAGGTCGAGCGTGAGCAGCGCCAGGATACCGCGCCCGACGGCGAAAAGCGCGTCGAACTGCACCTGCACACCAAGTCCAGCTCGATGGACGGCTTCAACGATCCCGGCAAGATCGTGCGTCTGGCTCACCGCATGGGCCACCGCGCCATTGCCATCACCGACCACGGCGTCTGCCAGGGCTACCCCGAAGCGATGCTGGCCACCGATGCCATCCACGAAACAGACCCGAACTTTAAGCTGATTTACGGCTGTGAGGCCTACTTCGTCGATGACATGATCCCCGCAGTCTACGGCAGCGCCGAGATGCCGCTCTCCGGCTCGTTCGTCGTCTTTGACACCGAGACGACGGGTCTCGACTCCAACACCGAGCGCCTGACCGAAATCGGCGCAGTCTATGTTGAAAACGGCAAGATCAACGAGGAAAAGAAGTTCTGCACCTTCGTCAACCCCGGCAAGCCGATCCCGCAGAAAGTCGTTGACCTGACCGGCATCAACGATGCCATGGTCGCCGACGCCCCGACGCCCGAGGAGGCCATCCGCGCTTTTAAAGAATTTTGCGGGGACAACATTCTTGTGGCCCACAATGCCCACAGCTTTGATATGCTGTTCATCCGCAAGGCAGGGGAGAAGGCGGGCGTCAGCTGGGACGAGAACACCTATATCGACACACTGCCGATGGGGCAGGCGCTCTTTCCGGGTCTGCGCAACTACAAGCTGGACACCATCAACAAGCACCTCGAGATCCCGCCCTTCAACCATCACCGCGCCGTCGATGACGCCATGGCGCTGGCCCGCATCTATGAGGTCATGCTGACCGACCTCGAGGAAAAGGACATCCATACGGTGGAGTCTATCAACACCGGCCTCGGCGGCAACAAAGAGGTGCTGAAAAAGAAATACTACCACCTTATTATATTGGTGCAGAATCAGGTGGGCTTAAAGAACCTCTACCGCATTGTCAGCGCCGCCCACACGCAGTATTTCTTTAAGAAACCGCGCGTGCCGCGCAGCCTGCTGAACCAGTACCGCGAGGGCCTGCTGCTCTCCCCGGCCTGTGAAGCAGGTGAGCTTTACAGGGCAATCGTGGCCGGTCAGCCCTACGAACAGCTGCTCCGCATTGCCGATTATTACGATTATCTCGAAGTACAGCCGCTCGGCAACAATGAATTCATGGTGCGCAACGGGCAGGTGGACTCGATCGAGGCCATCAAAAACTTCAACCGCACCGTCATAAAGCTGGGCGAGGACCTGCATAAGCCGGTTGTCGCCACGGGCGACTCCCATTTTCAGGAGCCGGAGGACTGGATCTACCGCGCTGTTCTGCAGGCCGGCAACGGCTTCAAGGACGCGGACAACCAGGCCCCGCTCTACTTCCGCACCACGCCCGATATGCTGGAGGATTTCAGCTATCTGCCGCAGGAAAAGGCGTATGAAATTGTGGTGACGAACCCCAACAAGATCGCCGCGACCATCGACAACAACCTGCGCGCCATCCCCAAGGGCACCTACCCGCCCAGCATCCCGGGCGCGGAACAGGAGCTGCGAGACGACACCTGGAAGCATGCGGCGCGCGACTACGGCAGCCCGCTGCCCGACGTGCTGCAAAAGCGGCTGAAAAAGGAGCTGGACTCCATCTGCGGCCACGGTTACGCCGTTTTGTACGTCATTGCCGTGCGTCTGGTGGCCTACTCCAATGCGGGCGGCTATCAGGTCGGTAGCCGCGGCTCCGTCGGCTCATCCGCCGTCGCGCACTTTTCCGGCATTTCCGAGGTCAACTCGATGCCGCCGCACTATCTGTGCCCCAACTGCAAGCACAGCGAGTGGATCAACGATGGCGTACACTTTGACGGCTTCGACCTGCCCGATAAGACCTGCCCGGTCTGCGGCAAGCCGATGATCGTCGAGGGCCACGACATCCCGTTTGAGACCTTCCTCGGCTTCTACGGCGACAAGGAGCCTGATATTGACCTGAACTTCTCGGGCATGTATCAGTCCCACGTCCACCGCTACACCGAGGAACTGTTCGGCAAGGAAAACGTGTTCAAGGCGGGCACGGTCTCCGGTCTGCAGGATAAGACCGCCTACGGCTACGTCAAAAAATACCTCGAGGAGCGCGGCAAGACCGTCAACCGCGCCGAGGAAAACCGCCTTGTCATGGGCTGCACCGGCGTCAAGCGCACGACGGGTCAGCACCCCGGCGGCATGGTCGTTGTGCCGGATACCTTCGACATTTACGACTTCTGCGCCATCCAGCACCCGGCGGACGACGTCAAGGGCGGTCTGCTGACGACCCACTTTGAATTTAAATACCTGCACGATACGCTGCTCAAGCTGGATGAGCTGGGCCATGATGTGCCGACCTTCTACAAGTTCTTTGAGGAATACTCCGGCATTCCGATTGATTCCGTCCCGATGAACGACGAGAAGGTCTACAGTCTGCTGACCAGCCCCGAGGCCCTCGGCGTGACGGAGGAGCAGATCGGCTCCAAGACCGGCACGTTCGGCATCCCCGAGATGGGCACAAACTTCGTGCGCCAGATGCTTCTGGACGCCCAGCCGAAGAATTTCTCCGAGCTGATCCAAATCTCCGGCCTGTCCCACGGCACCGACGTCTGGACCGGCAACGCCGACGAGCTGATCCGCTCGGGCACCTGCACGATTGCGGAGGTCATCGGCTGCCGTGACAGCATCATGCTGTACCTGCTGCGCAAGGGACTGGAGCCGAAGATGTCGTTCGACATCATGGAGGCCGTGCGTAAGGGCAAGGTCGCCAAGGGCGGCTTCAAGCCCGGGTGGGAGGAAGCCATGCGCGAGCACGATGTGCCCGACTGGTATATTGAATCCTGCCGCAAGATCAAGTATATGTTCCCCAAGGCCCACGCCGTGGCCTACCTGATGGCGGCCATCCGCCTGATGTGGTTCAAGGTCTACCACCCGGCCATCTTCTACGCGGTGTACTTCACGGTGCGCGGCGCGGATATTGACTACGAGGCCGCCGTGGGCGGCGTCCGTGTGGCGAAGCAGCACCTGCGCGACAACGAAAAGATCCCCAAGGACGAGCGCACCGCCAAGGACGATGACGCGCTGGTCAGCCTACAGCTGGAAAACGAAATGTTGCAGCGCGGCTGCGAGTTTTTGCCCATCGAACTGGGCAGAAGCTACGCCAGCAAGTACGTGGTTGAGGACGGCAAGGTGCGTCTGCCGTTCACGGCCATCCGCGGTCTGGGTGATGCCGCCGCCGTTGCGCTGGAACAGGCTACGATGCACGGGCAGGAGTATATCTCGGTGGAGGAATTGCAGCAGGCCAGCGGTGTGGCGCAGTCTGTTTTTGACAAGCTCCGCGCCGTCGGCGCTTTGGGCAACCTGCCCGAAACGAGCCAGGTGGATTTGTTCAGTATGATATAAAGGTGAGAGCGCAGAGCCCCTCAGGCCGAGCATAAGCGAAGGCCGGAGGGGCTCTGCCGCTTTGCCGTTGCCGCCAACTTGCCCCCTTGACAACCTACCTGATTTGCGCTATAATAGCAGTCACTGATGCGGGATTAGCTCATCCGGTAGAGTGACTGCTTCCCAAGCAGTAGGTGGCGAGTTCGAGACTCGTATCCCGCTCCAAGATACCCCGAGGCGTTTCGCTTCGGGGCATTTTTATTTGTGCAAAAAGAGGTGCCGACCATGCTTGACGCATTCCCGATCTATCACTGGTTCCACAACGGCAACCCGTATTCCGGGGCAGAGGGCGGTATGCGCTATGTCATCACCCCCATCAAGGTGCCCGACCCGAGCGACGAGAGCGGCAAGAAAAAGCGCGAGGCCCTCTGCGCCGAGGTCTGGCCCGGCCCGTGGAGCATCGAGCATACCGCCGAGGAAAAGATCGAGACGCAGATGTTTGACGGCGACCAGGCGGGCTTGGATAAGGCCGTCGTCTGGCTGCATGAGCGTTACACCGCCGAGGCAGACCGCTGGACGGACATCCCGTCAATCCTCGACTGTGAGCCGGACCGCTGACGACTGATGAACACCTGCTGCACACCGCGGCAGGTGCTTTTTTGTATCTGTTTTGTGGAAACAAAACAGAAAAACCAATAAAATATGACAAAAAGGCCAAAAAACTACGTTGACAAGACGTAATGCACGGGTTATAATTTAACATGGCTGTGTCTGGAAACAGTGCAGCCGCAACATAGCAAAAAGAGGCAGACGCCGCTGCCTATTAAATAAGGAAGGTGGCCCATCATGGCGGAAAAAGAGCTGCGCCGCATGAGCCGCGAGGAGCTGGTCGAAATCATCTACGCGATGCAGCAAAGCCAACACCAGCTCGAGCAGCAGAATGAGGAACTGCGCGCAAGGCTGGACGAACGAACGCTCAAGTGGGAGCAGGCAGGCTCGCTGGCCGAGGCTGCGCTGAGCCTGAACCATGTGTTTGAGGACGCGCAGGCGGCGGCAGATCAATATCTTGCATCCCTCAAAGCAGGGGAGGCCGACGCCCGCGCGAAGGCGGACGAGATCACCGCCCAGGCACAGCGGGACGCTGATAAGCTGCTGGCGGATGCCCGGCGCGAGGCCGACGACATTGTGAACCGAGCCAACAGGGAGGCCGACAGACAGTGGGAGCTTTTCCGTCGGCAGGTGCGCAGGGCCGTGCAGGTCAGCCCCGAGCTGGCAGCCCTGCTGCAAAAGCGCCGTCCCCGCGAAGATTAGGGCAATACCGCATAATTCTAAGTGCCGATACGGCGAGCGAGGTGCGGCAGCTGCTAAGCCAAAAGCGCAGATAATACTGGATGTCTTATCGAGCATTTTGGCAACGCAGATGCCGTGCCGCAGCCGCCGGAGCGGTGCTTAAGCCGTTAGGCGGGAATTGTGCGGTGTTGCCTTAGGAATAAGGAGCCTATATGCCCAGACAGGTCCCGACGCCGCGCACGGTGGAGATCCCTTCCGCCGAGGCTGTCGCCAAGGAGCGCGAGCGTCTGCAATACAAAAAGAAATACAACCGCACGCTGCGCAGCACGATCTACGCGCTGCTGGTCGTGGCCGCACTGGCCGTGCTGGTCGCCACGATTTTTCTGCCGGTGCTGCAGGTGTCCGGCACCAGCATGGAACCGACGCTGGCCGACGGAGACATTATTCTGCTGCTGAAAAGCGAAAGCTTCACCACCGGCGACATCTGCGGGCTGTACTGGCAGAACAAGCTGCTGCTCAAGCGTGTCATCGGCGGCCCGGGCGACATCATTGACATTGACGCCGCGGGCAATGTCACGGTCAATGGGCAGGAGTTAGACGAGCCTTACTTGACCGACAAGGCCCTGGGTGAGTGTGACATCACACTGCCGTATCAGGTGCCGGAAAACCGCTATTTTGTTATGGGCGACCACCGCTCGACCTCGGTGGACAGCCGCAGCAGCGTGATTGGCTGCATTGAGAAGGAACAAATCGTAGGACGAGCTTTTTTGAGAGTGTATCCTTTTGACAGAATCTCGCTTTTATTGCAAAAATAGACGAGGAAAGCCTTATGGAAAACATCGTAAAAGAGTATATAGAACGCTTTGACCGGAATCACCGGCGGCAGCATCGCTATGCCTGGCTTCTGGGGGTGCTGGCGCTGCTGGTCTGTCTGGCGGTGTTCTGGCGGCTCAAGCTGGTCGGCACGGCCATGACGAATGAAGCCTCCTGCGGCTTGCAGGAGCACACCCATACCGACAGCTGTTACACAACGGTGCTGGACTGCACCGCGGACACGCCGGAGAACGGGGCAGGGGAGCATATCCACACCGACGCCTGCTATAAGCGTGAGCTGATCTGCACCCTGCCGGAGCACACCCACACAGCGGACTGCTACAGCGACCCCGAGGCCGACACCGAGGAGGAGGCCGACTGGATCCAAGCCTTCCCGCAGGAGGCACTGACCGGCGACTGGGCGCGGGACACGGTGACCATCGCAGCCAGCCAGGTCGGCTATGCCGAGAGCACCCGCAACTGGCAGCTGAACGACGACGGTACCCGCGGCGGCTATACCCGCTACGGCGCATGGTACGGCAGCCCCTACGGCGGCTGGAACGGCATGTTCGCCGCGTTCTGCCTGCATTACGCTGGTGTGGACGAGGATTGCCTGACCACGGCGAATGCCGCGGGCGCCAACGCCTGGGCGGTGGCGCTCTGCCAGGCTGGTCAGCTGCAGGGGCCCGGCCATGAGGCTGTGCCCGGCGACATCGTATTTTTTGGCAACGACGACAAGATCGAGACCTGCGCGGTTGTCGCGGACGTAGACACGGCGAGCGGCGTGCCGACGCTGACCCTGATCGCGGGCGATGTGGACAACACCGTTGCCGAACTGACCGTCCCGGCGGACTCCGACACGATTCTTGGCTACGCCGCCACGGCGGACGCCTTTGCGGCGTACACGCAGGACCGCCCGGATAAAAAACCCGCCGCCGACGCCCCCGGGACCGCGACGCCTGAGCAGGACGAGCAAGGGGACGAGGACACCGCGAATGAAAGAATCTCTCTTGCGGCGGCGCTGGAAGGCGAAAACAAAGCTGAGGGCAAAGGCGGGAATCAAACGACCACGACGGGTCCTATCGACATGAGCGGTTCCTATATTTGGCGTGATGCAAACCAGAATGAAGTGACAAAAGACTATCTGACTTCGGTTACAGCTAAGACGGAAAGTGATGCAAACAAGGGCGCGGAGTTTGATAAAGACAAGAATGATTACAAGACGCAGTTGACGATGGGCTTTGAAATCCCGACAAAAGAGCTCATTGCGGCCAAGGGCGAAATGTATTATAAACTCCCGAAGGACGTCACAATCCCTGATGGGGTGCTGGGAACAGAATATACCGGTACCAGCGGCACGGACAATGCTTTTAAATTCCATCTGGAAAAAGATGGGGATAACTATGTGCTGAAGCTAAGCTTCCTGAATGAATTTCTGGAAGCACATAAAGATCAGCAGTCTGTCATCGGCAGCCTGTACTATAATGCAGAACTGGGTCACAATACCGTTACGGACGAAGGCAAGATTGAAATAAAGTTCAGCAATGATGTTCGTCTGGAAATTGGTACGGACTATATCAAATATGACGAAAACGAGACGCTACACTACAATATTGATACAAAAAAGACTGGCGTTTACCTGACGGAAGAAGGCAAGCTGCGCTACACGGTTACGGTCTCTACAACCAAGGGCACGCCGGATCCTATTACGGTCAAGGATGCACTGGACGACAAGAGCGGAAGCATTACCTATAAGGCTCCGACATTGGTCAGTGTTGAAAAGACGGTAAATGGAACGACAACCGATGTGACGAAAAATCCAAAAACGAAATTCAAGGTAACGGGAACGGATGAAGCAAAAACAAACGGCAAAGCCTTTGAAATGGAGCTTGATGCCCTTCCCAAATCGTCAGACGGGACAACACCCAACAGCTATACGATTGTCTATGAATACGATTTGAAGAACCCACCCAAAAACGGTGAAAGTGATGTGTGGCAGAAGAATACGGTGACGGCCTCGGCAACGGATACGAAAACGAAGGAGACTGTGAAAAAGTCTGCCGAAGCCAAGCTTCATATTGCGCGCAAAGTGATTGACAAGACAGGCAGTTACGATGGCAAAACCCAAAAGATACATTGGACAATCACTTTGAATGAACAGAACATCCTGAATGTCACAGATAAAAAACTGACGGACAGTATGTTTGCGGGTGATACCGGTTCTTGGAGTGTCCCGAAAGATGGCAGCAACTTCAAAGTATCTGTTAAGAACGATCAAGATCAGGATGTGGATGCCGTCACAGCTCAAAAAACCTACAATGTTGAATATGCAACCGGCCCAGACGGAAAACAGTATATAAAAGACATCTATTTCCTGAATACCGAGGGCAACACTACAGGGAAAAACACCTATAAGTATATCATTGAATACGATACCGCTGCGGAATCGAATTGGAACGACACAACTGTACACAATGACGCGACCTTTGATGGTACGACAAAAGGGGCGGACGTATCCGTAGGCCGTGCGACAGGATGGGTCGAGAAAAATGTAAAAAATCAGGGTGCGCTGGACACAAATGGCAATGCGATTGTCGAGTGGACGTTTACGATCACTGCCCCGCATGGCGGCATTCCGGCAGGCACAGAAATCCGTGACCATATGTCGGCGGAAGGCAGCTATAATAACGAAAACGGCGGGCGCCTCTACCTGACGAAAGCACAGGCTGTTGCGCTGGTCAATATACTGCAGGCGAATGAGCATATTGATACGAATTCGATCACGGTCAAAACGTGGGGCAATGGCAACCACCAAAAGGTGGATAAGTTCAACGACGGCGATGTGATTGATGAAGTTATCTTCAAGCTGAAAACGGCTCTTCCTGAAGGGCAAAAGATTACTGTTACCTATGATACGACGGTTCACATGCCTAACAGCACTGTAGGCCAGAATGCGACGGCAACATTTAAAAACCAAGTGCAGGTGGGTAAAGAAGAGGGATCCGCGCAGGTTCAGTACACAAAAACCGGCGTGACGAAGGATGTTATCAACTATAAGGATAATCTGGAAGTCACCAGGCGTGAGGATGGTAAAGTCCACTGGGGCGTCAAAGTGTTTTATGATAAAACAAACCCCAATCAGGACAAGATTTTTACAGTTATCGATACGCTGCCCAAGGGTATGGAACTGACCGACCTCTGGATCGGCTATACGCGCCAGGAAGGGGGCATGAACAATAACCACCACTGGACATACGCGAACGGAACGTTCAAAAAAGTCAGTAATGGCGTGGGTCCCTCTACACAACTGGAAGTTTCTGGCGTTGCGGTTATACCGAATACGGACGGCACGACTACGGTCAAGGCAACGGTAGATGCCGCAGAGTACATTAAAAACAATACATTCAACAATTTCAGTGTGAACTACACCTGCATCCTCACGCAGGAAGCGTGGAATCAGGTTGCATCCGGCAAGGTTGGCATCAAAACGCTTTACACGAATCAGGTAAAGGTCACGACCACGACGAACCAGGAATATGGCAGCGCAAATGCCAGCCAGAACATGACGATCAATCGTAGTTATGAGACCGCAGCGCCTATAACAAAGAGCGGCGAGTGGAACGGCGATACAAAGACGTTGAGTTACCAGCTGGCCATCAACCCTGATGGTGTGACGTACCTTGGCAATGGCGCGAAGCTGAATCTGACGGATACGTTGGAAGTCAAATTTGAAGACACCGTCGAAGATGTGAGTGTAGTTAACGCCTACCTGGTGGAAGGCACGATGCAGCTGTACCACGCGGTGAAGGGCAAAGATGGAACACTGACTCAGGAAAATCCGGTGTCTGCCAGCAGTTGGTCCTGGCACTATGCGATTGATAAAGACGGTAATCGTGCAATCACCGCTGAATTGCCGGACGGCATGCCGCTTCTGCTGAAATACCAATATAAACTGGACTATGCAGGCAACAACTCCAGCAAAAATATCAAGACCGAAAACAAGGCTAAATTGGAAGGTGTCGTCCGCGGTGAGGATGGAAAGCAGGAAACTGTCACATGGGTCAAGGCCAGCGGCGGCGGCGAAGTGGAGAACAACTATACGTTCGTCAAAGTGGATGCGCGTACGGCGGGCATCACAGTGCCCGGCGCAGTGTTTGAAGTATTTGTGTATGATGGCACTGCCGCTAAGTACACTACCACAGGCCGCAAGTACACAGCAGATGGAAACGGTACGTTCCGCATTGCCAAATCTGATAAGGACACGCTGGGAAATCCGTATGCGGTAAATACGGCGTACTACGTCAAGGAGGTATCTGCCCCTGCACCGTACAAGCTGCCGTCTGATCCCCCGAAATACTATTTCTATTTCAGTGCACCTGCTACCAGCAATCTGCCGGAGAACTTTGTAAGGGATTACAAGCCACTGGATTTGAGCAAATTCTCCAACACAGTCTATGTTGCCAACACAAAGCTGTCGCAGGACATTAAAGTTGAAAAACAGTGGCAGAATGCAGATGGCACGGCCTTGACCCCCGATGCGGATATGCAGGTTACCATCCACCTCAAGCGCGTTGCGGTCTCTAAGGAACTATGGCAGCACTATACACAGAACAAGCTGACACAAGCTGAAAAACAGCAGCTGGAACAGCTGAAAGAGCGGGTCAGTACGGACGAAGAAACGGCAGTCCTGAGCAATACCACTGGCTGGACGAAAGACTTCAAATTTAAAGCAGTGGAAACAGGCGACAGCGGGTACTATATTTATTTTGTTACCGAAGATGCAATACCCGGCTATGAACAGACCGTCAACGAAACACTGCCCCAGGAGGACTCCAACGGTGTATGGCAGTCTGCTGCAACGGTGATAAACCGTAGGAAAGCAACTTATGAGCTGCCCAAAACCGGCGGCAGCGGAACAACGCCCTATATGGCGGGTGGTCTGGCCCTGATGGCCGCAAGCCTGCTGTGTGGATATTGCAGAAAGCGCAGACGTAAAGAGGGGAGGCAAACCGGATAAATTTTGTCTTGCCTTGCGCAGGCGCAGTAAAAGAGATAAGAAGGAAATCAAGAAAAAAGCGTGGCCCCGGCTCCACGGGGCAGAAGGGAAAACAAGATGAAAACACTCAAAAAGGCCATGAGCGTGCTGGTCTCCCTGCTGATGATCTTCACGTTCGCACTGCCCGCCTTTGCGGATAGTGCAACGGCATCCATCACAATCAGCAATGCAGTTCAGGGGGAAACCTACGAAGCCTACAAACTGCTGGATTTGGAATCTTATGACGCAAGCAATAATCTTTATGTTTATAAGGCAACTGCTGATTGGCAAGAGTTCTTCCAGACTGGGGAAGGCAAGAACTATATCACGGTAGACAGCCAGAATTATGCTGCTTGGAAAAAGGGCGTTGCCGAAAATGAAACGAACCTGAAAGCCCTGATTGATGCCGCACTTGTGTATGCTGAGACCAAGAGTGTTACTCCTACTGCGACCCAAACAGCAACCAATACCAGTGTCACGTTCGACAACCTGGGCTTGGGCTACTATCTGGTCAATTCTTCTGTCGGTACGCTGTGCGAGTTGAAAACTGTAAATCAGGCCCTGACCATTGTGGACAAGAATGAAAAGCCGGATGTGGACAAGAACATCGTTGAGGGGACGGGCAAAGTTACAAGAAACGATGCCCAGATCGGTGATACGGTCAATTATGAGGTGACTGTCCATGCCAAAAAGGGTGCAAAGAACTATGTCCTGCACGATACTATGTCCAATGGCTTGACTTTTAATAAGACTTCTGTTGCGATTGAGGGGTTGATCGCTGGTACGGATTACACACTTGTTACTGATGGCTTGTCAGATGGCTGCACGTTTGAGATTCGGTTCACTGACAGCTATCTGAAAAACCTGACCGACAACGCTGACATTAAAGTCACTTACACGGCGACCCTGAATGAGAATGCCGTCGTTAAGACTGCCGCCAACACCAACAAGGTTGTGCTGAAGTATGGAAACAACCAAAGCACAGTTGAAAAAGAAACCGAAACTTATACCTACCGGTTGACCGTTGTCAAGACGAATGCAGACGAAACGAAAAAGCTGAAAGGCGCAATCTTTAAGCTGAGCACGGACAAAGATGGCAATTATCCCCTCAAATTTACAGAAAAGAACGGCCAGTACGTGGTAGACCCGAATAGTACGATTGAGACCATCACCACACCGGACGGTGGTACCTTTACCATTGCAGGTCTGGATGCCAAAGAGTACTACCTGACCGAGACTGTGGCCCCCGCAGGCTACAATAAGCTGGCAGACCCTATTAAACTGGTTGTCAGCGAGGACAATGTGACAAAGGACGGCGAGGTCTTGGTGAACGACACGCTCACTGTGAAGAACCAGTCCGGCACGCTTCTGCCCGGCACCGGCGGCATCGGCACCACGATCTTCTACGTTATCGGCGGTCTGCTGATGGCGGCTGCCGCTGTCCTGCTCATCACCAAAAAGCGCATGAACAGCGATAAGTGATCCGGTTATAACAACAGGGAGTAACCCATGAAAAAGCATCTGTCTACAATATTGCTGGTTCTGCTCTTTTTCGTGGGACTCTCCGTGGTGTTATACCCCACCGTGTCCGACTGGTGGAACCAGCGGCACGCCTCCCGCGCCATCGCCGGCTATGACGAGACCGCCCAGAGCCTGACGCCGGAGAACACCGACGCCTGTTTTGCCGCCGCGGACGACTACAACGCCCGCCTGGCCGCCGACCCCGATGCCTTCTACGACCCGGAGAAAATTACCGGGTATGAGGACACGCTCAATATCTCCGGCACCGGCATTATGGGCTACATCACAATTGATAAAATCAACGTACAGCTGCCGATTTATCACGGCACATCGGACAGCGTGCTGCAGGTCGGCGTCGGCCATCTCGAAGGTACGAGCCTGCCGGTGGGCGGCGCGTCCACCCACTGCGTACTGTCGGCCCACCGCGGTCTGCCCAGTGCGGTGCTGTTCACGAACCTTGACCGGCTCGAGGCAGGGGACACCTTCACCGTCACGGTGCTGGACCGCCTGCTGACCTACGAGGTTGATCAAATTTCCATCGTCCTGCCGGAGCAGGTCCAGGACCTGCTCATCACCGACGGGCAGGATTACATGACCCTGATGACCTGCACGCCCTATGGCATCAACACCCACCGCCTGCTTGTGCGCGGACGCCGCGTGGAGAACGCCGCGGAAAAGCACATCAACGTGACCCCGGACGCGACCCGCATCGACCCGATGCTTGTCGCCCCCGTTGTGGCCCTGCCCATTTTGCTGCTGCTGCTCACCGTGCTGCTGGTGCGCTTCCGCAAAAGGCGCTGAATTTTGCACGAAATCTGCAAAAGGAGAGACCCCATGAAGACGCTACAGAAAACTTTCCCCGCTGTGCTGCTGGTCTGCTTGCTGGCCGCTGTGCTGGCGCTGGCCCCGGCGGCGCGCGCCCTGCACGTGGACACCCGTAGCAGCCTGACGCTGACGCTCTCCCCGGTGGACGGGCAGGACAGGGACGGCACCGCCAAGCATGAAGCCATCGAGGCGACGGAGTTCACCGGGCGGCTCTACCGCATTGCGTCGGTGGACGAGAGCTACTACTACACCCCGACGTCGGGCTTTGAGGCGCTGGCGGGCGAGGATGTGAAGAACTTCAAGGACAAGAAGGCCGACGAGCTGCGCACCCTGGCCGATGCTGCCGCGTCGCTGGCCGCCGACGCCGAGCCTGCCGGGACGCTGACCTTCCGCAGTGGCAGCGCGGGGGCGAGCAATCTGGAAACCGGCCTGTACCTGCTGGTCATCGATACCTTCACGACGGAGGACGGCATCTGGAACGTCAGCTGCAAACCGACACTGCTGCCCGTGCCCGTTGTGAACGGCGAGGTAAACGGCAGCTGGGACGGCAGCGACAACTACGACGTGACCGCCGCCCTGAAGTTGACCGCCGAGAAGGCCCTGACGAAAATCAAAATCACAAAGCAGCTTACCGACTACAGCGCCCTGCAGGGCCCGGCCAGCTTTGTGTTCCGGGTCGAGGCCGTCAACGCCGGGGGCGAGAACGTGTTCAGCAATGTGTACGCCATGACCTTTACCGGTGCGGCGGCGCAGGAGCTTGTCATTGAGAACATCCCCGTGGACAGCACCGTCACCGTGACCGAGGTCTACAGCGGCGCGTCCTACACGCCGGACGGCAGCGGGGAAATTCAGCTGACCGCCCGGCCCATGGTCAAAAACAACGACGGCAGCGAGACCCTGCCCGCGGAGAACGAGGCCGCGTTTGTCAACCGCTACAACCGCCGCCGCACCTACGGCACGGCGGTCACGAACGCCTTCTCCTACGCGGACGGCCAGTGGCAGCTGACCCAGAACTATTCCAACAAGTGATCGCTTCCGAAGGAGCTTTGCAGATGAAATTGCTCAAGAAAACCCGGGTGCTGCTGGTAACGGCGGCTGCGGTGCTGGCGCTGGCCGCCGGTGCGCAGTCGGCGCTGGCCTACTTTACGACCTACGCCACAGCAAAGGGCGGGTATACCATCCGTCTGGGGGAGACGACCTCCCTTGAGGAGAGCTTTGCCAACTGGACCAAGCGCGTCCGGGTAAGCAACACCGGCAGTCTGCCGTGCTATGTGCGCGTCAGGGCGTTCTGCGGCAGCCGCTACACGCTGACCTTTACCGGTGAGGGCTGGACCGAGGGTGCAGACGGTTGCTGGTACTATAACGCCATCGTCCCGGCGGGCGGTGCGAGCAGTGAGCTGGATATTGCCATCGGCAATGTCCCGGCGGACGAGGCCGAGAGCTTCAACGTCATTGTTGTGCAGGAGGCCGCCGCCGTGCGCTATGCTGCGGACGGCACGCCCTACGCCGACTGGTCGCAGACGCTTTCCTCCGACAGCAGCTATGATGTGAAGGAGGCGCAGTGAGATGCCCGAGCGCAAAAACCACGGCCCGCTGGCCGCCATTGCCCTGCTGGCCGCGGCGGCGGTGCTGTTGGCCATCAGCGGCACCCAGACCGCCCGCGCGGCGCTGACCTATTTCAGCCAGGACTACGCCGCCCAGGTGCAGATGTATGACATCGGCGTGACCCTGACCGAGAACGGTCAGGATGTCAGCTGGCGCAACTACACCCAGCGCGACGACGTCTGGAACGAGACCACCGGCACCCTGCTGCAAAGCCTGCTGCCCGCTGGTGAGCAGCTGCAATTGGGCCGCAGCTACCCCGAGGCCATCGCGGTGCGCAACACCGGCAGTATTGACCAGTATGTGCGCGTCAAGCTGTACACCTACTGGACGAACGCCGACGGCAGCAAGAACACCGAGCTTTCGCCCGACTGGATCGACCTGCATTTGACCGAGGGCAGCGGCTGGGTCGAGGACACGTCCGCCCGCACGGCGGAGCGCCGCGTGCTGTATTACACGAATATCCTGCCCACCGGCGCGGCGGCCCCCGCATTAAGCGATACCCTGACCATCAACGACGGGCTGGCCGCCAAGGTCACCGAGACCCGCACGACGAACGCCGCCGGGCAGACTGTCATCACGACGACCTACGATTACGACGGCGTGCAGTTCAATCTGGAAGCCGAGGTCGATGCCGTGCAGACCCACAACGCCGCCGATGCGATTTTGAGCGCCTGGGGCGTGCGGGTAAATATCACAAACGATGGCCGGTTGAGCCTGCAATAAGAGGGAGGCTAAGGAATGAAACTGAAAAAGCTGCTTGGCCTGCTTCTGTCGGCAGTGCTGGTCTGCGGGCTGGCCCTGCCTGCCGCCGCCGAGCACTACACCGGCGCGGACGACTGGAACGTCGCCTTCACAGGCAAGGGGATGGAATCGAACTTCCGCAGCAGCGTGTTTGACGACGCCATGACCGCGCTGCAGCCGGGGGACTCGGTCACGCTGACCGTGCACCTGCAGAATGCGGCCACCGACGCCATCACCGACTGGTACATGACGAACGAGGTCCTGCGCAGTCTGGAGGAAAGCCAGACCGTCGCCCGCAGCGGCGGCTATACCTATGAGCTGACCTACACCGGCCCCGGCGGGGAACAGGCCACGCTGTTCAGCAGCGAGGCCATCGGCGGCGAGAAGGACCAGCAGGCCGGGCTTGGCCTGCATGAGGCTACCGACTCGCTGGAGGATTTCTTCTATCTCGACCAGCTGCTGGCCGGGCAGAGCGCTGCGGTCACGCTAGAGGTCTCGCTGGACGGCGAGACGCAGGGCAACGCCTATCAGGACACGCTGGCCCAGCTGCAGATGAATTTTGCGGCGGAGCTGAAAGATGTGGCCGACGGCGGACGCTTTGACAGCAATTACACCGACACCGTCAGCAGCCACGGGCGCCGCCTGGGCAAGAACACCCGGAGCGGACGCAAGGTCTACGTGACCCGCATCCCGCAGACCGGCGACGAGAGCCACCCGCTGGTGATCGCAGCCATCTGCGGCATCAGCGGCCTTGCCCTGCTGGCGCTGGGTCTTGCAAAGCTGCGCAAATCGAAGCGGGATACGCCGAAGAAAAAGGAGGAGCCGCACACATGAAAGCACTGACCCGGCACCTTCTCGGGCTTTTGAGCACACTGGCGGCGCTGGCGCTGCTGGTGGTGCTGGCTCCTGCGGCCCTGGCCGAGGAATACACCTACAGCGTCACCCTCTCTGCCGGACGGCAGGGAACTGTGACCGGCGGCGGTGTGACCGTGGAAGGCAGCACCTACACCCAGACATCCGACGGCACGACGATCAAACTGAGCGGCCTGCATAAAGGCGCGCGCGTGACGTTTCAGGCCGGGGACGCCGCACGCCTGAACGATGACACGAAGTATTATATCAGCGGCATCCGCCTGTCCGGGCGCGACAACAACACCCGCGCCGCTGACCCGTCCTTTCTGGTGGACGGCGACGCGGACTACGTTGTGGCCTACGGCATCCGCGGCGATATGGTGGAATACACCGTGCAGTATCAGGACGAGGACGGCAACGCGCTGGCAGACAGCCGTACCTACTACGGCAACGTAGGCGATGAAGCCGTTGTGGCGTACCTTTATGTCGAGGGATACCGCCCGCTGAACTTTAACCTGTCCAAGGTCCTGTCCGCCAACGGCGCGGACAACGTCTTTACGTTCGTCTACACGCAGATTTTGGAGGACGAGGTCATTATCGTGGACGGCGGCACCACCGTGACGAACGGCGGCACGACCAGAACGGACCGCGGCACGTCAGTCACCGACGACGAGGATGAGGAAAACACCGACGATGAGGACGAGGAAATTATTGAGGAAATCCAGCCCGCCGCAACGCCTGCCCCCAACGCCAATGCCAACGGACAGGACGGCGACAGCGCTCTGAACGAGGAGGACATCGACGACAACCAGACGCCTTTGGGCCGTCTGGTGCAGCAGATCAGGGACGCAGTGGAGCAGTTGACCGGCGGCTCACCCGCGGCCACAGCCGCACTGATCGCGGGTGTCGCCATCGTGCTGGCCGCGCTGATTTTTCTGCTTTTCCTCCTGCTGCGCCGCCGCAGGGATAAGGATGAAAATAAAAATAAGAACAACGGGGGCAAGCATGACAACAACGCCTGATGCCAAGCGCCGCCCGCACCGCGCCGCGGCGGTTGTCTGCCGCATCCTCGGCACGGTCATCCTGCTGGCTGTGCTGGCGGTCTGCCTGCCGCTGAGCGTGCCGAAGCTGCTGGGGTATCAGGTCTATGACGTCGTCAGCGGCAGCATGAATCCGGCCATCCCAGTGCACAGCGTTGTTCTGGTGCAGCCCGCTGCACCGGAGGAATTGCAGCCCGGCGAGATCGTCGCCTACCGGAGCGGCAGCAGCGTCGTGATCCACCGCCTTGTGGAAAACCACATCGTCGAGGGCGAGCTTGTCACCAAGGGCGACGCCAACGCTGAACCCGACCCGCTGAAGGTCGAGTACGTCGGCGTGCTGGGCACGGTCACGGCGCACATCCCGTTCATCGGCATCTATGCCGGGGCGCTCAACACGCTACCCGGCAAGCTGTACGCCTTCGGGTTTATCGTGGCCGCCGCCATGCTCTATCTGCTGGCGCATGAATTGAGCGAATAAGTACGAAGCCGCACCCCGCGCAGAGACCGGGGTGCGGCTTTTGCGTAAAAACGTGATTTGTACAAAAGCAGGTTGCACAAGACTGGCAAAGCGCGTACAATAGTGCTGAATGAGGCGATTTGTATGTGGTTATTGTACGCAGTCGGCTCTGCGCTGTTCGCGGGTCTGACATCCATTCTGGCAAAATGCGGCATTCGCAAAACGGATTCCACCGTGGCCACGGCCATCCGCACGATCATTGTGCTGATTTTTGCGTGGGTCATGGTGTTTGTGGTCGGCTCGCAGGGGACGATTACCAGCATCCCGGCCAGAAGTCTGGTATTCCTGGGGCTGTCGGGTCTGGCTACGGGTGCCAGCTGGCTGTGCTATTTTTATGCTTTGCAGCGCGGGCCGATCGATAAGGTCGTGCCCATCGACAAGAGCAGCACGGTCATGACGATCTTGCTGGCTGCACTGCTGCTGGGCGAGAGTGTGACCTTGACCAGGGGCATCGGCGTTGTGCTGATCGCCGCCGGCACGTTCCTGATGATCGAGAAAAAGGGCGGCGTCCAGAAAGAGGAAAACGGCTGGATGTTGGCGGCGTTCGGTTCGGCCATTTTTGCGGCGCTGACTTCGATCCTGGGCAAGGTCGGCATCACCGGGGTCGAGTCCAATCTCGGCACGGCGCTGCGCACCGGCGTGGTGCTCATCATGGCGTGGGTCATGGTGTTTGTGCAGGGCAAGCAGGGCCAGGTGAAGGCGGTGCCCAAAAATGAGCTTGGCTTCATCTGTCTGTCGGGTCTGGCGACGGGTGCCAGCTGGCTGTGCTATTACAAAGCGTTGCAGCTCGGCCCGGCCAGCCTCGTCGCGCCCATCGATAAGCTGAGCATTCTGGTCACGGTGCTGTTCTCCTACATCGTGTTCCATGAGCGCCTGAGCAGAAAGGCTCTGACAGGTCTGGCCGTGCTTGTTGCGGGCACGCTCGTCATGCTGGTATAAAATTTATCATAACGGCAGCACCTTTTCCTGCAAAGGTGTTGCTTTTTTTGCTGTCTTTTGCCATAATAAATATATATGCAATAGGCAGGCTTATGCAGGAAAGGAGGCACAGCAGATGGCGAAAATCGCCGTGGTCGAGGACAACGACGCCATGCGGGCGCAGCTCTGCGGGTTCATCGCGCAGTATGCGCAGGAGAGCGGACACCAGCTGGACGTGACCGCCTTCTCGGACGGGGCACAGCTTGTGGAGCCGTACCGCCCCGGGTTTGACATCATCTTTCTGGATATTGAGATGCCAAAGCTCGGCGGTATGCCGACGGCAGAGCGCATCCGCAGGCAGGACCCGGATGTGGTGCTCGTGTTCGTCACCAACATGGCACAGTATGCCATCCGCGGGTATGAGGTCGACGCGCTCGACTTTGTGCTCAAGCCCGTCAGCTACTACCAGTTCAGCACCAAGCTGGAGCGCGCCTTGCAGCGCATCCAGCGCCGCCGCGGCGGGCAGGTGGCCTTGCAGGTCAGCGGCGGGGTGCAGCTGCTGGATACCGACGACATCCTTTATCTGGAAACGCGGGACCGCCTTTTGCACTACCACACGGCCACGGATACCTGGTCGGTGCGCGGCAGTCTGCTGAAGGCCGAAAAGGATCTGGCTGCCTACCACTTTGCGCGCTGCAACCAGTGCTATCTGGTCAACCTGCGCCACGTCAGGGGCGTGCAGGATGATCTGGTGCAGGTGGGGGAGGAGCGGCTGGAGATCAGCCGCCGCCAGCGCACGGCCTTTCTGGCCGCGCTGGCGGCCTATGTCGGGGGTGCGCTGTAGGTGGATACACTTCTGACATGGGTGGTTTGTGCTGTCGGCCTGTGCGGTGCGGAGCTGGCCTACTGGCTGCCGCTGAAAAAACGCAGGAATTTTACCATGCGCACCGCCCTGAATTTTATCGCGGCAGTGCTGTTTGCACAGGTCATCATCTGGGCCAACAGCGGCCACGCCAAGCCGGCGATGCTGCTGGTGATTTACGGCGGTTATTTCATCTGGGCTGCGGTGTCAACCCATCTCTGCACGCTGCTGGACTGGTCGGCCAGCGCATATTGCAGCATTTGGATCGTCCTGACGACGGAGTCGGCCTATGAGCTGTGGCGCGTTCTGATCTGGGCGGCGCAGACGCTTGGAATGCGCCATCTGCCGCTGCACAGCACGCCGATGCTGCTGGGGCAGCTGGGCTTTACCATTGCCTGCTGTGTGACGGTCCGGTATACCATGGCGCGCACGATGCCGGAGGACGGCATCTACCACATCGGCCCTCGCCAGTTGGGCAGTGCCGGACTTCTGGGCGCGATATTCGTCTTTCAGTTTTTTGCCCTGCAAACCAGTCTGCGCGTCGGGCTGCAGCCATCGGCGGTAGTCGCACCGTCGATGCTGACCCAGTTTTACTGCGTGACGCTGCTCTATTTACAGACCGAGCTTTTCAAAAAAGCGGCCATGCAGAAGGAGATGGACGCACTGAACCTTCTGTATGACCGCCAGCGCAAGCAGTACCAGATCGCACGGCAGAACGTGCAGATCATCAACCGCAAGTGCCATGAGCTCAAGGTTCAAATCGCCGACCTGCGCCGCCTGCAGCCCGACGAGGCCACAACGCAGAGCCTTGACGAGGCCGAGCAGGCGGCCCGGATGTACGACGCCAACGCTGCCACCGGCAATGAGGTGCTGGACGTCGTCCTGACCGAAAAGAGCCTGCTGTGTGAGGCCCAGCGCATCCGCCTGAACTGCGTGGCCGATGGCACCTGCCTTGCGGCCATTGAGCCGGGTGACCTGTACGCGCTGTTCTCGAACTTGCTCGACCAGGCCATCGACGCTGCAGCCCAGCAGCCGAATGACCGCCGCATGATCGACCTGCTTGTATGCAGGCGGCAGGGCTTCGCAGTCATCAACGTCATCGGCCCGGAGCTGTCCGGCAGCCAGTCCGACCACGGACGCCGCCACAGCTATGAGCTGAAGGTCGCCCGCCGTGTCGTGCAGAAATACAGCGGCACCATGGCGACAGAGCCCCGCGGAGAGCTGTTCGCCGTCAAGATCGTGATGCCGCTCACCAGGGGATGAAAGAAAAAATACCGCCTGTTTTTTGTGCAAGATGTACAAAGAACGGGCGGCCTTTTTTGTACCCCCAAAACCGAATATCCCGCCAGAAATACCACTTTTCGCAAACCTATTGCCAGAAATTTAACAGTTCTGTACAATACAGGTACAGTAAAAAACAACACAGGAGGGCGCAATGCGAAGCACGACCAAGCTGATGAAGAACTGGCAGTTCACCGGCCCCGACGGTAAGACCACTGCCGTGGACCTGCCGCACACCTGGAACAACATCGACGGCCAGGACGGCGGCAACGACTACTGGCGCGGCACCTGCATCTACAAGACGCAGTTCACGGCGCCCGCTTTTGACAAGGATACCCAACAGGTCTGGCTGCAGTTTGAGGGCGTGAATGCCAGCGCCAAGGTCACGCTGAACGGGGTGGAGGTCGCCCGCCACGACGGCGGCTACTCCACCTTCCGCGCGGATGTCACGGCGCTGCTGGCCGACAGCAATGAGCTGATCGTGGAGGCGGACAACAGCAAAAATGACCGTGTCTACCCCCAGAAGGCTGACTTCACCTTCTACGGCGGCATCTACCGCGACGTCAGCCTGCTGGTCGTCAACCGGAACCACATCGCGCTGGCTTACCTCGGCGGCCCGGGCGTGCAGATCACGCCCACTGTCAACGGCGCAAACGCTGACATCGAGGTCAAGACCTGGATGGAGGGCGACGGCGAGGTCGAGTTCTCGATTTACGACGCCGCCGGTGCCGAGGTGCTGACCGGCAAGGGCTTGGACACGACGGTCACGCTGGAGCACCCGCACCTGTGGGACGGCGTCCGCGACCCGTATCTCTACACCTGCGCGGTGCGTCTGGTGCTGAACGGCGAGGTACAGGACGAGGTACGCCAGCGCTTCGGCGTGCGCAGCTTCTCGGTTGACCCCAAGCGGGGCTTCTTCCTCAATGGCCGCCCGTATCCGCTGCACGGCGTCTCCCGCCATCAGGACCGCAAGGGTCTGGGCAACGCCATCACGCGCGAGATGCACGACGAGGATATGCAGCTCATCAAGGAGCTGGGCGCGAACACAATCCGTCTGGCGCACTACCAGCATGACCAGTACTTCTACGACCTCTGCGATGAGGCCGGTATGGTCGTCTGGGCCGAGATCCCCTACATTTCCGAGCACATGCCCAATGGCCGTGAAAACACGATCAGCCAGATGAAGGAGCTGATCGTCCAGAACTACAACCACGCCTGCATCGTCTGCTGGGGCGTCTCGAACGAGATCACGATCTCGACGAAGGACAACCGCGACATGCGCGACAACCATCATGTGCTGAACGATCTCTGCCATGAGATGGACAAGACCCGCCTGACGACGCTGGCCTGCTACGCGATGTGCGGCCCCTTCAACCCGGTAGCGCATATCACGGATCTCGTCAGCTGGAACCTGTATCTGGGCTGGTACGTGCCGGGCCTCTTTTTAAACGACCTCTGGATGGACTTCTTCCACCTCTGCTACCCGAACCGCGCGCTCGGCTTCAGCGAGTACGGCGCCGAGGGTATGCCGAACCTGCACAGCAGCCATCCCCGCCGCGGTGACCACACCGAGGAATACCAGGCCATCTACCATGAGTACATGCTCCGCTGCTTTGACCGCCACAAATGGCTGTGGGCGACCCACGTCTGGAACATGTACGACTTTGCCGCCGACGCCCGCGACCAGGGCGGCGAGCCGGGTATGAACCATAAGGGCCTGGTCACGTTTGACCGCAAGACCAAGAAGGACAGCTTCTACATCTATAAAGCGTGGTGGAGCGACGAGCCGTTCGTGCATATCTGCTCCAAGCGCTATGCGGACCGCACCGAGAATGAGATCGAGGTCAAGGTCTACTCGAACCAGAAGCAGGTAAGCCTTTATGTCAACGGCGAAAAGCTGAGTGAGCAGGAGGGCGAGCACATCTTCAAGTTCCGTGTCAAGCTGAACGGCGAGACGAAGGTCCAGGCCGTGGCAGGGGACAGCATCGACGATGCCGTTTTCCGCAAGGTCGATGCCCCGAACCCGGACTACAAGCTGACTAAGAAAAAGTCCACCAGCGCAAACTGGGTGTAAATTTCGCCAAGCTGTAGGGGCCGCACATGTGCGGCCCGCAGCCGAATGGCAGACGAGCATTTGCGGGAAAGCCGCGGGCCGGGCATGCCCGGCCCCTACAATGCTGCTGAAAACTGCATCATATCATTTTGAAACACGCCGCACCGTGCGGCTGGTTTATATGAAACAAGGAGAAAAACGTAATGGATGATCTGAAAATGCAAAAGCAGACCTTGAAAAAGGCCTACAAAAAGACCAAGCGTAAGCACATTACGCCGTGGAAGATTCTGGCAATCATCTGCGCCGTGGTGATGATCGTTTCGATCCCGCTTAGCATCCTTCTGCAAAAGTTCGACAACACCATGGCTGCCCGCTTTGGCGGCAGCTTCTGGAAGCTGCAGAACGAGGACACCAACGCCCAGTATTACACCAGCGACTTCAACTCCGCCGAGGAGATGGTCAACTACGGTCTGGCTTTGACCCAGCAGGTCGAGGCCGAGGGCGCTGCCCTGCTGATGAACAACAACAATGCGCTGCCTCTGGCTGCCGACGCGAAGGTCAGCACCTTCTCCAGCAGCAGCGTCAACCTCGTGTACGGCGGCACCGGCTCCGGCAACATTGATGCCTCCACCGCCGACACCCTGCGCACCGCCCTCGAAAAGGTCGGTGTCACCGTCAACCCCACCCTGTGGGACTTCTACACCGTCGGCGCCGGCAAGGACTACGCCCGCTCCAAGAGCGGCACCGTCGCCAAATCCAGTGAGGTCACCGCCGAGGTGCCTTGGGATGTCTACACCGACGAGGTCAAGGACAGCGTTGCCCAGTACGGCGATGCCGCCATCGTGACCCTGTCCCGCGTCGGCGGCGAGGGTGCTGACCTTTCCTACGGCGAGGTCAACTATCTGGCGCTCGACGAGAACGAGAAGGCTATGCTGCAGAACGTTGCCGAGATGAAGAAAAACGGCACCGTCAAAAAGACCATCTTGCTGATCAACTCCGCCAACGCCCTGCAGGTCGATTTCCTCAAGAACAACGAGTACGACATCGACGCCGCACTGTGGATCGGTGACGTGGGCATCTCCGGCATCAATGCCGTGGCCGAGATCCTGACCGGCAAGGTCAACCCCTCCGGCAGCCTGGTCGATACCTACTGCTACGACAACTTCAGCGCCCCCGCCATGTGGAACTTCACCCCCACCACCTACGAAGGCTATGTCGAGGGCGGCGATGTGTCCGCCAAGGCTAAGTCCTACATGATCTACCAGGAAGGCATCTATGTGGGCTACAAGTACTACGAGACCCGCTACGAGGACTTCGTTACCGGCAGCGGCAACGCAGGCGACTACGCCTACGGCGACATCGTGGCTTACCCCTTCGGCTACGGCATGAGCTACACCGACTTCGACATCAGCGACATGAACGTCAGCTACAATGCCGCCGATGACACCTACACCGTCACCGTCAAGGTCACCAACACCGGCGACATGGCCGGCAAAAAGACCGTGCAGGTCTATGTCCAGAGCCCCTACACCGACTACGACAAGGAAAACGGCGTCGAGAAGTCTGCCGTTTCTCTGGTCGGCTTCGGCAAGACCGGCGTGATCGAGCCGGGCGCTTCCGAGACGCTGTCCATGACCGTCAACAAGCGCGATATCGCTTCCTACGACACCTACGGCGCCGGCACCTACATCCTCGACGCCGGTGACTACTACTTCACCGCCGCCACCGATGCCCACAACGCTGTCAACAACATTCTGGCTGCCAAGGGCTACACCGTCGAGTCCACCAACGGCAAGATGACCGCCGACGGCAACGCCGACCTGACCTACACCTGGACCGAGGACGCCCTCGACACCACCACCTATGCCACCAGCGAAAACGGCACCGCCATCACCAACCAGCTGTCCAGCGCCGACCCCAACCTGTACGAGGGCATTGAGGAGACCGTGACCTGGCTGAGCCGCTCTGACTGGAACGGCACCCTGCCCACCGAAACCGTCAAGCTGGCCCTGACCGAGCTGCTCAAGAAGGACCTGAAGGACATCCGCTACGATCCTGCCGACTACGAGAGCGTTGATATGCCCACCCTCGGCGCCAAGAACGGTGTCAAGCTGTACGACATGATCGGTCTGGACTACAACGATCCCAAGTGGGACGAGCTGCTGGATCAGATGACCTTCGACGAGATGAACTCCCTGATCGGCGACGCCTTCCACTGGACCATGCCCGTCAAGAGCGTGGAAGCCCCCGGCACCCGTGACGAGAACGGCCCCCAGGGTCTGACCGCCAGCCTGCTGGGTAACGACAAGAGCCAGCTGACCGCCACCGCCTTCACCTCTGAGGACGTTATGGCTGCCACCTTCAACACCGAGATCATGACCGAGATCGGCAAGGTCATCGGCAACAACTGCCTGGAAGCCGACATCGCCTGCCTGTACGGCCCCGGCAACAACATTCACCGCACCCCCTACGGCGGCCGTAACTTCGAGTACTACTCCGAGGACGGCTTCCTCTCCGGCATGATGTCCGCTTACGAAGTCAAGGCAATTCAGGACAAGGGCGTCCACGTTGTTATGAAGCACTTTGCCCTGAACGACTGCGAGCAGGACCGTATCGGTCTGGGCGTCTGGCTGAACGAGCAGGCTGCCCGTGAAGTCTACCTGAAAGCCTTCCAGGCTCCCGTCGAGGTCGGCAACGCCAACGGCGTTATGATCGCCTACACCCGCTGGGGCGCTGTCTGGTCCGGCGGCAACTACGGTCTGGTCACCGGCATCCTGCGCAACGAGTGGGGCTGCGACGGCATGGTCATCACCGATAACGTTCTGACCCAGTATGTCAACGGTCCCGACGGCGTGCTGGCCGGTGTGTCCATCTACGACGCCATGATGTCCTTCGTCACCGACACCCTGCCCAAGTACAAGAACGACCCCGTCATCGTCACCGCCATGCGCGAGGCCTGCCACCACAACCTGTATGCCATCGCCAACTCCTGCGGCATGAACGGCGTGGGTGCCGACACCACCATCAAGGTCACCCGCCCGACGGTTGTCACCATGAGCATCATCATTGCCTGTGCCTCCACCTTCTTCTGCCTGCTGGGCATCGTGATGTGGATCATTGGCGGCATCAAGTTCCGCAAGACCGAAGAATACAAGGCCTACAAGGATTTCAAAAAATCCCTGAAAGCCGCTAAGAAAGCCTGATTTCTACAGAATTTCCGTAAGCTCCCCGCCGGCCCCGGCGGGGACTTTTGAGTAAGATTTCTTTTTCCACAACAAGGAGCAGCCCATGAGCGAAAATGCAAAAGCGTCCAGCGTCAATCGCGCCAAACTTTACCAGCTGGTACTGTTTCCGCTGAACAACGGTGCCACGAATGTTTATTACGTCCTTGTGCTTTCCTACATTGCCACCTTCGGCAGCAATGTACTGGCGCTTGGCACTCTGTTTGCCTCGGTCATGGTCACGGCCATGCGCCTGTGCGACGCCATCACCGACCCGATCATCGGTGCGCTGATGGACCGCACGAACGGTAAGTTCGGCAAATTCCGCCCGTTCATGGCCATCGGCAACCTTATCATGGCCGCCAGCATTCTGGTGCTGTACGGCATCACCCCGATGATCCCCGATACGATGATGTGGGCACGCTATGCCGCGTTTGTGGGCCTGTACTTTGTTTGGGTCATCGGCTACACCTTCCAGACCAGCTGCACCCGTTCCGGTCAGACGGTTCTGACCAACGACCCCAAGCAGCGCCCGTTGTTCACGATCTTCAACACCGTCGGCAGTCTGCTGGGCATGGGCGTTATGCAGTTCCTGGCTCCCATCCTTGCCAAAAACTATGAGGGCGGCTATTCCTCCGCGGGCTTCTTCCGCACGCTGGCCCCCGTGGGCATTGTGATGTCCATTGCGCTGACCATCCTGGCCATCATCGGCATCTGGGAGAAGGATCAGCCCAAGTACTTCGGCATCGGCGGCGAAAAGACCGAGAAGGTCAAGGTCAGCGAGTATCTGCAGATCATCCGGGAAAACAAACCCATGCAGCGCCTGATGATCGCGGGCGCGGGCACGAAGCTGGCACTTTCCATCGCCAACAACACCACGGTTCTGTGCATGCTCTACGGCTGCATGATGGGTGCTTACGATGGGCTGTACCTGCCCATGATGGTGCTGGGCTACGCCTGCAGTGTGCCGTTCTTCATTCTCTCTGTGCGCACCAGCCAGAAGAAGGGCCAGAAGGCCAGCCTGACGAAGTATGTCAGCGTCGCGCTGGCCTGCTATGTCGGCGTGTTGGTCCTGCTGTTGCTGTGGGGTCACGGTGATGCATTCCATCTGAGCCTGCTGGGCGAGAATGGTCTGTCCATCAACCTGTACACGATTCTGTTCATCCTGTTCTTCGGCATCGGCTACGGCGCATACTATGCTACTGCCGACATGCCCATTCCGATGGTTGCCGACTGCTCCGACTACGAGACCTACCGCTCCGGCAAGTATATTCCGGGCATCATGGGTACGCTGTTCAGCCTGGTGGATAAGCTCGTTTCCAGCCTGTCCGCCACCGTCGTCGGCATTGCCGTGACCTTCATCGGTCTGAACAACCTGCCCACCCAGTATGACCCGTACACGCCGGGCATGAATGTGGTCGTTATCGTCCTGTTCTGCGCCATCCCGATGGTCGCCTGGGCGGCCACTCTCATCGCCATGAAGGGCTACAGCCTGACCGGCGAGAAGATGAAGGAGATCCAGGCCGTCAACGCCTGCCGCCGCGACGCGGTTGCGAACGGCATGAAGCTGGAAGATGCCATGGAAAAGTGGCAGACCGTCGACCAGCTGCCCGCGGAGTACCGCGCCTAAGCTTTAACCCTGCGATTCTCTTTGTCCTTCCATAAACGCAAAGCCCCCCGGCATCGTGAGGATGCCGGGGGGCTTTGTTTAGTCTGCGTGGCAGAAAAAACGAGAACCCCCATGGCGGGATACGCCATGGGGGTTCTCGTTTGGTGCGGAAGATGGGACTTGAACCCACACGTCATAGACACACGCACCTCAAACGTGCCTGTCTGCCGATTCCAGCACTTCCGCTTGTTGCATTGACTGCAAGAGATATTCTAGCACAAACACCCCGGAAAAGTCAAGGCTTTTGCCGAAAAAAGATTTTGCAAAATCCCTGCCTTGTAAAGACTTGTTGGGAATGGTAGAATAAAGGCAGCAAAAAAGGGGAGAACTGCCATGCAAAATTTAATTTTCAGCCTGAACGCGACCCTGCCGGTGTTCCTTGTTATGGTGGTGGGGTACGCGCTGGGGCAGCTCGGCTTTCTGCCGCCCGCGTTCTGCAAGGCGTCGGACAGGCTGACCTTTAAGGTGACGTTGCCGCTCATGCTGTTTCTGGACATGGGCAGCGTGGACATTCTGCACGACTTCCGGCCCAGGTTTGTGCTGTTCTGCTTTGCCGCCACCCTCGTCGGCATCCTGACCGTCTGGGCGGGGGCTAAACGTTTTTTGAAGGACAAGACGCTAGTAGGCGAGTTCGTGCAGGCGGGCTACCGCAGCAGCGCCGCCGTGCTGGGCGTGGCGTTCATCCAGAACATTTACGGCAGCGCCGGCATGGCCCCGCTCATGATTTTGGGCAGTGTGCCGCTTTTCAACATCTTTGCAGTGCTGATCTTAATGCTGGAATCGCCCGAGCAGCGCGGCGTGCCTGACCCGAAGCAGCTCTTGCGCGGCGTGGCCACAAACCCGATCCTGCTGGGCATTGTGTTCGGCACGGTCTATGCGCTGTTGCCGTTCACGCTGCCGCAGATCGCGACCAAAACCATCAGCAGCATTGCGTCGCTGACCACGCCGCTGTCGCTGCTGTCCATCGGCGCGTCGTTTGAAGGGACAAAGGCCATCAAAAAGCTCGGCCCCACGCTGGCGGCGGCGTTCATCAAGACCGTGGGCCTTGCGGCGGTGTTCCTGCCCTGCGCGGTAGCGCTGGGCTTTCGGAATGAGGAACTCGTCGCACTGCTTATCATGCTGGGCAGTCCCACGACGCCGAGCGCCTATGTCATGAGCAGGAACATGGGCCATGAGGGCGTGCTGACCTCGAGCTGCATTGCCCTGACGACCCTTCTCTCCGCCCTGACGCTGACAGGCTGGATCTTTGTTCTGCGGAGCGGGGGATACTTATAACGGAAAAAGGCTTCCCCATCGGGGGAAGCTGTCCGCGAAGCGGACTGATGAGGGCCGCGTTGCCGGCAATATCCCGTTTACGGGAAACAGCGCAAGCTTCGCCCTCATCCGACCTCGCTTCGCTCGGCCACCTTCCCCCGATGGGGAAGGCTTTTTGTTTTTTATTGCTTCTCCTCCGGCTCGGCTACGGGCACGCCGCGGTGCTCCACGGGCGTCGAAAAGACGATCTGCGTCCGGGTGCGGCCAAACTGCTGCAGGTGGTTGATGAACTGATCCAGCTCCTGCGTTGTACCGAACAGCACCTCTATCAGCATACTGTAATCGCCGGTGACGCAGTTGCATTCCACCACATGGGGGCAGCTCTGGATATAGGGGTAAAACTCCGGCTTACGCTGGGGGTCCATGTCCAGATTGATGAACGCCTTGACCATGTAGCCCAGCTTCGGCGCGTCGACCAGTGCCTGGTAGCCGGTGATGGTGCCGGAGCTTTCCAGCCGGGCCATGCGGGCCGACACGGCGGGGCTGGACAAAAACACATGGTCGGCAATTTCTTTTAACGGTGCGCGGGCGTTGTTTTGCAGAAGGTCGATGATTTTACGGTCAATGTGATCCATGGTAACACCTCATTTTAGGCAAAAAGCTCCCGTTCGTGTGCGCCATTGCACCTGAACGAGAGCTTAGTCAGCTTTACTATGCAAAGAATTTTACCATACGGAAAGCAAAAAGTAAAGCGATTTGCAAAATAAATTAAGTCGACAACCCGGCAGGGGCCCGTCTGCCTTGTGCCTCACATATCCGGGAACACATTCCGCGCACTGATAAGTGCATTGTTATAGTACATCTCAAAATGGCAGTGGGGACCCGTGGCAGCGCCGGTGGCCCCCACATAGCCGATCAGCTGCCCCTTTTCCACGGTCTGCCCGGCCTGCACGACAAAGGACGACATGTGGGCGTACAGCGTTTTGTACCCGTTGCCGTGGTCGATCTCCACATAGTAGCCCCAGCTCATGGTGGGGTGGTTGTGCCACTGGGCGGCAATGACCGTGCCCGCGTCGGCGGCATAGATCGGCGTGCCGTAGGGGGCCGTGATGTCCACGCCGCGGTGTCCATAGGGCAGACTGGCCCACCGGCTGATGCCCGAATACCCCGGCACCGGCCAGAGAAAGCTGCCTGTGCCCAGCTTGCCGATCATGCCGCTTTTCAGCCGCGTGCCGCGGTGGATGACCTCCGGCACGGAGGCCTGCACAAGCTGCACATCCACTACGCGGGTGCTGACGACCTCGCCCGCCACGGTTGTGATCTCGCTGGTGACGAGCTCGCTGCCGTTCTGCCCGGCCTGTACGGTCTCGGTTTTGCCAAAATCCAGCCCCGCGTCCTCGATGGTCTGGGTCTCAAACGGCAGCTCCCGGGTCACGGTCTCATACCGCACGGCCTTGACCTGCAAAAGGTCGTCCGCCCGCAGTGCGGCGGTCAGGTCGCGGTACGGTGTGATGGCCGCGGCAGGGTAGATGCCGTCCACCAGCCGCAGGGCGTGAACAAAGTCGGTCTGCACACCGTCGGTCTGCCACGGCGCACGCACAGCGTACAAAAACTGCCGCAGGTGGTCGCCCTCGTCGGTGACGAACCGCAGCGCACCGTCCAGATAGACGGCGGTGCCCTCGGTGATCTCGCCGCCTGCGGCGCGCAGGATGGCATCTGCGGTCTCGCGCTCGGTCATGGGGCGGGTGTCGGCGTCGGCCATGACAAGGGTGTACGCGGGCTGGACGTTCCAGCCGACCACGCCGGTCAGGCGGGCCTGTACGTCGGCGCGGGCTGCGTCGAACGCCTGCTCGTCTGTGACATAGCCCACAACCTGCCCGCCGACCTCGACCCGCAGCACAAAGGGCCGCGCCAGCGCGGTGCGCACGAACCATGCCAGCACCCCGGCGGCCAGCAGCGGCACGGCGTACCCCGCCAGCTGCCGCGGATGGGTGAGCGCTGCTTTAAAGCTGTCCGCCGCCCGCACTGCGGGCCGCAGCACCACAGCCAGCAGCGTAAGCAACGCCCGCGCCGCGCCGTGTGCCAGCGCCGCTAGCCCGCGTCCAACGCGCACCGCGGTGTATTCCACATGGAAGCCTGTGTAGTATAGAAAATCTCCGAAGGTCAAAGCAATACACGTTCCTTTTAGCTTTCCCGTAGGGGCCGGGCATGCCCGGCCCAGCACCTTCCCGTAAGCGCCCGTCAGCGGGACACCTGCGGGCCGGGCATGCCCGGCCCCTACGCGGCATTTAATGCGTCGGCACAAACCCCAGCGGGTCTACTCTGCTGCCGTCCACGCGCAGCTCCAGGTGCAGATGATACCCACCGCCCGCGCCGTAGACATTGCCGGTGTTGCCCACATACCCGAGCAGGTCGCCCTTCTGCACGGCGGCCCCCTGCGCCACGGCAATGCTGCTCATGTGGGCGTACAGGCTGTCGTACCGGTGGCCGTCGTCCGCGGTGCCGTGGCTGACCTGCACGCAGTTTCCGTAGCTGTTCATCGTCCGCGCGGCGCTGACGACACCGTCCGCAATCGAATAGATGGGCGTGCCGCCCGGCGCGGCAAAATCGGTGCCGCGGTGGGGGATGCCCCAGGGGTCCGGCTCGGCAAACTGCGTCGTGATGCGCCCGTAGCTGTCCAGCGGGCAGCGGAAGTCAAGGCTCGTCAGGTGCAGGTCCGCCGTTGTGTAGCGTCGGCTCTGCTCCCGCACATAGGCGTCCAGTGCGGCGGTGGCGTCCTCATAGGCCTTTTTCGCGGCGTCGGTCACGGCGGCCTGTGCCTGGGCCGCGGCCTGCTGGGCGGTCAGTGTGCTGTTCGCGTCGAGTAGTGCGGCCTCCAGCGCGGTCTGCGTGTCGGCCAGCGCCGCCTGCTGCTGCTCAAGTGCCGCCTTGGCATCGGCGGCCTGCCGGGCAGCCTCGTCCGCTGCGGCGCGGGCCTGCTCCAGTGCGGCGGCCTCGGCGTCCAGCTCGGCCAGAACCGTGCTGTTCCGCGCGCTCATCTGTTGCAAAACCGCGTCGAACGTTAGCAGCTGGTACAGGCTTTTGGCCTGTGCCAGCAGCCAGACGGCTCCGCCGCCGTCCAGCCGCTGCATCGCGCGCAGCTGCTCACGGCAGACGGCCAGCCGCGCGTCGTACTCGGCCTGCTTGGCGTCCAGTGCGGCGCGGGCGGCGTCCGCCGCGGCCTGCCGCTCGTCCAAAACGGTCTGCGCATTTTGCACGGCGTCGGTCACGGCGGTAATTTGCCCGGCCAGCTCGGCGGCCTGCCCGGTCAGGGCGGCGACCTCGCTCTCGGTCTGCGTCTGTTCGTTTTGCAATTCTTCCAGGGCCGACTGTGCGGCCTCGTACTCCTGCCGCGTCTCGGTCTGCTTTTGCGTTAATTCGCCCTTTTTATCATCCGCGTAAGCGGTCAGGCCCGAAAAAAGGGTACAAAAAAGCAGCCCCGCCGCCAGAGCAGCGGCGGGGAAGTGCCTGTATTTCATCTTGTTACTCCGCTAATAGGGCAGTCCCGGTCAGGTCTGCGGGCGCGCTGTCCTGCCGTGCCTCAAAGTGCAGGTGCGGCCCGGTGGAATTGCCGGTGCTGCCCACATATCCCAAGACCTGGCATTGAACCACGGACTGCCCGGCAGAGACGAGCGACGACTTCAAGTGCTGATACTCCGTTTCCAGCCCGCCGCCGTGGTCAAGCACGACATAGTTGCCCTTTTCAGCATCGTAGTCGGCGGTGGTCACGATGCCATCGGCAACGGCGTAAACCTCCGCGCCCTCCTCAGCGGCAAAGTCAATGCCGGGGTGGCCGTTTTCGGGGTCATAGCCGCTGACCTGCGGCGGGGGCGCGACCGGCAGGGTAAAGAGCTCCACGCCGGAAAGGGCTGCGGCTCCATCGGCGGCAGTCACCTGGTCGGAACTCGCATTGCGCACAGCTTCGGCCAGGATTTCATCTGCCTTTTCCTGCGTCAGTTCGGCGGCATCGCTGCCGTCGTAGGCGGTAAAATAGCGCGGCTCCACCAGCGTGCCGTTGACATGCATCTCAAAATGGCAGGCGTTGCCGGTTGTGTAGCCGGTATGCCCCACGTACCCGATGACCTGACCGGCGGTCACGGTCTGCCCGACCTGCACGGCGCAGGACTTCATGTGGGCGTACAGCGTGACCCAGCGCAGGCCGTCGGCGTCGGTACCGTGGTCGATCTCCACAAAATTGCCCCAGCTGTAATGCTCCTGCGCGGCCAGCACAACACCGTCCGCGGCGGCGTAAATCTCGGTGCCCTCGGCGGCATGCAGGTCGTCGCCCCGGTGGCCGCTGTCCTTGCTCATGAAGCGGGAAATGTATTTGTACTGCACCGGGCAGGCAAACCGCGGACTGTTGGCGGCGTCACTTAACGTCGGCAGCGTCGCGGCGGGCATGGCTGCGGGCGTCTCCGTGGGCGCAGGTGTCGGTGTCGGCTCTGCGGTCTCGGCAGTGGCGGCGGGCGGCTCCTGCGCGGCGTGGGACGCTTCCACCTGCGGGCGCACCATACAGGCTGTCACGCTGACGCCCACGGCCACGGCGCAGAGCGCCAGCGCCCCCGCACCCAGACGGCGGTAGTGCAGCAGGTGCACAATGCGCTCCTTCACGCTGCCCTGCCCGAAGGCAAGACTTCCGGGTGTTCGGATGGGGAGTCCCTGCATGGCAAACTGCAGCAGGCTCTCACAGTAGGTGCTGCGCTCTGCCAGCGTGCAGCCCTGCACGGCAGCCTCGTCGCAGGCGGCCTCCATGTCATGCTCAAAGGCGCGCAAGGCCAGCCACGCCAGCGGATTGAACCAGTGCAGGCAGACGACGGCATAAAACAGCGGCTTCACCAGCGGGTCGCGGCGGCGGATGTGGGTCTGCTCATGCAGCAGCACAGCCTGCCGCGCCGGGCCTTGCAGGCTGTCCGGCAGGTAGACGCGCGGGCGCACAAAACCCAGTGTGAACGGCGTGGGCACGCACGCCCCGCCGTAGCAGCCGTCGGGCGTTTTGCAGGCCAGCGCCACACAGCGCTTTAATTTCAGGTAGCCGATGCCCCCGCGCACAGCCAGCACCAGCACACCGACCAGCCAGACCGCCGCCAGCGAGTGCCACGGCGTCAGCCGGGCGTACCAAGGCAGCGGGGCCGCAGCTGCGGCTGCGGCGGGGGCAGGGGGCAGCAACGGCAGCTCGCCCAGCTCCTGCACGGTGGCGGCGGCAGCGGCCAGCGGGGCGCTCTCCGGGCGGGGCAGCTTCAGCGGAATGCCCCACGGCAGCACAAACCGCAGCCCTACGGCCAGCCACAGCCAGCACAGGAGCCGACTGGGCGCATGGGCGCGGCGCAGGGCCCTGCAGACCAGCCACGCCGCCAGCGCGGCCACACCGCCGCGGGCGCTCAACAGCAAAAAGGCAAGAACGGTACTGCGCATGGCTATTCCTCCTTATAGCGGGCGGCGTCGAGCAGCGCGCGGATCTCGGCGGCCTCGGCGTCGCTGATGGGCTTTGAGTTCAAAAACGCGGCCACGAACCGCGGCAGACTGCCGTCAAAGGTCTTGTCCACCACAGCGGCGCTCTCGGCCTGCTGGACGTCCTCCTTTTTAATAAGGCTCGTCACGCGGCCATCGGCGTTTTGCAGCACGCCGCGCTCACAGAGCTTTTTCAAAACGGTGTAGGTCGTGCTTTTTTTCCAGCCCAGCCCCTCGGCGGCCAGCGCGACCAACTGCCCGCTGGGCAGCGGTTCGTTGTCCCACACAAGGCAGGCAAAGCGGTATTCGCCGTCAGCAAGGCGAAGCGGTTCATGGTTCAGCATAGGGTAAGCTCCTTTTGGTTTATTGCAATAGACCTATCTCTGTTTATAGTCTACTACGATAGACCAAAAATGTCAATAAAAAATCCCCGCCGGTGGTGCACGGTGGGGGGCATCAAATCCAGAACTGGAATAAAAATTTATGTATTATTCGATGCTTTTGAAATTTTTATCCCTTATCCGTAATTTCTGAGTTCGCCCGCTGGGAAATTTCCATTATAATATAGGCAGTAAATTGAAAAGGAGTACCCAGCGATGCGAGCAATAAACCTGAAAACGAATCATCTTACCGCGCCCCTTGGCATGGATGCCGGGCCGCTGTTCTTATCTTGGCAGTGCGTTGACGGCGTGCGCCAGACTGCCTATGAAATTGAACTGACTGCGAACGGCGAGACTGTTTGGCACAGCGGCAAGGTGCAGAGCGCCGCCGTGCACGCCGATGCCCCGACTGTGGGCGGCTCCCGCGTGCGTGGGTGCTGGCGCGTGCGCCTGTGGGACGAAAACGACACCCCCGGCGCGTGGAGTGAGGCGCACTTTGAAACGGGCTTGGTGCAAAGCGACTGGCAGGGTGAATGGGTAGACCCCGAAACGGAAGAAATCGACATCCCCGGGGATGATGCCATCAACGCCTTTGCCCGCCCCAACTGGGAGCGCAAGCAGGCGGAAAAAGAAGCCGCAGGCAAGGGCGCAGCCGAGCCGTACAAGCCCCACCGCCCGGCATCGTACCTGCGCAAGACTTTCACCGCGCCCAAGGGCGAGGCGCGGCTGTACATTACCGCCAAGGGGCTGTATGCGGTATGGCTGAACGGTGTGCGTGTCGGGGATATGGTTTTAGCCCCCGGCAGCTTTACCGGCAACAAGCACCTTGCAGCACAAGCATACGATGTAACGCGATATTTGCGTGACGGTAAAAACGAGCTGCTGGTTGCCCTTGGTGACGGCTGGCACCGCAGCACAGGCGGCGTGGACGGTGACCGCGACTTGTTCGGTGATACGCTGGGTGTGCTGTTTCAGCTGGAGGTAGACGGCCAAGCCGTCTGCGTTTCTGACGGCTCGATGCAGGCAACGCAGTGCGGGCCGATCCGCCAGAACGATATGCAGCAGGGCGAGGTCTACGACGCACGGTTCGAAGGCAACTTGACCAGCTGGCACGGCGTGCGCACCTACCGCGACGACCTGCCCATCACCGGCATGAATACCGTGCCGATTCTGGAACACGAAGCCTTCCCCGGCAAGCTGCTGCAAACGCCCAACGGCGAGACCGTGCTGGACTTTGGGCAGAATATCGCCGGCTATGTGGAGATGGCGCTGACCGCCCGCGCCGGGCAAAAGATCAAGCTGACCTGCGGCGAAGCGCTGGACGAAAACGGCAACTTTACCCAGGAAAACTTCCAGGACCGTGCCCGCCACAAGGAGGGCGGCACCGCCCAGATACTGGAGCTTGTCTGCAAAGAGGGGAAAAACCACTTCAAGCCCCACTTTACGATCATGGGCTTCCGCTACGCCAAGGTCGAAACCGACGCCGATTTGACCGATGCCGTGTTTACCGCCCACGCCGTCTACTCCGATATGGCGGTGACAGGCAAATTTACCTGCGGAAATGACGCGGTGAATCAGCTTGTCAAGAACAGCATCTGGAGCCAGAAGGGCAACTTCTGCGATATCCCCACCGACTGCCCGACCCGCGAACGCGCAGGCTGGACAGGGGATATGGGCGTGTTTATTGAAACCGGCCTGACCCTGATGGACTGCTACCCCGTGGCAGAAAAATGGCTGGCGGAGTGCCGCCTGAACCAGTACCCGGACGGGCGCATGGCGAACATTGCCCCGCCGAACGCCCGCCCCGGCTATATGACCCCGATACTCTGCATGTCGGCAGGGTGGGGCGATGCGGCGATTCTGGTGCCGTATGCCCTGTACAAACGCACGGGTGACCGCAAAATTCTGGCGGACAACTACGAGATGATGCAGCGCTGGTACGGCTTTTTGCTGGGGCGCGCGCAGCAGACAACCGATGAGCAGCAGGGCGGTGATTACGCCAAGTTCACCGTTTTAAACGGCATGGACTACGGCGAATGGTGCGAGCCGGGCATCACCCCCATGCAGGCGATGATGAACCCGCGCAAGAGCGTCGGTACGGCGTATCTGGCCTACTCCGGGCGCTTGCTGGCAGAAGTAGCGGAAGCACTGGGCAAGGCGGACGATGCCGCCAACTACCGCGGCACCGCCGCCAACGCGGTAAAAGCCTACCGCGCGGCGTTTACCGAGAACGGCGTTATCAAGTCTGACCGCCAGTGCGAGTATGTCCGTGCCATTGCCTTTGCCCTGCTGGGTGAGGACGAAAGCAAAGCGGCTGCCGCAACGCTGAACCAGATGGTCATCGAGAACGGCTGCCACCTGAACACGGGCTTTTTGTCCACGCCGTTTTTGTGCGATGTGCTGGCAAAATACGGCTATGCGGACACTGCCTACAAGCTGCTTTTGAAGCCCGACGCCCCCGGCTGGCTGTATGAGGTCGGCAAGGGTGCGACTACCGTATGGGAGACATGGACGGGCATTGACGAAAACGGCAAGCCCCACGAATCCCTGAACCATTACAGCTACGGCGCGATCTGCGGCTGGCTGTTCGGCGGTGTGTGCGGCATCCATTATGCCGACGGCACACTGACGATTGACCCTACGCCCGACAAATCGCTGGGCTGGGCGAAAGCTGCCTACGATTCCCCGGCAGGCCGCATCGTAAGCGGCTGGCGGTATGACGGAGACGCGGTAACCTATGAGTTTGAAATCCCCGCCAACCTGACCGCCGATGTCACCCTGCCCGACGGGCGTAAGCTGACCCTTGCCCCCGGAAAGCACACAGTATAAGAAGAAAGCGCCTGCCCTGCCGTAAAGTTTACGGCAGGGCAGGCGCTGTTTTTGATAAACTGGAAGTTGGTTATTTTATTTTATTCTTTCTTTTTTGCCATCGTTCAAACTCATCTTCAGTCATAATATCAGAAAATGCCTCATATGAATTCAATACTCCGTTCTTTTTTTGAACGAAATAAGTGATTCCTATAGCGACACCAACGATAGCAAAGAGAACAGCAACAATTATCAGCATTGTAAAAAGTCCCTCAGCAACACCACTGACAATACTCTCTACAATACCTCTCGATAAACAAGTGAACAGTAGGTTGATTCCCAAGCAAATCAAAGCTGTTCTGTTTAACTTTTGCCCAGCTAAATCTGTTTGCCATAAAATAGAAAGCACCAGAAAAAAAGAGAGTATAATCCATATAAATATCACAAGCGACAAATTACGTACACCAACAGGAAAGCCGGAAGATCTGATCATGATGTCTAGAGCTGGATTATCTGAAATTTTCATTCCATAATTGATTCCACCAAATATACAAAAATATAAATAGCCAACTATATAC
>SKEJ01000020.1_pt1 | contig 117251 bp, 128 predicted proteins | sample 4826721 | NCBI WGS metagenome assembly SKEJ01 (sample SAMN11008812, study PRJNA524170) | human gut metagenome | biome: Human fecal sample; material: Feces; isolation source: fecal sample from pouch patient p31 | host: Homo sapiens | place: Israel: Tel-Aviv | collected 2015-06-02 | reverse complement strand
CCGGGAGAAAACTCCACATTTTTTATTATTTATTATTTCTTATTTTTTATTTTAAAAAAGAAGGGGCGCAGGGCTTTCGCCTTGCGCCCCGTACAAATGGGTAACTGCTGGGTAGCTATATCAGCCCTTCAGGCCGGAGGATGCAACGCCCTGGACGAAGTACTTCTGCAGGGACAGGAATACGATCAGGACCGGGATCAGTGCGACAACGGAAGCCGCCATAATCAGGCCATACTCGGCAGAGTACTGGCTGATGAACATACGCAGGCCGATCTGGATGGTCTTGAGCTCGGTCTTGGTCAGGTAGATCAGGGGTCCGAGGAAGTCGTTCCACGTGTTGACGAAGGTAAAGATGACCAGCGTCGACACAGCGGGCAGAGAAAGCGGCAGCATGATGCGGGCATAGATGCCGTACTCGGACAGACCGTCGATACGGGCAGCCTCGCACAGCTCGGTGGGAACGCCCTCATAGAACTGCTTCATCATGAAAACGCCGAAGGCGCTGAACGCCTGCAGGAAGATGATGGCCAGATGGGTGTTGTTCAGGTGCCAGGAGCGCATCATCATGAACTGGGGCACCATGTAAGCCTGCCAGGGCACCGCGATGGTCGCGATGTAGCCCAGGAACAGCACGTTCTTGCCCTTGAAGTTCAGCTTGGCGAACGCATAGGCGGCGAAGGAGGAGGTCAGGACCTGTAAGATCGTGACGACGATGGTCAGGAACGCGGTGTTCTTAACGAAGGTCAGCAGGGGGATCTTCGTCCAGATGTCCACATAGTTCTGCGGGCGCGGGTTCGAGGGGATCCACTCAATGGGGAACGTAAAGACGTCCTTGTTCAGCTTGAAGGATGCGGAGAGCATCCACAGGAACGGGATGAGCATCAGGGCGGCCACGACGATGAGCAGTGCGTAGATCAGCACGCGGCTGACAACATGCTGCGCCTTCATGGAGCCTGTCTTTTTCTTAACTGCGGTAGTAGCCATGTGTGTTTCCTCCTTCCCTTAGTCGTTGCTGGACGAGCCCTTGAACTGGATGATGGTGACAAACAGCACCAGCACAAACAGCACCATGGACACGGCACTTGCGTAGCCGTACTTCGGCGTGTTGACGAAGGCTACGTTGTAGATGTAGTAAACAAGGGTCATGGTCGCATTGCCGGGGCCGCCCTGGGTGATCATGTACATCTGGTCATACACCTTGAAGGAGGCGATGGTCAGCATGATGATAACGAAGAAGGTGGTGGGCTTCAGCTGCGGCAGGGTAACATTCCAGAAGATCTGCCACTTGCTGGCACCGTCCAGCTCGGCAGCCTCCTCCAGCTCGGGGTTGGTGCCCTGCAGACCGGCCAGGTAGATGACCATGTAATAGCCCATGTTCTTCCAGACGCTGAACAGGATGACCGTGAGCATAGCGGTGTCCTTACCGGCGGCCCACTTGGGCAGGTTCTCCACGCCAAGGGTTGCGAGGATCTGGTTGACCGGGCCCATGGAGGGGCTGAAGATCATGTTCCAGACCGCAGCAACGGCGACCAGAGAAGCAACGTAGGGGAAGAACGAAACGGTACGGAAGAAGTTGCGGAACTTGACCTTCTGGTTCAGCAGCATGGCCAGACCAAGGCTGCACACCAGCGTCAGCGGCACCGTGCCGATGGCGTAGACCAGCGTATTGACAAAAGCAGCCTTGAAAGTTTTGTCGCTCAACAGGGCAACAAAGTTGCTGATGCCGGTGAACTCAACGGGATGGACACCGTCCCAGTTGCAGAACGAAAGCCCGATAGCGAAGATCATGGGCACCAGCGTAAAGATGCAGAAGCCGATGAAGTTCGGTGCAATGAAGCTGTAGGCAACCAGACTGTCGCGGAGAGATTTGCTCATGCCGCGCTTCGGTTTTGCCTGCACAGCCTGCGTGGTTTCAGCCATGGGTCATACCTCCTCGGTGTTTTGGCAATAAGTAAGGGGCAGGCGCGCCCGCCCGCCCCTTTTGGAAGGAAAAGGAAAACTTATGAAAAAGAAGTCAGGGAATTGTTTGGGAATCAGCCGAGGAGAGCCTGGACCTGCTCGTTCATGTTGGCGATGCCCTCGTCAACCGTCTCGCTCTCGGTCATGATGGCGTCATGCTCAGTGTTCAGGATGGTCTCGATCTCGGAAGCCTTGTCAGACAGAGGCATCTCGAGGTAGATGGCGGTGGTGTTCAGAGCCTCCAGAGAAGCGTCGTCAGAGGGGAAGCCATCGGTAGAGGAGATGATCTTGTTGGTCTCGTCGCTGGCAACGGCGGGGAAGGTGCCGACGGCAGCAACGCACTTGGCGCCGTCCTCAGAAGCGCACCAGTTGACGAAGTCCAGAGCAGCCTCTTTCTTCTCGGAGTTAGCGTTGACGGCCAGGCTGGTCACAGTGCCCAGAGTAGAACCGGCAGGTGCGCCGTCCGGATGAGGATACTTGACGATGCCGAAGTTGACGGGCTGGACACCGTTGGAGGCAGCCTCCGCATTGTACTTCTGCAGGGTAGCGATGAACCAGGAGCCCATGTTGCACATAGCCGCCTGGCCGTTCTCAAAGGCACCGGAGTAATGCAGACCGGAGGTCTTCTGCTCGCCGTAGTTGGGGATAACACCGTCAGCCTGCTCGGACAGGACCTGCTCGTAGTAAGGCTTCAGGAAGTCGTAGTTGCCGTCGATAACGGTGTGCTGGCCGTCCAGGATGCCGAACAGCGTGGTGGCAGAACGCCAGGTGTGGTAGATGTTGCCGTAGACACCGGCCTTTTCATTGACCTCGCGGATCTTGGCGTCGAAGTCCGCCATCGTCATATCGTTGGTGGGGTACTCGACACCGGCCTGATCGAAGATGTCCTTGTTGTAGTAGACGACCCAGAAGTCAGAGCGGAACGGGACAGCGTAATAGTTGCCGTCCTGGGCAGTCAGCTGCTCCAGAACGCCGTTGAACTTGCTCTCGTCAGTGGTCAGCTTGCCGCTCAGGGGCTCGAGCATGCCGAGGTTGATCAGGTTGGAGTAGCCGGGGATGTCCTTGATGGACAGAACGTCCAGCTCACCGTTGCCGCCAGCCAGCTGGGTAGCCAGCTGGGTCATGTAATCGGTGGAGCCCAGGTCGGTCATCTCGATGGTGACGTTGGGGTGGCTCTCCATGTAGCCGTCAGCCAGAGCCTGCCAGTAAGCAGTGGAGTCCTTATCCCACAGTGCCCAGTTCAGGGTGACAGCCTCGTCGCCGGAGCCGGTGCTCTCGGCAGTGGCCTCGGTGGAAGAAGCGGTGCTCTCCGCGGTGGAAGCGGTGTCAGCGGTAGAGTCGCCGGAACCGCCGCAGGCGGCCAGGCTCAGGGCCATGGTACCTGCCAGGCCGAGAGCAGCAATCTTCTGCATTTTACGCATAATGTTTCTCCTCCTAATAAGAAAACATTTTTCTGGGTCCAGGCTTGTCCCCTCATGGGGGCCTGTCCCTTTCGTTGCCATTATAATACATCATCTTCCCGTCGAAATGGATGGTTTTTTTGGGGTTCGGTTTGCAAATTTTACGGCAGTTCCCCAATCGCGGCGGAAAAACCTGTACTTTTTTAAGAAACCTGCAATATTTATCTTTCCCTACAGTTCTCCCTGTCTGTGCATGCGTCGTTTTGTCTGTTTTGTACATTTTTGCGCTTGACACGCCTATTATAATAAGGTATCTTTTTATAAACGGCGGTGTGTTTTCTTCCCCGCTTTCCTGCATGATCTGCATTTTTATTTACATATTTACATAGAGGAGCCTTCATGGACAAGCTGAAATTCCGCCGCAGCGGTATCCAGGCACGGGTGCTGGCGCTTACGATGTTTTTTACGCTGGGCGCATCCCTGGTCATTGCCGCCAGCAATATGCACCAGATGACCGCCGAGTGGGAGCGCACGACGATCCTGAACGCCGAGTATGCCCTGCAGACCGCGGCATCGGCCATCCGCCGGGATGTGGATGAGATCGACGACCTGGCCGGCTGGTGCGCCTACAACCCCGGCATGCGCACCTACCTGCTGACCGGCGACACCGCCAGCAACCAGGCGCTGTCGATGTACCCGACATTGACCGCCAAGTTCAACTCGATGCGCACGATGGCCTACATCCAGCGCTTTCTGCTCATCAACGCCTCGGGGCGGCAGATGATGTTCGGCACGGCGGCCACCAATGCCGTGACCCTGACGCCGGATATACTGCAGCGCATTCCCGGTTACGATTCGCCCAATACCGGATGGGACTGCATTCTCCGCGACCCGCTGGCCCTGAACTCCCAGGCTGCCAACACGATCCCCGTCACCCACACCCTGACCCTGCCCGGCACAGACCGCACAGCCCATGTCTGTATCTTTGTCTCCCCTTCCCTGATCCTTTCCCCGCTGCGCAGCTTCACCCTGGCCGACGGCGGACAGCTGTATTGGGAAATGGGCGAAAACCTCTACACAATCAACGGCAGCCTGCTGTCCGCGCTGAACGGCTCCATCGCCGACTTTGACGATGCCGTCCCGCTGGACAGCAACACGCTCGACCCGAACACCGAGGTCTACACACGCGGGTCCGGCAGCAGCGCACAGCTTGTTGTGCGGTATCCCATCGGCATCCATGAGCTGTACCTGATCGAGGTGCTGCCCAACGGCCCCACACAACGGCAGATCACCTTCGTGTCGGTGCCGCTCCTCATCAGCCTGACAGCCATCCTGCTGCTGGGCTGCTCACTGGCGTTCCTGCTTCACCGGATGATCGCCCACCCGATCTCGGCGCTGCAGAGCCGCATTGAAAAAATCAGCGGCGGCGATTTCTCTGCCGACCCGGATATTGAGTGGGACAACGAGCTGGGCGACATCGGCCGCGGCATCAACAGCATGTCGGCCGGCGTCACTGCGCTGATGGAGCACCGCCTCGAGGACGAAAAGCAGAAGCAGGACCTCGAATACCGGATGCTGCAAAACCAGATCAACCCGCACTTCATTTATAATACGCTCAACAGCATCAAGTGGATGGCGACCATCCAGCACGCCCCCGGCATTGCCGAGATGGTCATGGCGCTGTCCCGTCTGCTCAAGAGCATCTCCAAGAGCAACGAGCGCCTTGTGCCGCTGTATGAGGAGTTTGCCCTGCTGAACGACTATTTCACGATCCAGCAGTACCGCTACGGCGGCACGATCACGCTGGATGTCAGCTATATCGAGGATGAGTCGCTGAACCACAGCTGCCTGATCCCGCGGTTCACTTTGCAGCCCCTCGTCGAGAACGCGATCTTCCACGGCATTGAGCCGAAGGGCAGTGCCGGGGAGGTCACTCTGCGGGTCGAGCGCGACACCGCGAACGGCGATGTGCTCATCCACCTGACGGACGACGGCGTCGGCATGACGCCGGAGCAGGCCGCAAAGGCCCTGCAGGAGCCCGGCCCCGAGGAGGCCGCCGCCAAATACCGCCATGTGGGCATGTGGAATGTCCACAAGCGGCTGCAATACAGCTTTGGCGAGGCCTACGGCCTGAGCATTGAGAGTGAGCCCGACATCGGCACAACGGTAACAATCCGTCTGCCGGGCCCGGACAGCCAAAAATAAAGGGGGTTTTCTTGTGACCGGAGTCTTGCTTGTAGACGATGAGCCGCTGGTCCTGATCGGTATGCAGGGCATGCTGAACTGGGCCGCGCTGGGCTATGAGGTCGTCGGCACCGCCCGCAACGGTGCCGAGGCGCTCAGGGCCGTTCAGGAGAAGCAGCCGGACATCGTGGTTTCCGACATCCGTATGCCGGTCATGGACGGCTTTGCGCTTGCGGAAGCCTGCCATAAGGACGGCTCCGCTCTGCCGGCCTTCATCATGCTGACGAGCTATGAGGAGTTCGACTATGTCAAACGCAGCATGCGTCTGGGCGTTGTGGACTACCTTGTCAAGATCGATCTGACCGCCGACAGCCTGACCGCAGCGCTGGAGCACGCCCGTGCCACTGCCGAAAAAGAAAAAAAGCTGCGGATGCCATCCCCTGCCCCGGTCAGCCTCGACACCTTCCGGGACCGGTTGTTTCTGCAGCTGTACGGCGGGCTGTTCACGGATCGCGCCGTGTTTGACCGGCAGTGTGCCGAGCTGGGCGTCACCTTCAAAGCGCCGCGGCATATTGTGGCGGTGGGCAGCCTGCAAACGCCCGACCTGCCCACAAGCCAGCTTGTGACGCTGAGCACCGGCGTGACCCGCATGGCCGCCGAAACGCTGCCCAAGTACCGCCCCTGCCGCGTGACCGCCATGGATCTGCGGCATTTCTCGGTGCTGCTGCCGCTGGAAGCGGACGAGGACCCCGAGGCTGTACTGGCTCCGATCCTGAAAACCGCCGGGCAGATTTTGTACAACTATTTCAGCACTGCCATTTACTGGGCGGTGGGCCGCCCGGTGAACGACATTTTAAAGATCAGCGAGAGCCAGCACGACGCCTTTGCCGCGCTGCCGCTGCTGCATGAGGGCGAGCCGGTGGCCTTTTACCATGAAAGCCCCAACACCCAGCTGGATCACCGCGCGCAGGTCGTCGGGCAGGTGCAGCAGTACATCCGCGATCATCTGTCCGAGCGGCTGACGCTGAACGATGTAGCTGCCGTCTTTAATTTCAGCCCGAACTACTTGAGCCAGCTTTTTGCACAAAACAGCGAGAGTGGTTTTGTGGAGTTTGTCACTGCCACCCGCATCACCGCTGCGAAGGAACTGATGGCCTCCACCGACCTGAAGGTCTACGAGATCAGCGACAAGGTCGGCTTTGACAGCGCTTTCTATTTCAGTAAGGTGTTCAAAAAGCTCGAGGGTGTCAGCCCCCGGGAGTACATGCAGAGAATGAAGGTATCGTATGTTGACGCAAAAGATGAAGCAACCGTTTAAGACCGCACAGCCGGTCCTGTTCCCGCCGCTGGCGGACCGCGCCGCGTGGGAGAGCCTGCCCGGCGCCGCACGCTGGGCCGCTGCCGGGCAGGCCGCGCTGGCGGACGCCCGGACCGCGCCGGAGCTGCCGCTCTCGCTGTGGCTGCAATTCACCCGCAGCGGGGACCGCGCCAAGTGGGAGCATGCCTACTTTGCCCGCCGCCGCACGCTCTGCGCGCTGGCCATGGCCGAGGCCGTGACGAACCGCGGCACCTATCTGCCCGCGCTGGCCGACCTGGCCTGGCGCATCTGTGAGGAGAGCGCCTGGCAGCTGCCCGCCCACAACAGCTATATCCGCGACACGCCGCAGCTGCCGCTGCCCGACGTGACCCGGCCCATTGTAGACCTGTTCGCCGCCGAGACCGGCGCACTGATCGCCACCGTCTGCGGCCTGTTGGGCGAGGCGCTCGACGCCTACGCCCCCGGGCTGGCCGCGCGGCTCAGGGGCGAGGTCGAGCGCCGCGTGCTGACGCCCTACCGCACCGCGCACTTCTGGTGGATGGGCAACGGCGACGAGCCGATGTGCAACTGGACGCCCTGGTGTACCCAGAACGTACTGCTGGCCGCCGCCCAGTGCGCCCCTGCCGAGGATCTGCCCGCCTATGTGCAGCAGGCCGCCTACAGCATCGACTGCTTTTTGAAGGACTACGGTGACGACGGCTGCTGCAGCGAGGGCGCACAGTATTACCGCCACGCCGCGCTGACGATGTTCAACGCGCTGGACCTGCTGTGCAAAATGGCCCCCGGCGTCTTTGACGACGTCTGGGCCGAGCCGAAGATCAGGAACATGGCCGAGTACATCGTCAACATGCACATTGCCGGGCCGTATTACCTGAACTTTGCCGACTGCAGCCCGCTGGCCGGGGCCCGCGGTGTGCGGGAGTACCTGTTCGGCAAACGGGTGGGCAGCCTGCCGCTGATGACGCTGGCCGCCCGCGACTGGGCCGCCGTACTGGCCGCGGACCCCGACCCGGACCGTCTGCACCACCCCGACGACAGCGAGGGCATCAACCTGTTCTACCACATCCAGGCCGCAATGGCCGAGCGCGAGGTCACCGACTTTGCCGAAACCGCCGCCCCCGCCGCTCCGCACGATGTCTGGTATCCCAGCGTCGGCATTCTCGTCAGCCGCCGCGGTGCCTATGCACTGGGCGGCAAGGCCGGCAGCAACGCCGACAGCCACAACCACAACGATGTGGGCAGCGTGACGCTCTACAGGGACGGCAGACCGCTGCTGATCGACGTCGGCGTGGAGACCTACAGCAAAAAGACGTTCAGCCCCCAGCGGTATGAGATCTGGACGATGCAGTCCGGCTGGCACAATCTGCCCCAGTTCGACCCGGACGGCGCCAAATACGACCAGCAGCCCGGTGCCGCGTTTGCCGCCGCAGACGTCACTGTGACCGACGCGCTGGACGGCCTTGCGATGGACCTTGCCCCCGCCTACGGCAGTGTGCCGGGGCTGGGCCGTTACCGCCGCAGCGTACACCTGACCGATACCGGCCTGACCTTGCGCGATGAGACCGACTACCCGGGCACCGTGGCCCTGACGCTGATGAGCGTCGAGAAGCCCGCCGTGGACGGTGATACCGTCGCGTTCGGTGCGCTGGCCGCAGCCGCCGTGACCGGTGCGGACAAAATCGTGACCGAGGCCGTGCCCATCGCCGACCCCCGCCTGCGCCAGGCCTGGCCCGCCACGCTCTACCGCACACGCATTTACTTTACCCAACAGCTTTCTCTTGTGATAGGATAAAAGGAGACAAAATAAAATGGAACTCATCAAGCTCAAGCTCCTCGACACCGACGGCATGACGCTGCTGACGGCCCCCGCCGCCGGGCAGGTCAGCCTTGTTTACATGAACGCCTACAAGCCCGGTGACCGTGTCTCGCTGGAGATCGGCACGCCCGGCCAGTATGTGGTCATCCAGTTTGAGGACACAATGGCCCCGGCCCTCGTCTACGTCGTCAAGCGCGAGATCAACTTCCACATCCCGTTCGGTGAGCAGGCCATCACCTACAGCCCCAAGAGCTTTGCCGGCGCCTGCCACATCATCCGTGCCCGCTTTGCCACCCCGGAGGAGATCGCCGCGCGCCGCAACCTGGCCTACAACCCCTATGACGAGCACGGCGACACCGGCTTCTTCCCCCATGCCCATGCCAACGTTGAGACCCGCGGCGAGGCTGTCTTTGCGGCCCGCAACGCCATCGACGGCATTTACGAGAACGACGCCCACGGCATCTGGCCCTACCAGAGCTGGGGCATCAACCGCGACCCCAACGCCGCACTCACGCTGGACTTTGGCCGCCCGGTCACCATCGACGAGCTGCGCCTGACCCTGCGCGCCGACTTCCCGCATGACGCCTGGTGGACCCAGGCCACCGTGGAATTTGACGACGGCAGCCGCGAGGTGCTGGAGCTGAAGAAGTCCGCCGCCCCGCAGTGCTTTGCCATCGCCCCGCGCACGGTCAAGAGCCTGAAGCTGTTTGAGCTCATCAAGGCCGAGGACCCGTCCCCCTTCCCCGCCCTGACCCAGATCGAGGCCTGGGGCGTCGAAGCGTAACATCTTTTATAACCGCACCAACAGCAAAGCCCCCGTCCGGCAGTGGACGGGGGCTTTGCTCTATAAAAATATACAAAAAACAAAAAGGGCCTCCGGCTTAAACCGGAGGTCCTTTTGGTCGGAGTGACGGGATTCGAACCCACGGCCTCTTGGTCCCGAACCAAGCGCGCTACCAACTGCGCTACACCCCGTAAAGAAAAACCGCAGCAGCTGGGCTGCTGCGGTGTGGTTGGGGATGAGAGGATCGAACTCCCACGGGCGGAGTCAGAGTCCGCTGCACTACCATTATGCGAATCCCCATCGGGTTTGTGTCTTGGGCGTCTGCCCTCAACGCTCATATATTATAGCGTGCCCGATGGGATTTGTCAACGCTTTTTTTGAAAAAACTTCAATTTTTTCTCCAAAATTTTCAGTTTTTCAGAATTCATCGCTGCTGCGTCAATCGTTTTCTGTTATCCGGTGCAGGTGGATCAGCTTAACAGCCGGCGGCACTTTTATTCCTTGGGCAATACCGCATAATTCTAAGTGCCGATACGGCGAGCGAGGTGCGGCAGCCGCCGGAGCGGTGCTTAAGCCGTAAGGCGGGAATTATGCGGTGTTGCCCTTGGGCTGATACCGCATGTCCGACACAGTGTACACCGTAATGAAGGCCTGCGGGTCCTCGCGGTTCATATAGCTCATCAGCTTCTGGTATTCGGCCTTGTCCACAATCGTGATGATCTCGCGGCGCTTCTGCATATTGTACGCGCCGTAGGATTCATACACCGTCGCGCCGCTGTGCAGGTCCTCAATGATGAACCGGCGCAGTTCTTCTTCCTTCCCGGTGATGATGCAGACACGGCGCTTGATGTTGTTGTCAAAGATAAAGTGGTCGAGCACAAGCCCGTTAAAGTAGGTACCCAGCACGCTTAAAACCACGGTCTTTTTGTCGTAGACCAGCGCGGCGGAGAGCGCCACACACATGCCGGACAGCGACATGGCCTTGCCCAGGTCCATGTGCAGGTATTTGTTCATGATCTTGGCGACGATGTCCAGCCCGCCCGACGAGGCGTTGCGGTTGAACAGGATGCTCAGCCCCACGCTGACGACGAGGATGTAGCACAGCACGTCCAGCTCCTGGCTGTCGGTCAGGGAGCCGATGTTCGGGAAGAGCCGCTCGAACAGGCCGATAAACGCCGGGAGCAGGATGCTGGTGTAAACCGTCTTGGCACCGAACTCCCGCCCGCAGGTAAGAAACCCGATGACGAGCAGCACGACATTCAAAATCATCGTGATGGCTGACAGCGGCAGCGGCACAAAGTTTGCCAGCACGATGCCCAGACCCGAGATGCTGCTGACCGAGGCATGGCTGGGCACAAGGAAGAAGTAGACCGCCGCCGCAATGATGGCCACGGCTCCGGTCAGGATGGCAAGTTCCCGCACCGCCGCGGCGGTGGGCACAGCTTTTTTGTTCATCTGCAGACCCTCACGATTCCTTGATGCGCTTGCCGCTGCGCATTTTTCTAAACGTTTTCATTTTTTGTTTCCTCTTTCTTAGTAGTATCGTACCACAAGACGGCACAGTGCACCTGCCGCGCCTTGCAGCCGGAGCTTTTTACTCTCTTATTGTAGCACACCCCCTTTAAAAAGAAAAATAAAATTTTCACTTCAAACTGTGCCGTTTGTTCCAACACCGGCGGCGTTTTTTTCGGCGGCGGACGGGGTTGTTATCCGGCGCACATTTTCTGCCGGAGCGGGGCAGCGGGGGTTGGCATCCGCAGCACAGCTTTCTACAGGCTGTATTGTTATCGGCGGCACAGTTTGCCGGGCAGCCTCTTTTATACAGGTTGTTATCCTGCACACAATTCCGGGGAGCCGGCGTTGGAATCCCCCGCACAGTTTACGGCGGGCGGGGTTGTTATCGGCAGCACAATTTCGGTGCGGTGTGCATCGCAGGGCAAAAAAAATGGTTGTTATCGGGCGCACAATTCAGACTTTTTTCTGAGGGCGGCAGGTTGTTATCCACAGCACAATTTGCGCGGTGGGTAAAATTCGGCTATTGTTATCGGCAGCACATTTCGGAATTTCGTCTGCTTTCCAAACGTGCCCGGACCGGGTTGTTATCCAGCGCACATTTCCGGTAGTGGGGTTGTTATCGGGCGCACAGTTTCCAAACTGTAGAATTTTGGCGGCTGTTGTTATCGACGGCACATTTCTGAAAAAATCCACCGTACAGCGCACAGTCGGTATTGTTATTCACGGCACAATTCGTTTTTTCCGGGGCAAAGCGGTTGTTATCCGCCGCACAATTCGCAAAAATCCGTTTTTTTGCGGCGCGTCCTGCCGTGGGTTGTTAGTCTGCGCACAGTTTGCCCTGCAGGGGCCTGGGTTGTTATCGACGGCACAATACAAGGATTTTTCAGCACGGGTTGTTATTCAGCGCACATTTCCCCGCGGCAGGATTTTTCCATCCGCCCTGTTGGAGTGCTGCGCACATTTCTCACTTTTCCTTTTTTCGCGCCCGGAGTTGTTATACTCGACACTTTTTAAAAATCCTACAAAATTTTCTCTGCCGCCATTTTCCTGCAAAAAAACTTTTTTACCGTTGTTACGCTCCGCACATTGTTTCGTTTTACACATTTGTGTTGGAATGCTGCGCACAGCACCGTTGTAACACAGCGCACATTTGTATTGGAATATTCGACATAGCTATACTATTTTTCTAAATATATATAAATAGGGCTAAAAATCTCAAAACAAAAGAACACAGGATTTTGTGCAGCGCGGAGGAAATGTGCTGAATGTTACAATAATTGACACAGCGCGCACAATCTGCTATGATACGTTTAACGTGTTGTAAAGATGAGGTTTTGCAAATGACACCCCAAAGTACGTTGAAAACGACTCAAAAAACCAACCACAACAAAAAGCAGGGGGCGAAGTCTGCCAAGGCGTCGCCTTCGGCCCCTGTTGCTACCTATAGCGGGCGCGGCAATCAGACGATTGTCCGCAAATCCAACGATCTGATCCAGAACGCAATGTACAGCCTCTCACTGAGCCAGCAAAAGCTGATGCTGCACATTTTCGCGATGATCAAGCCGTCGGACACCGAGCTGCCCCGGTACGAGATGTCGATCTACGAGTTTTTGAAGCTCTGCGGCGTTGACCCGCACAACGGCTCGATGTACAAGCAGGTCAAGAAAAACATCGAGGACATCGCCAACGCCAAGGTCCAGTGGATCCGCCTGGCGGGCACCCAGAAAATCACGATGTTCCGCTGGCTTTCCAGCGCGACCATCGACGAGGGCACCGGCAAGATCGTGCTGACGCTCGACCAGTCGCTCAAGCCGCACCTGATCCAGCTAAAAGAGTTCTACACAACGATGAATATCACCTATACGCTCCCGATGAAGAGCCAGTATAGTCTGAAAATTTATGAGCTGTGCAAGAGCTACCAGAACCTGTACATCACCAAAAAAGAGAAGGGCGAACCGCTGGTCTGGAACATTGAGACGCTGAAAAAGCAGGTGGACTGCAATGCGGCCAACTGGGCCCACGTGCGCCGCACCGTGCTGGACAAGGCCAAGAGCGAGATCAACGGCCACACCGACATCTATTTTGACTATGAGGTCTACGAAAAAGATCGTCAACGCGTCATTGCGATTGCCGTCACCATTGAGCCGGTGGACAAGCAGGTCGCCGATGACAAGCTGAACGAGATCACAAAATCCATGTCCAACCGGGTCCGCAGCAAGAAGGGCAAGCTGACCCTGGCCGAGACCGGCACGCTGGATGACGACCCGAACGTGCTGACGCTCGAGTATGTCTCGGTGCCCGAGACGACGATCCCCTATTCCTACGGTGCTACGCCGGAATTGCTGCGCCAGGAGCTGGAGATCAAGGCAGAGCCCGACAAGCTGATCCGCGAGCTGACGGCGGACGAGATGGACGCCGTGCGCACGATCATCGATGCTATGATAAAAATGGCCGGCACACCGCGCGGCAATGATAAGATGATCGACGGCGGCAACGCGACGTTCTTCCAGACGATGAACAACGTCATTGACAACTGCGGCGGTCTGCGCCGCTGGTTCGAGGGTGTCGCCACCCGCTACGCCGCCAAGGTCATCCCGGTGGCACGCACCAAGAGCGCTCCCCTGCCCTACCTGTCCCGCGCAATTTTGGAGGATCTAGAAAATTATCGTATCTACGTCACCGGCGGTATGCCGGAGGAGGTGGAGGACGACTACGGCGCACCCGAGACGCCGGACATCGTCGAGACCACCGACTTTGTGGAGACCGACGCCGAGCCGGTCAACCAGCTGGTGCCGGAGGATGCCGCGACGAAGAAAGAAGTCACGGCGGCGCTGCTGCGCTACATTGACCGCGACACGCTCTCGGCCCGGCTGACCACCGGCCAGATGGAGGCATTCGACGATATTTTGCAGATGACGGCCTATTTTTGCCGTCGCAACGTCAAAGGCAAGGACGACGGCATGATGGAGGGCAAGGCCAACATGCAGTTTTTGGACGCTTTGAACAAGGTCATTGCCCGGTATGAGAGCCTGACCCCGCTGTTTGAGGCGATGTCGGTCATGATGGACTACGACACCTACTGGAAGGACCTGATGAAGAACCCCAAGATCAAAAATCCGAAGCTCGTCTTTCAGTCTGAGGTCGAAAAGGCCCTGCTGATGCCGTCCGCCATCATCGGCGAATACACCGCCCGCAAGGCCCAGAGCGACACCGGCCACACGCTGCACCGGGAATACAACTGGACGAAGGCTTTTGACGAAGAATAAAACGAAAAAGCGGAATTTTTGAAAATGTGCCCTGAATAACAACAGCCCCGGGATTTTCCAAAGCAGAAAATCCCGGGGCTTTGCTGTCTGTATATTTATTCGCGTGTATAAATATTCACAACCGTTTAACAACCGGCGCGGTGCGGGCGGATACAGCGTGTGCCCTTATCGTTTGCGGCAGTGACGAGTGTCACCTGGGCAAATTTCCGCATCGCTCGATCCGCCCGCAGACGCGCCTAGCAGCCCCTCACAGCCGTCTCAATTGCGGCCTTATCCAACCCTTCCCCAATCACGATCAGCACCTCCTGACCGCTGGGAATGGGCTGTACGGTTATGGCGTCGCGGGCGGCGTTCAGCTCGACCCAGCCGTCGCCGTCGGGGATAAACCCCTTGACGCGCAGCACATGGCCGTATTTCGCGTCGTGCAGGAGCGTCTGCGCGGCCTGCCGGACCTGCGCGACACTGCGCCCGGCCTCGAGGAAATACAGCGAGGTAAACGCCTTGTGCTCGTCAAAATGCAGCTTGACGTAGCTTGTCTGCCGCCAGCCGCAGCGATCCACGCGGGCAAAATCAGCGGTTGTCAGCGCGTTCCAGTCTCGGCACAGTACATCGTCCGCGCCAAAGCGGCGGGCACAATGGCAGTCGGCCAGTGCGCGGTTCAGGTGGTCGATGACCGCTTCCGCCTCGCCGGGCGCGGCCAGCTGCGTGCGGCTCATGACGACAAGCCCGGCACTGGCGGCCTCGGAGGCCAGCAGGTAGTCGGCCTGTGGGGAAAGCTCGTTTTCCAGCTTGGCGTCCACAATGGCAATGACGCTGCCCAGCGTGTACCAGCGGTCCAGCGGCTCGTCCCGCAGAATGTCGTAGAACTCGTCCACGTCAAAGATGCCGCTCGGCTCAATGACGACCCGGTCGAAGCCGCGCATTGCCATTGAGATCAGCTTGGTGCGCATCCGGCGCTGGTGGGTGTCGCAGTCACAGCCGCCGCTGATCGTCTCTATGTCGCAGTGCTCCCCGATCAGGTCCTGCAGCAGCATGGCATCGACGTTCACCGCGCCGAAGTCGTTTTCCAGAATGCAGACGCTGTGCCCCTGTGCGACGAGATACTGCACGTAGCGGCGCAGGAACGTCGTCTTGCCGGAACCGAGAAACCCAGTGATCAAATCGACCTGTACCATCTTACTCCTCCTTCGGGCAGGTCATGCCCCGCGGGCGACCAATGGCCGCCCCTACACACGCAGTAAGGCAAGAATGCAATTTTTTTGACGGTCTGACTTTATTCGTGAATTTCCAAAGGAAGATTGTCAGGGTCGGAAAAGAATGTCATTTTTTTGCCTGTGTAAGCATCGACTCGGATCGGCTCGGTTAGGATGCCCTTTTTATTCAATTCTCTTACGGTATCATCGACAGAGTCTACAGCAAAGGCAAGATGCCGGAGGCCGTAAGCCTCTGGATAACTGGGGCGTTTCGGGCAATTTTTAATGATAAAAAGTTCTAATTCCATCCCATCGAGTTGAAGATCGATTTTGTAATCATCGCGTTCCGGTCTGTAATTTTCTCGAATGACAGAAAAGCCTAACAGATCCACATAAAAGTGCCTTGATTTCTCATAGTTGCTCCCGATAATGGCAATGTGATGAACTTTTTTCAAATTCATGGCGTATTTACCTCTCCCCTGCCTGGTGTGCGGTACCCTGCAAATAAAAAACGTACCCGAACCCTTTTCCGTAAAGAATTGGGTTCGAGTACGAACTGTCTGGTGGAGGATGGGGGACTCGAACCCTCGACCTCTGCGATGTGAACGCAGCGCTCTAACCAGCTGAGCTAATCATCCGTATGCGATTGACAAATGATAGTATACAGGATTTGCCCGGATTTGTCAAGCGCAAATTTTCAATTGTTTTGCTGTTGTCCTCCTCTCCCCCCCTGCCCGCAAAAAGACCCCGCCTCACGGCGTGAGAGACGCGCTGTGAGGCGGGGCTTGCAGTTGAGAGGAAAAGAGTTACCTGCTCAGCTCATCGGCCAGAGCGGCGAGCTGGGCCTCGCTGGCGGCATTCAGCGCGCCGCGGACCGTGACGGTGGTGGCAGCGTAGGTCAGGTTCTTGCTGCCCTCAAGCATTTTGGTCATGACCTTGGCGGCCATCGGCGCCCAGGAGCCGTTCTCAATAAAGGCCACTGTGCGGTTCTGGTAGTTGCGCTCGGTCAGGTGATGGATGAACTCCTTCATGAAGGGGAATACATCGGCGTTGTAGGTAGGCGTGGCCAGTACCAGCTTGCTGAAGCGGAATGCCTGCGCGACGGCCTCGGCCATATCGCAGCGGGCCAGGTCCATGGCAACCGTCTCCACGCCCTTCTCGCGCAGGGCCTCGGCCAGACGGTTGGCAGCCTCGGCAGTGTGGCCGTAGATGCTGCTGTAGGCGACGAGCACACCCTCGGTCTCGGGGCGGTAGGCACTCCAGGTGTCGTAGGCGGCCAGCACATCGCCCAGCTGTTCCTTGTGCAGGACGGGACCGTGCAGGCTGCAGACGGTCTCGATGTCCAGCGCGGCGGCCTTTTTCAGCACGGCCTGCACCTGCACGCCGTATTTGCCGACGATGCCGATGAAGTAGCGGCGGGCCTCGGGCAGCCACGGCTCCTCCACGTCGAGTGCGCCGAACTTGCCGAACGCATCGGCGCTGAACAGGACCTTGTCTGCATCGTCATAGGTCATGATGACCTCGGGCCAGTGGACCATCGGCGCGGTGACAAAGTGCAGCGTGTGGGTGCCCAGCGGCAGGGTGTCCCCCTCCTTGACGACGACGCGGCGGTCCGCGTAGTCGGTGCCGAAATAGGCCTTCATCATGTTGAACGCCTGGGCGGACGCGACGATGGTCGTGCCGGGGTACGCCTGCGCGAACGCGGCGACGGAGCCGGAATGGTCAGGCTCCATGTGCTGCACGACCAAGTAGTCGGGCGTGCGCTCTCCCAGTGCGGCGGCGATCTTGGTGATCCACTCGTCGGTAAAATGGGCATCGACGCTGTCCATGACGGCGACCTTGTCGTCGCAGATCAGGTACGAGTTGTACGCCATGCCGTTGGGCACGTCGTACTGGCCCTCAAACAGGTCAACAAGGTGGTCGTTGACGCCGACATACAAAATATCTTTGGTGATTTCCATACGTGTAAACCTCCCGAAAAATACCAGAGTTGTTATTCTGGACACAGTATAGCACAGTTTTAGGAATTTGTCTCGGTTTTTGGGAAAATAATTTTAGAATTTTTTAAATACAGTTGATAGGTAGGGGCCGCACATGTGCGGCCCGCAGCTTTCCGGGGAAATGGCGTTCGCCTTATACGCTGAGGGCCGGGCATGCCCGGCCCCTACATGGCGGCAGGAGTGCGGTGTTATCGCTGCCGCCCGTGCAGCGTGGCGGCTGCCGTCAGGTTCTGCGGAGGGGTCAAGACCCCTCCCTACAGAGCCAGAGGAAAGCGCGGGTAAAGCAAAAAAGCTCCCCGCCGATTCTTGGCGGGGAGCACAGGGATGTTTACCTGAAAATTATACGCGCGTTTTCAGAACCTCGTGCGCGGGCACGGGGGCGTCGATGGGACGGGGCGTGCCTTCGACCCACTGGATCGCCTTCTTGGGGCACTTGCTGACGCAGGTGCCGCAGCCGTTGCACTTGGTATAGTCGATGACAGCGACGTTGTCCTTCAGGAAGATCGCCTGGTTCGGGCAGTTGCGCACGCAGAGGCCGCAGGCAATGCAGCCGACCTTGCAGGTCTTGTTGACCAGCGCGCCCTTGTCCTTGTTGGAGCACTTGACCGCGGGCTGCGGGGCGATGGGCTTCATCTGGATGACGTGGCGCGGGCAGGTCACGGTGCAGGCCGTGCAGCCGGTGCACTTTTTGCGGTCCACGACGGCCACGCCATTGATGACGTGGATGGCGTCAAACTTGCACGCGCGGGTGCAGTCGCCCAGACCCAGGCAGCCATAGGCGCAGGCGCTGGGGCCGCCCGCAATGGAGGCCGCAGCAGCGCAGGTCTGGATGCCCTGGTAGTCAAACCGCTTGCCGCAGTTCTCGCCGCCCGCACAGATGACGGTGGCGCGCAGGCTGGGGCGGTCGTCGGTGGCATTGCCCATGATGGTGTTGATAGCGTCGGCAGTCTTGTCGCCGCCCGGGGCACACTTGAAGGTGGGGGCACCGTTCTCCACGATGGCCTTGGCGTAGTCGGCACAGCCGGCGTAGCCGCAGCCGCCGCAGTTGGCGCCGGCCAGACATTCCGTGACCTGCGCGATGCGCGGGTCCTCATACACAGCCATGAACTTGGAGGCCAGCACAAGGATCACGCCGCCGGCCAGGCCCAGCACCACCACGACAACGATAGCAAATACGATCGGGTTCATTCTCTCCATTCCCCTTTCTTAGAATATCGCGTTGATGATGTTTTCGACCAGACCGCCAAAGCCCATGAAGCTCATGGAGGTGATAGCGGCAGAAACCAGCGTGATGGGCAGGCCCTTGAAGCTCTCCGGCGGGTTGGCGGCCTCGACGCGGGAACGCACGCCGCAGAACAGCAGCATGGCGACCAGGAAGCCGACGCCCGCACCGGCGGCGCAGACAAGCGCCTCAGCGTAGGCCAGGCCGAAGCCGAACTCGGCCACAACGGCGGAGTAGTCCTGCACAGCCAGGATGGTGACGCCCAGCACGCAGCAGTTGGTCGTGATCAGCGGCAGGTAGACGCCCAGCGACTGATACAGCGCCGGGACGTACTTTTTCAGCGTGATCTCGATCAGCTGGACCAGAACGGCGATGACGAGGATGAAGATGATCGTCTGCAGGTAACCCAGATTATAGGCATCCAGCAGGAAGATCTGCAGCGGGAAGGTCACAGCCGTGGCAATGACCATGACGACGATAACGGCAGCACCCATGCCCGCGGAGGAATCCAGCTTTTTGGAAACGCCGAGGAACGGGCAGATACCCAGAAACTGCACCAGCACGTAGTTGTTGACCAGGATCATGCTGAAGAAGATGGTGGCAAACGTTGCGATCTGAGAACTCATTGTGCGGCACCCTCCTTCTGTTCTTCCTTGGCGGCGTCGATCTTCTCAAGCATGACGTCGCCGCAGCTCTTGCGCTCAATGGGCTTGTTCAGCTTGCGCTCCAGCCAGACACAGCCGGCCATCAGGCAGCCAAAGACGAAGAAGCCGCCCGGCGCGGAGTTCATGACGGTCATGCGGTCCACGCTCTCGGGGATGATCGTGATGCCCATCCAGGTGCCGCTGCCGATGATCTCACGGATGGAGGACATGAGCAGCATGGTCAGGATGTAGCCGATGCCCATGCCCAGACCGTCCAGCGCAGAGTCCACGACGGTGTTCTTGCAGGCGAACATCTCGGCACGGCCCAGAATGATGCAGTTGACGACGATCAGCGCCAGATACACGCCCAGCGCCTTGTACAGGTCGGGCACGAACGCCTGCAGCACCATCTGCACGACGGTAACAAACGTTGCGATGATAACGATGTAGCACGGCAGATGCACCTTGGCCGGGATGACCTTGCGCAGTGCCGAGATAACGATGTTGGAGCAGACCAGAACGAACGTCATGGCCAGGCCCATGCCCACAGCGCCGGAAACGGTGGTGGTGACAGCCAGTGCGGAGCAGCAGCCCAGCACCAGGCGCAGAACGGGGTTCTCACGGATGATGCCCGCGGTAAAAACCTTCCACTTGCTCGGTTTTTCGTTCATCGTTACTGCACCCCCTTGATCTCATTGTTGTAGCAGTCGATGGCTGCGTTGATGGCGTTGAACGCGCCGTTGCTGGAATACGTTGCACCGGCAATGCTGTCCACAGGGCTGCCGGAGGCGACCTCTCCCCCGTTCCAGCCGATAAAGCCGGAGGCGAAGGAATCGCCGGAGACCTTGGAGCCGATGCCGGTGGTCTGGGTGGAGCCGTCGATGGAGATACCGGAAATGGCACCCTCGGCGTCAAAGGCAACGTAGACCGTGACGTCCTTGCCGGAGTAACCGGAGGCCGCAGCCTTGACGGCGACATCGCCGTTCGCGGTCTTGACAGCACCCTCGACGCTGGCGGTGGTCAGACCGTCGATGGCAGTCATGCTGTCGGTGGTCGTGCCCTCGGGCAGGACGGAGACATAGGCGGCCAGGGTCTCGGCTTGGGTGTTTTCCGCAATGATGGGGGCGGTGATGTCGTTCAGCACAGCCAGCAGCGCGCTGCAGACCAGGCAGATGACGACCAGCACGATGACGGGCAGCACAAGCTCCTTGAAAGTGCTCTGCTTCTCGGTGGTTTGCTTTTCAGCCATTATTCCGCACCGCCTTTCTTGGCTTTTTTGGGCTTTTTGTAGCCCAGCGGCGTCTGGTGGCCCCAGGCGTTGAACCACGGGGTCATCAGGTTGCCCAGCAGGATGGCGTAGCTCATGCCCTCATTCATCGAGCCGAAGTGGCGGATGAGGAAGGTGATGAGGCCGATAAACACGCCGTAGAACAGCTTGCCCTTGGTGGTGAACGGGCTGGTCACGTAGTCCGTCGCCATAAAGACAGCACCGAACAAAAGACCGCCGGACATGCACTCGATCAGGGCGGTGTAGGCACTGCCGGTGTTGAGCGCAGTCAGCACAAAGACCGTGGCAACGATGGTCACGGGGATGGTGGCCTGGATGGTCCGGGTGGCAACCAGATAGGCGAAGCCCAGCAGGATGGCCAGCACGCAGACCTCGCCCATCATGCCGCCGTGGAAGCCCAAAAAGACGTCCAGCAGGGGCAGTGTGGTCTTGTCGGCCACGGCCAGCGGCGTGGCGGAGGCCAGCGCGTCAACGGCCATGTCGGGGTAGACGTAGGCGGTCATGCGGGAGGTGAAGCCGAGGAACAGCACGATACGGCCCACCAGCGCGGGGTTGGCGAAGTTGTAGCCAAGGCCGCCGAACAGCTGTTTCGTGATGACGATGGCGACGAACGCGCCGACAACGGCGATCCAGAGCGGCATGCCCACGGGCATGTTCAGCGCCAGAATGATGCCGGTGACAACGGCGGACAGGTCGCCCACGGTGTTGGACTTTTTCAGCAGCTTTTCATAAATGTACTCAAACGCCACACAGGCCAGGGTGGTCACAGCGACCAGCACCAGCGCCTGCACGCCGAAGATCAGACCCGCGGCCAGCACGGCGGGCAGCAGCGCAATGACAACATTGCCCATCAGCCCGCGGGTGGTGGATGTATCGCGGATATGCGGCGAGGCGGTAACGATCAGACGATCTTCCATGGGTTATTTGCCTCCTTTCCGCAGCTCGGCCATGTACCAGCCCTTGGCAAGGCCCATCGTCTGGCTGACGGGGCGCTTGGCCGGGCAGGCATAGGTGCAGCTGCCGCAGGCTACGCAGAGATCCACGCAGCGTGCCTTCAGCGCAGCAAAGTCCTTGTTGGCAAAGTCCTGCGCAATGACGACGGGCTCCAGACCCATCGGGCAGGCCTCGATGCAGCGCCCGCAGCGGATGCAGGCGGACGGCTCGGGCAGCGCGGCGGCCTTCTTGCTGAACAGCAGCAGGCCGTTGTTCTGCTTGAGCACCGGGAAGTCGGCGCTGGGTGCAGCGCCGCCCATCATCGGGCCGCCGAAGATGATCTTGCCCAGCTCGACACCCTCCTTGACACCGCCGCAGGCGTCGATGACGTCGCGGTACAGCGTGCCGATGGGCACCTCGATGTTCTGGGGTCTGGCGATAGCGTCACCCTCGACGGTGACGCGCTTCGTCACCAGCGGGATGCCGGTCTTGAGGAACTTGCCCAGCGTGGAGACGCTCGTCACGTTCATAATGACGCAGCCCACGTCGGCGGGCAGGCCCGGCTTGCCGGAAGGGCCGACCTGCGGCACCTCGCGCCCGGTGCAGGTCTCAACGAGCGTTTTCTCGGCGCCCTGCGGGTAGCGCATCGGCAGGCCCTTGACCTCGACGCCCTTCATCTCGCGGGTCAGCGAGGTGAGCAGGTCGATGCACTCGGGCTTGTTGCGCTCAATGCCGATGATGCAGTGCGGGATCTCGCAGTACTTCATGACAGCGGTGATGCCGGAGATGATCGTGTCGCTGCACTCCAGCATCTCGCGGCAGTCGGTGGTCAGGTAGGGCTCGCACTCGGCAGCGTTGATGAGCAGCGTGTCGATGGTGTTGGCCGCCAGCTTGACATGCGTCGGGAAGCCGGCGCCGCCGACACCCACCAGGCCGCAGGCCTGCACGGCAGCCAGCAGGCTGGCTTTGTCGGTGACGACGGGCGGCACACAGGCCGGATCAACGGTCTGCGCACCGTCGGTCTTGATGGCGACAGCCGTCGTCATCGCGCCGTTGACCATGCGCAGCGGTGCAATGTCCTGCACAGTGCCGGACACACTGGAGTAGATATTGGCGGATACAAAGCCGCCGGCCTTGCCGATCACGGTACCGACCATGACGGTGTCGCCCTTTTTGACGACAGGCTCCGCGGGCGCGCCGATGTGCATCGACATGGGAATGACGACGTGCTCGGGCACCGGCATCTTGTTGGTCGGCTGCCCGGCTGTCGCCTTCGTGTGCGGTACGGCAGCACCCTTGGCAGAGCGCTTTAGGGACTTGAACAATCTGATTTCCCCCGTTTCTCTGATTTTTCTCGCCGCGGACGGGATTTCTGCTCCCCCGTCCGTGGTGGATAACTATACGGATTTATTGTACCATTTTTCAAAAGCATGTCAAGCAACCAAGTATGACAAAAGGTCAATTTTGCATCGAACACGCAAGATTTGCAACAATTTGGGCAATCGCCGCAGAATAAAAGGCTGTATAAAAATTAACAATTCTACAAAGAAAACCCCTGGCAGATGTCGGTCTGCCAGGGGTGATACCGCAGGGATCGGACATGCCCGGTCCGCGCATGTAAGGCAAATGACCCTTTGCGGGAAGGCCGCAGGCCGCACAATGGAACTGTGAGGCCACGCAAGCTGCTGCGGCAGCCTGTGGGCAGGCCGCCCTACGTCCTTCCCGTTGACTGCTGCTGACCTGCGGGGCGTCGGGGACGCCGCCCCCCTACAGGACAATCGTAGGGGCGGATTTATCCCTCCCGGCTGCGGGTAACTGTCATAGCGTGCAACGGGCTTCTGTGGGCTTGTAGGGCGGCCAGCCCTCTGGCCGCCGCGGAGGGGTCAAGACCCCTCCCTACAATACTGCCTTCCCAGGGTAGAAAACAAAAAACGGACAACTACCTAAAACAGCAGTTGTCCGTTTTTTATTTACAGCTCGATCTCCTGCAGCCGCAGCAGCGCCAGAATATAAATCTTCAGCGCCTCGACCAGCTTCTCAAACGGGGTGCCCTCGTTCGCGCCGTGCATCGGGCCCGCAAAGGACGGGATTTCAATGTCGGTGTGCTCGGGGCCGAAGCTGACGGCATAGGGGAAGTGGCGTGCATAGGTGCCGCCGCCCATCGTAAAGGGCTTCTTGCCTTCGCCGGTGACGTCGTTGTAGGTGTTGATGAGCGTCTGGATGGCCGGGCTGTCCGCGTCGATGTAGAACGGCACACGGCTGCTGACGTTCTCCAGCGTGGCCGCGCCGCCGCAGACCTTCCGGATGGCGGCAGTCATCTTTTCGGGGTCGGTGTTCGTCGGGTAGCGGCAGTCAAAGCTCTGGCGGATGACGCCGTCAGCCATCTCGATCGTGCCGCCGATGATGGTCAGCGGGTCAAACAGGCCGTCGTCCGCCGCAATGCCCAGCGCGCTGCCGTCGGTGTCGGCGTGCAGCGTGTGCAGCACGTTCAGGTAGGCCTCCTCCTGCGGAGTGCAGACGCCGCTCTTGAGCAGGCAGTTGACGATCAGGCTGATGGCGTTGACCGTGCCCTCGGGCATGGCGGCGTGGCCGCTCTTGCCCCAGCCGCGGATGACGGTGGCACCGCCCTCCCCTGCCTCGAAGGTCACGCCCTCGGTCTGGACGAGTGCGCCCGCGCCGACCTGCACCGTGCAGGAGGCGCGGTCCGGCACGGCGTTGTGGGCGACGCCGCCCTCGAACGCCGTGATGATGCCGTTCTCAAACTTCGGGCTGACGAGCTCGCCGTTGAAGCCGCCCTTCTCGCCGTTGCAGACCGGGAACTCGGCGTCCGGCGTAAAGCAGAAGGCGGGCATCGGGTAATGCTCGGCGTAGTAGTCTACGTCGTGCATGTTCGTCTCTTCGTTGGCACCCAGCAGGGCACGCACGGGGTATTTCAGCGCCGCGCCGCTGTCCTTCAGGTACTTCAGCGCGTACAGGCAGAGGATGCTTGGGCCTTTGTCGTCGGCCACGCCGCGGCCCAGCAGCCAGCCGTCCCGCACGCGGACCGTGTAGGGGTCGGCGTCCCAGCCGTTGCCCTCGGGCACAACATCGGTGTGGGTGATGGTCGCCAGGAACTTCTGGCCGTCGGCGATCCTGCCCGTCTCGGCCCAGCCGATGTAGCTGTCGGCGTTGAAGGTGTCCAGGCCCAGCTCGTCGGCGATCTCCAGCGCCTTGGCCAGCGCGGCCTTGGGGCCGGGGCCGAACGGTGCGCCCGGCTCGGGTGCGCCCTCCACGCTGGGCACGGCCACCAGACGGGTGATGTCGCGCAGGATGTTGTCGCGGTTTTCCTCCACAAAGGCGTCAATGGACGCCCAGCGCGGATCGTTCACGTTCATAAGAATTTCCTCCTGATGTTTTTTATTCAGTATAGCACATTGGCGAAATTTGTAAAGGAAAGTTGCGTCGGGGTCAATGCAGGGGTCGGCATCCCCGACGCCTCGCATTACCGAATACCCCCCTCCCCGCCCATCAGTGCCGTCATCTCCTCGATGCGCTCCAGCGGGAACGGCGGGGTGCAGAGCGGGCGCATGGCGATGCTCATGAGAAGCATCGGGTTGTCGTCCGCGGCGATGCGGTTGGATGCCAGTTTGCCGCAGAGGCGGCAGCGGTGGATGATGGCCCACTCGCCGCCCTTGCGCACCCAGACGGCCACGGGCTCCATCTGCCCGCCGCAGTCTGCGGCGCGGTCTCCGGGTTCATTGTCCAGATGCAGGCTGGTCAGGCAGTTGGGGCAGTGGTTGCGGTGCTGTGTGCCCGCCGGTTTACCGCCGTAAAATATCAATCTTCCTCTTCCCCGTTGTCCATCGTCACAATCTCGCAGATGGCGCGGCCCGTGGGGGTGCCGGCCAGACCGCCGATGCCGGTCTCGCGCAGGTCCTTGCTCATCGCGTTGCCGACCTCGGCCATCGCGTCAATGACCTCGTCCGCGGGGATGTGCCCCACGACCCCGGCCAGCGCTATGTCGGCGGCGGAGACCGCGTTCATGGCACCGATGACGTTGCGCTTGATGCAGGGAATCTCCACAAGACCTGCCACAGGGTCGCAGACAAGGCCCTCAAGGTTGGTCAGCGCCATGGCGAACGCCTCGGCGCACTGCTCTGCCGTGCCGCCCTTGATGTCCACCAGCGCCGCGGCGGCCATACCGCTGGCCGCGCCGACCTCGGCCTGACAGCCGCCCTCGGCCCCGGCCAGCGTGGCACGCGCGGCAACGACCTGCCCGAACCCGGCAGCGATATACAGGGCGCGGTGCACGGCGGCCTCGTCGGCCAGCCCGCGCCGCTGCAGCGGCAGCAGGACCGCAGGCAGCACGCCGCAGCTTCCCGCCGTGGGCGCGGCCACGATGCGCTTCATGCAGGCGTTGCATTCGGCGGTTTTCAGTGCCTCGGCCATGACGTCGGCAAAGTAGCCGTCGGCGTAGAGCACGCCGCGCGCCGCTGCCGCGTTGACCTTGGCCGCGTCGCCGCCCGCAAAGCCGCTCATCGAGCGGTCTGCGCCGCAGTAGCCGTCGCTGGTGGCCTGCATGACTGCCCACAGACGGTGCATCTCGGCCTCGCTTTCGGCGCGGGTCAGGCCGCTTTCGGCCAGATCGCTCTCAAGGATGACCTCATACAGCGGCTTGCCGCTCTCCTTGCAGAGGTCGATCATCTCATGCACGGATGAAAATGCCATCTTTCCCGCCCCCTTACAGATTCAGAATCGTGACCTTGACGATGCCCGGCTGGCTGCGCAGCTGCCCGGCGATCTCGTCCGGGATAGGCTCGTCGCACTCCAGCACCATGACGGCGTAGCCGCCCGCCGTCGAGCGGTAGAGCTGCATCGTGGCGATGTTGACGCCGTGTTGGCTCAAACAGGTGGTGACGGCTGCCACATGGCCGGGCGTGTCCTGGTTGTGGACGATCAGCGTGTTGTGGTCCCCGCCAAAATTCGTCGTGATGCCGTCGATCTGGCAGATGTTGATCCGCCCACCGCCGATGGACGCGCCGACGACCTCGAGCTTACGGCCCGACGCACCGGTCAGCCGCAGCACCGCCGTGTTGGGGTGCGCGCCGCGCAGGTTTGTGGTGCCGATCTTAAAGTGCAGCCCGGCCTCCTTGGCAATAGAAAAGCTGTGCGGGATGCGGTCATCGTCCGGCTGCATGCCCAGCAGCCCGGCGACAAGCGCCCGGTCCGTGCCGTGGCCGCGCCCCGTGGCGGCAAAGCTGCCGTAAAGCAGGATCTCGGCCTCGGCAGGCTGCTCCCCCAGGAGCCGCCGCGCCGTGCTGCCGATGCGCACCGCACCCGCCGTGTGGCTACTGGACGGCCCCGTCATGACCGGGCCGAGCACATCAAATAACCGCATAACGGACACCTCACTTATAAAATGGTATAGAATGAGTATAGCGGATTTGGCGCGGGATTGCAAGGCACGGGCAGAAAAGGGTGGAAAATATAAAAAGAATCAGCCGATATTCAACGTATTAGCGTTAAATATCGGTTGATTTGGCGGAGTAAGAGAGATTTGAAATTGTTACAATGTGCGCTATGGTGTGGAAGATTGATTGTTTACGAAAATTATACGAACCAATGCGGTTTATGCGGTGAAGTGCGCGTTGAGGATCCGTGTGGCTTCATCGACTGCGCTGGCCTTGGCCTCGGCGTACCAGCGCTGGGTTGTCAGGATGTCTGCGTGGCCCATCAGCTCCTTGGCGACCTGCGGGCTGATGCCGCACTGTACCAGCGTGCTGGCGAACTCATGCCGGAGCTGGTGCGCGGTGAAGTCCGGCTCCATGATCGTCTTGTACAGGGGCGCACCGTCCTTCGATTTCTTGCCGGTTTTGTAGCGCTTGCCGCTGTCGTGGGCGTGGCCGATGCCGATGCAGTATTGCAGCCAGGCGTTTTGGTATCGGCTCTTCGTCATGGGCTTTTTGCCGCCAAAGATGAAATCATCATCGTCCAGATCGTCCAGTCGGCTGCCGAGCGCATCCTGCAGGGGCTTGAGGATCGGCACGGTGCGGTAGGCGCTGTCGGTTTTCGGCTCCTCCAGCTCGGGGTAGTTGTTGTGCCAGACCACGGCCTTGCGCACGCGGATCGCGCCGTCAGCGAGGTCCTTCTTCTGCAGCGCCATCACCTCGCCAAGGCGCAGGCCGGCGTACATCATGATGGCCGGGCAGAGGCCGAAGCCCTCGGGGTGGGCCTTAACATCGGCAATCTCCTGCTCTGTGGGGGCGCGGCGCTTGGTCTGGGGCAGGCCCTGCGGCAGCTTGAGCAGCGTGCAGGGGTTCGCGTCGCCGTGCATCTCGGCGCACCAATACTGCCAGATCAGGGAGAGCACCGACTTCTGCCCGGCAATGCTTTTATAGGCGTAGCCCTGCGCGGCCATGTGCATCAGCTCGCGGTTGATGTCGGTGCCGGTGATCTCGCGCATGCCCTGCCCCTCAAACCAGCCTTTGGCAAGCTCCACCTTGTGGCGGTAGCCCCGGCGGGAGCCATACTTGATGCACGGCTCCTTGGCGCGCCAGAACGCCTCTGCGACCTCGCAGAAGGGGTCTCCCCTGTCCCGGCGGGTGCTGGCCTCTATGAGGGCCGCGTCGAGCTTGGCCTGCACCTCCTTTGCGGTGCGGCCATAGAAGTGGCGGGTCTTGCCATCAATGACGCGGCAGCGCTCGATCAGGCCGTCCGCGCGTTTTTTCGTTTTTGCCATGTAAAAACCTCCTTACGATACACTTTGACAAGCGTGGCCGGAGGTGATACAATACAGATGCTTGGTCGGTATTGTGTCCACTTCGGACACGCTGAGCTTGAACGCCTGCGGTGTTGGTAGCACCGTGGGCGTTTTTTTATAAAAACATACGTAAAATACGTGATTTTCTATTGACAAATACGTAGAATACGTATATAATATATACAGAACGGAGGGAAACCAAGATGCCGATGACGCCCAGAGAAATCGTGAAGCTGCTGGAAGCCAATGGCTTTGAATATGTCAGCTCCAACGGTTCGCACCGCAAGTACAGGAACCCGGTCACAGGCAAAACAACCATTGTTCCCTTCCATGCGAAAGACCTTAAACCGGGAACCGAGAAAAACATTTTAAAACTGGCGGGGATCAAAAAGTAATCCCCGCCCCCAAAGGGGGCTATTTTATGCGTTTCGTTTTTTATCCCGCTGTATTTCATCCCGAGGAAGTCGGCTATTCGGTTACCGTGCCCGATGTAGAAGGCTGCTTCACGCAGGGCGATGACATGAACGAGGCCGTAGCTATGACGCAGGAGGCCATCGGCCTGATGCTGGAGGATTGCAAGGTCTACCCGAAGCCCAGCAGCCCTGCCGACATCCGCACGGAGCCCGGCGATTTTGTAACGATGATTCCCTTTGATGAGGCCGCCTACAAAAAGCAGCAGAAGCCTGTCAAAAAGACGCTGAGCATCCCGGCATGGTTGAACGAGGCCGCGGAAGAAGCGCACGTGAATTTTTCCGGTGTGCTGCAGGATGCGTTGAAAGCAAAACTGAATATCGGTTGACGATCCCCTGCCCTGCCGGCCTGCCCGGCGGGGCTTTTTTTTATTGATAATTTGTAAAAAATACGGCCCCGCCATGGTACGCATCGTTGAGAGGCGCGGCGAGGTCTGTATCATGTCATTATTTAGGCCGCACCATGGCACGCTGTCAATACCAGATTATACGCTATGACTGCTTTTTGTCATTATGTTGTTTCAGATAGGCTTCGTTCTGCTTCTTTACAAATTCCACCATATTGATAAGGGGCAAGGTGATTTTTCCGCTTTCAAAAATAGTGGAGGTGATAACTTCCATTTTTGCGCGGACAATACCATAAAGTACAGAAGTCCCATTGATCCACAGAAGCTTTCCAAACTCTTCGTCATCTTTTGTCTTGCCTGTAGAAAATACACCTTCGACAACCATTTTATAGTCACAGCGCGCACTCGAATTTGTTTCTACAACTAAGTTTCCACTCACAGTTACGCGCACGCGACCGAGTTTCTTTATGTTGTCCGTGCTCATATAGGGATTGCTGACGGCAATTTCAGCATTGTTTGTTAAAATTGCATCGCTTCCTAGCGAAATCAAACGATTGCTAAAGTTGCATTCGGAAATAAAACTTTCCTCAAGTTCGAGCGAGGCATTTACATCATGCGTAGGAATCATGCGGCACCTCCTTGAATCACTTCGAAAGTACAGAGCGGAGCCACTGTTGTGGTTGCAGGATTGAACTTTTCGATTTTTGTTTTACTGCACACGGGTTCACAGCTTTCATATGTGTGGGAATCAAGATTGCCGGAAAAGAGTACATCCGGCGGCATATTTATTTTTGCACTGATTTCCGAAAGAGTTTTGACAGTGAAATTATATTCTCCGCTTTCCCATTTGGAAACCATAACCTGTGTGACACCCATAAACTCTGCAAAAGCAGCCTGCGTCATATTGTGATCCGCACGCCACATTTCAATGGCAGCAGAAATAAGCGCTAACTGCTGGTTGGCGCTCCTTTCGGCCGGGGTCATTGCAGTCTCAAACAGCCTGTTCAATGCGTTTGACGTTTTCATAGCGAACCTCCTATTGCTCATCCAAAGGCCATTGTGCTTGGAAAAGAATCTTTCTTGTTGTGGCTACACGGATGCCGCGCTGATAATCTCCGGAGTTCTTTTCGAGAAAAGGATACAACAAAACAATGTTTTGACCTTGAATGTAAAAATAAAGGATTCTGGGATTCTTCTGACTGTTTGGATACCGTGCTGAGTAAATATCTTCCGTCCCGGGCAGTTTTTCAAAATTTTTGAGTGCAGTTGTGGCTGTACCGAGCGAGTCCAACTGGGTAAGACTGCGTTGCAACCACTTAACATACCGTTTTGCAGCTTTAGGGATTTCGTCTGCATGAAAGACTTGTTCAGGGGTCATATTCAGCACATACTTGCAAAACTCATCTGAGAAATTATCAGGACCGTAAATATTGCTATAGCCATCCATTTTGACCAGTTCCAGAGTGAATCACATCCTTTCTTATAATATAACCTATGAGTTATAAAAATTCAAGAACCACGGATTCTTTTTCCGAAATTTCACAATTCCGAATTATAATTACTCCCCCCCCTGCACAGGCCGACGGCCTTGCCCTCGATGGTGATGGTGTTCATATCCTCGCCGATGCGCAGGATAGTCGGAAATGTGGGGTTTTCGGCGCGGAGCTCGATGTGGTCATCGAACAGAAACACGCGCTTGAGGGTGGCTTCTTCCCCTGCTGGGCGGTATTGTGTCCACTCCGGACACGCTGATCTTGAATGCCTGCGGTGCGCCAACACTGCGGGCATTTTTATTTTTGCTCAGCCAACTGACGGTTAATCTCTGCCTGTATGCGTTCTGCTTTTGGCAGATACTCAGCAGTAAAAATCACGGCATTTTCATCGTTGGCGGCGTCCATTGTACCGCCCGTGACAGTGTTGCTTGCGTCGGCTGTGGTTTGACCGGCAAGCTGTATTTGGATGTAGCCGTTCGTGATTGCGCCAGGTGATTTCATTTTGACAGCCGTGATTTGCGAAATAGGGATGACTTTGCGGCGTTCGGCAACAAATAGGGTCTTTTCCCTTTTGATGACAACAACTCCGTCACCCACGCCTATGGCTTTATGCTGTAGCCCATGCAACACAATCATACAGAGCCTCCTTACAGTTTGCGGCAGAGGCCAACGGCCTTGCCCTCGATGGTGATGGTGTTCATATCCTCGCCGATGCGCAGGATAGTCGGGAATGTGGGGTTTTCGGCGCGGAGCTCGATGTGGTCATCGAACAGAAACACGCGCTTGAGGGTGGCCTCGCCATCGATCAGGACGGCAGCTACCTCGCCGTTCTCGACCATCGGCTGGCTGTGAATGGCTACGACATCGCCGTCTTTGATTTTTGGCTCCATGCTGTCGCCCTGACACAGCAGCGTAAAGTCGGCATGCCACTCGCTGGGGACTTCATCGTAGGCCTCGACATTCTCCTCCGCGAGGATGGGTGTGCCGCAGGCGATCTGCCCCACACGCGGGATGCGGTCCCGCTTCGGCAGCGGCTGGAACCCGGCGGGGATTGGGGACTTGCTGTCTGGTTCCCAGCCCATGAGGTATGCGGGCGAAGAATTAAGCGTCCGAGCTATTTTTTTCAGTATGTCGGCGGGAACTTTTTCAATATCGCCTTTTTCGTATCTGTAAATTGTTGCCGGTGAAAGGTTTACTTTTTCGGCAAGTTGTTCAGCTGACATGCTCAACTTTTTGCGCTGAAGTTTTATGCGTTCGCCTGTAGTCATGATGCGCCTCCTATGACATAAGAATACACTAATACTTGCACTTTTGCAAGTAAATAATTCAAAAAATCTTGCAAAAGTGCAATAAAATGCTTGACTTGCATTATTGCGAGTGCTATTATAATGTCAAACCCGCATAAATGCGAGTTCGGAGGTGAGATTTTAGATGGCAGATAAGATGCAGATGTTAAAACAGAAAATCAGTGCCGCAAATTTGACTGTGGATGAACTCGCAGTTCAGATTGGTATGAACCCTAGCACATTTTACCGGAAGACAAAAAGTGGCGTGGACGCATTCACTGTTGGTGAGATGCACAACCTTGTGGACGCCTTAAAGCTGACTGGCAAGGAAGCAAAGGATATTTTTTTGGGCTAGTTCTCGCATTATTGCGAGAAAACATGGTGTGTCCACCTTGGACACGCAAAGGAGTTGATACAGATGAACGGAGTGTATGACAGGATCCGTCAGCTTCGCATTGCCAACGGGCTGACGCTGGAGGAGCTGGCCCGGGCCGTTGGCTACAGCGATAAGTCGATGATGGGCCACATCGAACATGGCAAGGTCGATCTGCCGCTGTCCAGGGTTGCCGCCATTGCGCAGGCCCTGCACACAACCCCCAAGGAACTGCTGTTCCCCAGCAACAATGTGTCCACCATGGACACATAAAGGGGGGTGGTGCATTGGACTGGTTCAGCTTTTTTATGGGTGCTGCGTTTGGTGCACAAATATTAAGTCTGGTGCAGGCGGTATTTTGGCATGAAAACAGCGGTGGAAACAAGGAGGTTAAGCATGGCACGCGAAAAGAAAGGCTACCGTGATGCGCTGTACAAGTTCCTTCACCGGCATGACGATGAAGAATACGAGCAGCGTGAAGCACGAATGCGCAAGGAAATGATCTTCCTGTCCCTGTATAGCGCTCTGCTGGGGACAGTTGCACTCGTTCTTGCTGTTATCCATGTGCTGCAGCGGATGGGATTTTTATGAGAAGTGCAAGACAACTTCCACGATAATCGCAACTGATGGCTACAGTAGGCCAAGGGGTGAACACCATGAACAATCTTGAAAATAAGCACCGCAAACAGCGCATTGAACTGGCAAACAACCTGACGCTGGCCGCAGTTACCGTTACGGCGATTGTTAACACCATCGCAGTTATTTTAAAAATAGCGCGATAGTTCCGGTAAAAGCGCCCCAGACGGCAATTGCAAAAGTAGTCCAAGCGCGAATTTCCGCCCAATCGCTGCGGCTGCGGGATTCATACGCTTCTGCGGCTGCGTTTGTCAGCGTGACTGTGGTTTTCTCGTCCATGCGGTTGTCGGAAAAGTCCAACATACCGACCCCTGCCGCATTTTGCAGATCAATATAGTCACCGACATGGGTTGCATCCAGTATTTTCTGCAGCGTATGGTATCGGCACACGGCTTTAAAGATTTTGTACTGCGCATTTGTCAATTAACACACGACCTTTCTGCCCCGATTGTACCACGCCGGGCGGATGCAGGCAACAAGGAGGTAAATATGGCACGCGAAAAGCAAGGCTACCGGGATGCGCTGGAGCGCATCCGGCATGAGGCTGCGGGCGAGCTGGTGACAGTGCCCGAGGCCGCACACATCGTTTACGGCACAGACCCCTACGCCGCGCGGAAAGTATGCCGCAACTTTGAGGGCTGGATCGGGGCCGGGCGCGACAAGCGCATCCCGGCCACCGCGCTGGCGAGGCAGATCTGCTGATGACAATGGAGGATCTGAACTGGGTACAATCAAGACTTAGGAACTGCACCAACGCCCGCCGCCAGTTGAGAATCTGCGCCGAGTGTCTGAGCGTGGCCGAGGGCACCCTGCTGGAAAGTCTGGGCTATGCCAGTCTTGACGCTTTCCGCGCGGCGCATCCTCAGAATAAGCGATCCCGCGGCCCGTCTGCTGAGCGCATCTACAACCCTGTGCCGCCGGAGGTGATGCTGGAAAGCATCCTGTACTACTACAGCGGCGCGCCGATCAGCAGCGTGTGCAGGATGATGGGCTACACCCAGACCGTGACGCTGGAGGCAATCCGGTGCAGAGTATGCAACTGGAAGAAGAAACACCCGGCGCTTGCTGCCGGTATGCCGCACAAGCGGCCAAAACCGAAAAAGGAGACCAAGCCCATGAAAATGACCTATGATGAGACAGGGCTGCCCGCCTATGCCTACGCCCGCAGCCGCTACACTAACAACATCGTCCGCATCGTGCGCGGGGAGCGCACCCTGTTCGGTGTGGTGGAGCAAGAGACTGTGGACACACTGAACGAAGCGGCGGGCGTCACCCGCGCCCAGGCTGCTGCCATGTACGGCGGGGCTATGTGCGGATGGGACAGCCCGATGGCGGACCCCAAGAACTACAATGAGGCCGGTGCCTACATCGGCCCGGAAATGGAGGCTAAAGATGGAGACTAAAGAAAGCACCACCCCCGCCCAGAGCGGGAACCCTGCTCTGCTGCACGCGGGTGAGATCATCGTCAGCGTGCTGGAGACGGACGCCGACAGCGTGCGCATCAAGCTGTGGCCGGACGCCGCTGCGGTGCGCAGCCGCCTGAGCGTGCTGGAGATGGCGATGGGCGCGGATAGCTACAGCATCCGGCGGTATGTCTGCGGGCGGGCGCTGTACTGTGCCGTCGCCCTGGACGATGCCACCCGGGACGCCCCCTGCCCGGCGGGGTATCAGGTCAATGCCGATGCGAACCTGAACGAGGCGGACGGCAGCCTTGTGGCCGCTGCCGCTGAGTGGGGCATCGGCTACGGAGTGTTCAGCCTGCCGCCCCTGCGCATCAGTAAGGACCGCGTGCAGATCAACCCCGTGGCGGGCCGCGATGGCAAGACGATCCACCATTATGTGCTGGCGGACAGGCTCACCGTGACGGGCATCGGCTACGATACGGACGGCGATGTGACCGAAATCAAGCTGCGCAAGGCGTCCGATGGGAGCGTGATTACATGGCAGGCGAACTGATCGCGCATCTGGCCGCGTGGTACATCCCGACCGGCCAGACGCGCGTCAACGGCATGGAGGGGCTGACCATTGACGGCGGCTACCTGCTGGAGGCCCAGCGGATGCACGCTGAGTTGGAACGCCGGGCACGCGGCCAGCCCTTAGCCGTAGAGATCGACATCCGCCCCGTGCGGAATAAGCGCACACTGGACCAGAACCGGCTTATGTGGGCACTTTTGGAAAAGCTGGCCCAGGCACAAAACGGCGGCACCCCCGGCGGGGTGACCGCCGAACAGTGCTATCTTGACCTGCTGGCCGAGTTCGGCGCAGAGGTCGAGACCTGGCGCGTGCCGGTCAAGGCACTGCCTGCTTTGCGCCGTGCCTACCGCGTGGTACAGGTGGCGGAGGTGCTGGACGGCGGCTACTGCATGGCCCGGCTCGGCCTGGGCAGCAGCAGCTTTACTCGGCAGCAGATGCACGACTTCCTTGAGCGCATCTTTGACCGCCTGAGCGAGGCCGGCGTGGACGACGCCGAGACCACCCAGCAGTACCGGGACTGGAGGCGGGCGGATGGCTAAGAGCATTTTGCAGAAGGATAAAGAGTGCTACCTTTGCCGCCGGTTCTACAACCTGCGCACGGTGCGAGGGCTGGAGGAGCACCACATCCTGTATGGCCGCGGACGGCGCGCGCTGAGCGAGCAATACGGCCTGAAGGTGTGGTTGTGCCACGACCACCACAACGAGCCGCCCCTGGGTGTCCATTTTGACCCCGGTGCCCGGCGGGTTCTGGAACAGGCAGCACAATTTGCTTTTGATAATCTCCACGGCCCCGGCAGCTTCGCCGAGGTGTTTGGAGAAGAAATTTAGGAGGATACCAATGCCCCAGATCGTGAACAAAAAGAGTGTGCTTGACATGGCGATGGGCGCGATTGCTGAAATCACCGATTACGAGGTAGAGCGGGTCGTGGCCAACATCATGGACCCTAACACATCGCCGACGGCCAAGCGCAAGATCACCATCACGCTGACCTTTGCACCGGATGATTACCGCCAGCAGATCGGCATGGATGCGCAGGCAAAGACCACCCTCGCGCCGCTCTCGCCGGTGCGCACTTCCCTGTGCATTACCAAGGCGCGTGACGGCAGCCTGCTGCTGGCCGAGATGACGCCGCAGGTGCCCGGGCAGGTAAACATGGACGGCGACGAAGCACCAATGCCCGCCATGGCCCGCGTGGGCCGGGCCGGGTATTAACACAGAAAGGACAAAACAATGGAAAACAGCTTTTTGAAGGACGCCATCAACCGCATTGTCGAGCTGGCAACGCCCTACACCATCACGACCGATGACGGTCGCCGGTATTGCTCCGCCAACCTGTGCGAGGTCAAGCCGGAGGTTGAACTCCCGGCGCGGTACTCGGTGGATACGCTGGAGGCGCTGGTCAAGCTGATCCGCACCGAGGGTATCGACCAATCGTCCCGGCTGTATGTGCGTGTGGACAGCGCCCGGCGGGTCATGGTGGACACTACATACACGCATAAAGAATATGCAGAGTTCAGCCGCCTGCCGCTGTATGATGCCGTGAGCGATGTGCCGAGCATTTCTGTCAACCAATACATGAGCCAGGAACACGCCGTTATCGAACTGCAGAGCCTGTACGCTGTCACCGATGACCGTGACTACCTGCTGGCCCTGCTGAGCCGCATTGACGTCAATCAGGGCGTGTCCAGTGTGGACAACGGGATCAGCCAGGAGGTAAGTGTCCGCACCGGCGCGGTGCTGAAAGAGCAGCAGATCGTCCAGCCCATTGTCCACCTGCAGCCCTACCGCACTTTCCTTGAGGTGGAACAGCCCGCCAGCGACTTCTTGCTGCGCCTCGACAAAGAGGGCCGCCCGGCACTGTACGAGGCTGACGGCGGGGCGTGGAAGCTGGAGGCCAAGCGCAACATCGCCGCCTATCTGGGCGAGCAGCTGGCCGATCTGATCGAGCACGGCAATGTGGTGGTGATGATCTGATGACGAATGTGGTTGTATTGCAGGGCCGGCTGGCGCGGGATCCTGAGCTGCGCCAGACCAACACGGGCAAGCAGGTGGCGCGCTTTACGCTGGCGGTAGACCGCGGGAGAAAGGATGCCAACGGCCAAAGCCAGACAGACTGGATCAATGTCATCGCGTGGGAGCGGCTGGCGGAGTTCGCCTACAAGTACCTGAGCAAGGGACAGATGGTGAATGTGGACGGCCGCCTGCAGAGCAGCAGCTACACGGCCCGGGACGGCACCAGCCGCACGGCGCTGGAGGTCGTGGCCGCGGGCATCAACTTCTGCGGCAGCAAGGCGGACAGCACCGGCCAGCCCTCCCCTGCCCCGGCGGGCCAGCCTGCCGCTGCACCGGCCTACAGCCAGCCGGCCGAGGATTTCGCACTGATCGAGGATGACGGCGACCTGCCGTTCTGACTGCTGAAAACTGAAAAATGACCTGACAGGGATGCGCCAAAAAAGAGCGCGGCGCACCCCTGTATTAAGGTCAGCCATTTTTAGGGAGAGGAACAATATGGAAACACCCACATTTTACGCGGTTCTACCGGCCAGCGTCCGGTACGACAGCCGACTCAAGGCGCAGGAAAAAATCCTGTACTGCGAGATCACGGCGCTGTCCAATGTCAATAAGTTCTGCCATGCCGGCAACGGGTATTTCTCAGACCTCTACGGTGTGGATGAGCGCACGATCAGGCGGTGGCTGAACAACTTGGCCAAGCACGGATACATCACGATCGAGTATGAAAAGCAAGGAGAGGGCCAAAAGCGGAGAATTATCCCGAGCGATAATGCCGCCGCTGATGTGCACGAAATGTCCGGCCCGGACAAAAATGTCCGGACCCCCCGGACAAAAATGTCCGATACCCCCGGACAAAAATGTCCGCAAGAATATTACAAGAATAATAATACAAGAGAGAACAATACGCGGGCGGGCGCGCGCGCGAGGGAGACTGCCGCGGAAATACTGCAGCAGGCCTTCCCCGGGGATGAACGCCTGACCGCTGCGCTGCTCTCCTTTGCTGAGAGCCGGGCGGCCGGCAAGCACCCCCTGACAGCCAACGCCGCCAAGCTGGCCTGCAGCAAGCTCATCCAGCTGGCCGATGAGGCGGGCGTGCGTGACCGCAGCGGGTACATGGCGGCCGTGCTGGAGCAGAGCATCCTGCGCGGCTGGGAGGGGCTTTTCCCCTTGAAAGATGATTTCACCGACCGCGCCCCGGCGGTGCAGCCGGTCAACGGGCAGGATCGCCCGCGTGAGATCAGCCCGGACGATGACATCACTGATTTTCTGTGAGGTTAAGCATGGAGAAAGGAATGGACAGGCGCACCGCCAACCAGTGGGCGTTTCTGGGTGCAGCGCTGATGGATCCCGAGGCCGCGCGGCCCTATATGTCCCGGATGGTGGCGGCTATGTTTGCCCCCGGAGGGTGCCGGGAGGTCTTTGCTGCGGTTCAGCGGCTCTCGCTGGGCGGGCAGGCGGTGGATGTGATCACGGTCGCCAATGCCGCACAGGCCGCGACCGGCAGGGACTGCAAGGCGCTGCTGGTGCAGATGGCCGATACATGCCCGAGTGTTACCAACATCGGCAGCTATGCCGCGCAGATTCTGGAGGATTACCGGTACGAGCTGCTGCAGGCAGATCTGATGAAGTGCATGGCCAAGGACGCAATGGACGCCGACAGTGTCTGCCGCCAGCTGCGCCGCACGCTGGCGATGCAGGATGCCATCAGCACAACACAGGCCGACACCACCGCGCGGGAGTTTGATGCCGTGCTGGAAACGGCACTGGCCCAGCTGGATGAGCCGGACACCAGCCTGAAGCTGGGTTGGCCGGAGCTTGACCGATACGGTGTATTCCACCGTGGCCGCACCTGCGTGGTGGCCGGGCGGCCCGGCTGCGGCAAGACGGATTTCAGCATCAACCTGGCAAGCCGACTGAGCAAAAAGTACCGCGTCTACTACCTGACGCTGGAGGAGACGGCAGAGGCGCTGATGGACCGCATCCTCTCCAAGGTCAGCCGCATCGACAGCGGCAAGCTGACCAACAAGACCCTGACACCGCGTGAGCGGGAGATCATCGACAACACGGCAGGCATCCTGCGCCGCCACCACAACATGATGCTGGACGCAGACAGCAACCTGACGATTGACGGGCTGGAGGCAAAGCTGATCCAGCACAAGCCGGACATCGCCTTTATTGACCACATCGGACTGTTAAGCCCCACCGACCCCCGCCAGACCGAGTACCAGCGCATCAGCGAGATCACCCGGCGGCTCAAGGTGGCAGCCATGCGGATGAACATCGTCATCGTGGAGCTGTGCCAGATCAGCCGCAGCGGCGTCAAGGGTAACGAGGGAAGATTCTGCAATCTGGAGGATCTGCGCGGCTCCGGCACGATCGAGCAGGACGCCAACAGCGCGATCTTTGTGGAGAACCGCAAGCCCGAGGATAGCCGGGAGCTGCACGGCGAGGAGGCCAGCACCGCCACGGCGATCATGTACGCGAAAAACCGAGAAGGCCCTACGGGCGTTGTCTCCATGGAATGGCAGCCCCAATACCACCAATGGCAGCCGGCGCCCAAGGAAGAATACGAGCCCGCAGACCAGATCAGCTGGCCGCGGTAAACAAAAAACAGGAGGATTACTATGATCAGCATTGCAATTATCAACTTGAAGGGCGGCGTTGGCAAAAGCGTCACCGCCTGCAACCTTGCCGCCGAGCTGGCAGCCAAGAGCAAGAGCGTGTTGGTGGTCGATCTGGACAAACAGGGCAACACGAGCAAGTTCTTTGGCGTGGCCGACTACGACAGGCCCTGCGTGTCGTCTGTGCTGCTGGGCGTGGCCATGGTGAGGGACGCCATTGTGGAGACGGCGATCCCGGCGGTCGCCCTTCTCCCCTGCGACATGCGGATGCTCAAGGCAAACCGCACGATCCTGATGGACAGCGGACCGCGGCAGTATTATCTGCGGGACGAACTGGAGACTTTGGACGATAGCTACGACTACTGCCTGATGGACTGCCCGCCGGATCTGGACATGGGCAGCATCAACGCGCTGACGGCTGCGGACTGGGTGATCATCCCAGTCGACTGCGATGAGTGGGCCTGTGATGGCATGCGGGAGATCATGGACCAGATCGAGCAGGTGCAGATGTACTACAACCCGCACCTCAAGGTGATGGGCGCACTGATGACAAAGTACCGCCGCACACGGTACGCGGGCGAGGTCGTTCACCAACTCAACGAGGCGGGCATTGAGATGCTGCACACCGTCATCCGTTACACGGTCAAGGTCAGCGAGGCCAAGAGCGCGCACGAGCCGCTGCGGGTGTATAAGCCAGATTGCTCGGCAGCGCTGGACTACGGATGCCTGGCAGATGAGGTCGATGAGGCCGTGTCCAAGATGGACACACACAAGGAGGGCTGAGCTATGAGTAAGGGATTCTCTATCAACGACATTCTCGGCAACACAAAAGCCAACGCCCCGGCGGGTCAGAAAATGCAGGTCGTCATGCTGCCGGCGGCAGACATCGAGCCGAACCCGGAGAACAGCATCTACGAGATCGGGAATGTGTCGATGCTCAAGGCTGACATTGCCGAGCGGGGCCTTCGCAGTCCGCTGGAGGTGCTGCCCGCCAAGGGCGGCAGGTACATGCTGATCGCAGGGCACCGCCGCTGGACGGCCTGCCGGGCACTGACTGCTGAGGGCGTGGCTGGATTTGAGGTCCTGCCCTGCGTTATCCGCCAGAGTCAGGGCGAGGATGACGACCTCATCGCGCTGATCACCTCCAACGCCACGGCGCGCGAGCTGACGGACGGTGAGCGGCTGCGCCAGTACCGGGCACTCAAGCAGGCACTCGAACGCAAAAAGGCGGCGGGCGCACTCGATGGCCGCATCCGTGATGAGATGAGCCGCATCACCGGTGATGGCACCGGCACGCTGGGAAGATTCAACGCGATTCTCAACAATTGCACAGCCGAGGTTGTGGAAATGTTGGAAAAGGGCGAGATCACGATGACCAGAGCCTACGAGTGCAGCAAGCTGTACAAGGTGCAGCAGGTGGAGTACGCCAAAAACAAGTACGCCAGTATGCCGCCCATCACCGATATGGCCCGGCGGGCGGCCATCAAGTATCTGGTCGAGTGCGGCCTGGCCGACCAGCTGAAGAAGCTCGACTACGTTCGTAAGAGCGAATGGAACTACGCTGACCGCGGGCTGGATGCCCGAAAGATGGAGCCGGTGACGCTGGATCTGACTGAGTGTGAGACGGATGCGCTGTTAAACATTGAGCCTGCTAGCAATTACCACATACGCGTGAGGATGCTGGATCCGGCGGATACAAACGAGGTTATTGCCGAAAGCTTACTCACTACACGAGATTTGTTCGATGCCGCTAAGCGTCTGTACATCAACAAGGACGATCTGGCGGCGTACAAGGCCGAGGTGAAGGGCAGGCGTAATCAGGAGCGTGCCCGGCAGGAGGAGGCCGGAAAGTGGCAGGCACTGGCCCGGCAGGAGTTGGAGGCGTTCGATAGCTGGCCCCTTGTGACACGGCTGAAGGAGCTGGGCCTGACGATCCGTGAGCGGAAGATGGCAGACGGCGGGCGGCTTATCATTGCCGTGGATGATCTGACGCGCTTTTCCGGCCATGTGGACGGCTTTCAATACCGCGAGTGCTTCGCGGTGCGCCTCGGGCCGAACGGCGAGCGCGCAGGCCGGGACGGAGACATCAATGCGCTGGAATGGTACAAGCGCTGGTATAGCACCGGCGCGGGCATTGAGAACTACATTGCCGACGACATCGAGAGGAGCGAGAAGAAGTGAAGTGCATGTACAACCAGAGTAGGCGCGGCCTCAAACTTTTCGATGTCCCGGAGGTGGATACATGAATTACGAGGAAAAGGTTCACTGGCTGCAGAGATACCGTGATGCACTGCAGCTGGAAGAAGAACTGCGGCAGGAGCTGGAGGACCAGCGAAGCCGGGCCTGCAAAACCACGGCTGCCCTGACTGGCATGCCGGGCGGGGGTGGAGACGGCCAGGCGCTGCCCCGCGCCGTGGAGAGCATTATCGCCGCGCAGCAGGAATTGCAGGCACAGATCAACCTTTGCGGGGCGACCAGGCGTGAGGTGGTAGCCGTCCTTGACCAGGTTGCCGATGAGCGTGACCACGAGATCTTGCGTCGGCGGTATCTGCTGGGGCAGCGGTTTGAGGAGATTGCGGTAGAGATGTGTTTGGAATATCGGTGGGTGAGGAGGAGGCATAAGAGGACTATAATCAATATTGACATTTAGGCATAAAAAAACAAGCTCTCGCCAATTGAGAGCTTGTTTCTACCGTTAGGCCGAGTGGTCTTTCGGCTCAGGGTCTTCGACCCAGAAGCGGAAAACCTTCCGACCACGCTGGCGTGCGTAGATACGCCGCCCATCCTTGGTAGTGAAATACGCAGAGTATTTCCACATAAGGCAATTCCTCCTTTTTGCAAGGTACCACTTGCGAAACGAGAAATTCCATGTTATACTTAAGTTGCTACACATAAGTACGTCATTGGCAAGGTGATTTCTCATCATGCTGGTGGCTAAAAGAGCTGGACTGCTGATGACAGTTCAGCTTTTTTACTTTTTTAGGGCTATTTCAGCCGCTTGTCTGGATGTTCCGCATTGTTTCATGACATCCTCTACACTCATACCCTGAATTTTATCATGTGGCATAAGGAATTCTGACGCAAACGTATTCGCCTGCCATTCTGGATCCCGGTAGGCTGGGATATCCACTTCCGACCGTGCAAACTGGTAAGTTTGATAACGATGAAGGAAAAAATGCCCCAGTTCGTGTGCCAAAGTAAATCTGTCGCGCGGATTTCCTGCGCAGGCACCTTCGTAAACGCTGTTTCGTACTCTTAGCAGATTTTTTTGGGGTGAATATACCGCATACTCGTTAGGCATCTCGTAATCTTCGCAGATTTCCATTTCGATGAGCGGGTCAGCGTTCTTCATTGGGCACGACATAATTTCCAAAACTATGTCGATTCGTATGTACAAGCCTTGTAGCCCTAACACATTGCGCAAGAATGCTGCTCGTCCACGAATTTTTGCTCTAGATAATGGTTCTACAGCGATATTCCCCATAAAAACCTCCGTTAGTTCATGCGGTTTAAAATTTCTTTGATGTTCAACCGCTGGGTATCAGACAAACTCCCCAGTTTTCTGGCAAATAAAACCCCTAAATCCGCATCATCGTCATTATCAAACTTGATGCTGATCATCTGGATTGTTTTTGCGCGGGCTTCTTCGATTTCTTCCCTTTGCTCCTGATTGAGGTCATAAGCCTTGTACAGCTTTGCCATCAGTTCCGGGGTCGGCTCTTTCTTCCCGTTCTCAACCGATGACAGATAAGCCGGGGTGATTTCAAGGCGCTCTGCCATATCTTTCAGCAGCTCACCACGATTCAGCCGAAATACTCTCAGCGTCTTTCCAAATGGTGTAAGCATGGGCAACCTCCTGTAGATTATCTCCTTATCTTTCAAACATAAACTAAATAGTTAATGTTTATGCACTAATTGTAGCGCTTTCTTTCTGGCTTGTCAAGTCTTTTTTTGACCCTCGAAAACCCTATGTAAAAGTGATATAATGATACTGTCAAAAGCCGTAAGGGACGAAAAGCTCCTTGCGGCTTTTGTGTTGCTGTCCATAGTGACGCTTCTGGCAGCATGGGGACTGCGCGGTTGTCTGCCGCGTCGCTGTGTATAAGTCCCCTGCCCGGTTGAGATGCCGGGCTATTTTTATGCCCTTGTAGCTCAATGGCAAGAGCCTGAGGTGTGCCGGTTCAAGTCCGGCCAAGGGCATCTATGAAGCAATCCAAGGCCCGGCGGGCCAGCGTGTCCAATGTGGACACAGGGAGACATGAAAGAGTTTGCAAGAGGATTTTACAAGGGCCGTGCATGGCAGCAGTGCCGCGATGGGTACGCCGCCAGCGTGGGCGGATTGTGTGAGGATTGTCTGGCTAAGGGGCTGTATCGCCCCGGTGAGATAGTCCACCACATGATAGAGTTGACGCCGGACAACATTAACGATCCGGCGGTCTCGCTGTCATGGTCCAACCTGAGACTGCTGTGCCGTGACTGTCACGCAAAGCGCCATGGCGCGCGGCGTAGATACCGTGTGGACCCGGCGGGGCGAGTGACGTCGAGGTGGTGACCTCCCCCCCGGTCGAAAAAACGAGCGGGGGTGTGGTAGACCGGGCCCCAAAGTTCGGAAAAACACTGAAAAGAGTGTAAAGGGGGTGTTGTTGTGGGGAGAAAAGCAAAAACCACTCTAATTCAAGAGGAGTACAACAGGATCATGGCGCACTACGCCGAGCTGCCTAAAAATCAGATGGCGATTGTGGAGCCGCTGATCCAGAACGCGGCATTCATGAAAATCACACTCGACGATCTGCAAAAATCCATCAATGCGGACGGATGCAGCGAGGAGTACATGAATGGCGCGAATCAGTACGGCAAGAAAGCCAGCGCCGATCTGCAAGCTTACAATAGCCTCATCAAGAATTACAACACCGTGACCGAGCGCCTGGGCAAGCTGCTGCCCCCGGAAAAGCGTGAGAGCAGACTGGAGCAGCTGGCCCGTGAATAATTACATCTACGAGTATTACCAGAAAATCACGGACGGCACCATCATCGTAGGCCGCTGGATCAAGGTCTGGTACAATTATGTTGTGGACGGTCTGGAAAAAGGGCTGTTTCATTTTGACCCCAAAAAAGCGCAGAAAGCGATCCGCTTTGTGGAGAATTTCTGCCGGCACCATGAGGGCGCGCTGGCTCCCCAGCTGATTGTGCTGGAGCTTTGGCAAAAAACGCTTTTATCGGTACTGTTCGGCGTAATGGATGACACCGATCACCGCCAATTCCGTGAGGTCGTCGTCATCATCGCCCGAAAAAACGGCAAGACGCTGCTGGCCGCCGCCATTGCTGCCTATTGCAGTTTTTTGGACGGCGAGTATGGCGGGCGCATCTACTTTGCCGCGCCTAAGCTGGAGCAAGCGGGGCTGTGCTACGATGCTTATTATCAGATGCTCAGCAAGGACCCAGAGCTGAGCCAGCTGAGCAAGAAACGGCGCACAGACATCTACATTGCGAACAGCAACACGAGCGCAAAGCCGCTGGCGTTTTCCGCAAAAAAGTCGGACGGTCTCAACGTCAGCCTGTGCGTGGCCGATGAGGTCGCCAGCTGGCCCGGTGATGCCGGGCTGAAATTCTACGAGGTCATCAAGTCGAGCTTTGGCGCGCGCACACAGCCCATGCTGCTGGCGATCAGCACGGCAGGCTATGTGAATGAGGGCATTTATGATGAACTGATAAAGCGCGCCACCCGGTTCCTGCTGGGCGATTCCAGAGAAACGCGTCTCGCGCCGTTTCTCTACATGATCGATGACCCGGCCAAGTGGAACGATATCAACGAGCTTGCGAAAGCCAACCCTAACCTGGGCGTGAGTATCAGCGTCAGCTACCTGCTGGAGGAGATCGCCATTGCCGAGGGTAGCTTGTCTAAGCGGGCTGAGTTTTTAACAAAATACTGCAACATCAAGCAAAACTCTAGCCTTGCATGGCTGGCCTCCGATGTTGTGGAGCGGGCCTGTGGGGCGCACATTGACCCGGCTAACTTCAAAAACTGCTATTGCGTGGGCGGTATTGACTTGAGCCGCACCACCGACCTGACCGCCTGTGTGGCGATCATTGAGAAAAACGGCAAGCTGAATGTGCTGGCGCATTTCTTTCTCCCCGCCGAGAAGCTGCAAGAGGCCACCGAGCGGGACGGACTGCCTTATGCGGCGTATGTGCAGCGCGGCATCCTCACGCTGAGCGGTGACAATTTTGTGGACTATCACGATTGCTACAACTGGTTCAGGACACTGATAGAGCAGTATAAAATCTATCCTTTGCAGGTCGGCTATGACCGATACACGGCCCAGTATCTTGTACAGGATATGAAGCAATACGGATTCCACATGGACGATGTATTCCAGGGGTTCAACCTGACGCCGGTGATCCGAGAGGTTGAGGGGCTGCTGAAAGACGGCACCATCAACATCGGGGACAACGACCTGTTAAAAGTGCATCTGCTGAACACGGCGCTGAAAGTCGAAAACGACAGCGGCAGATGTAAACTTGTGAAGATGAGCGCCGCCGACCACATTGACGGCTGTGCCGCGCTTATGGATGGGATGACGGTGCGGCAGAAATGGTGCGCCGAGATCGGCGGCCAGTTAAAGAACGCGGGGTGATGAGCATGGGACTGTTTCAATCAATTTTCGGGAAGATAGCCGCCAAGAGCCTCGCGTCTGGATTCTGGACGACGCTGGACGGCTACACGCCCAGCTTTTTGACTTGGGGTGGTGAGTTGTACGAGAGCGAGATCGTGCGCGCCGCGATCCACGCCACGGCCACCCACGCCAGCAAGCTGAGCGTCACCGTGCAGGGACCCGCAAACCCGAAACTGCAAACCCGGCTCCGGCAGGGGCCGAATGAGTGGCAGACCTGGGGACAATTCCTGTACAGGCTTTGCACAATTTTGGAGGTGCAAAACACCGCCTTTATTGTGCCGGTCATCAATGAGTTTGGTGAGACAGTCGGCATGTTCCCCGTGCTGCCGTCCAGCTGTGAAATCGTGCAGTATGGGGCCGTGCCCTGGCTGCGCTATACATTCCGCAGCGGCCAGACCGCCGCCATTGAAATGGCGCGGTGCGGCATTATGACAAAATTCCAGTACAAGAGCGATATTTTCGGCGAGAACAACCACGCGCTGACGCCCACGATGGATCTGGTAAACCTGCAAAACCAAGGCATTGCCGAGGCCGTTAAAAACGGCGCGACCTTCCGTTTTGCAGCCAAGATGAACAACTTCTCCAGCGATGAGGATTTAAAAAAAGAGCGTAAGCGATTCAGCCGGGAAAACCTGCAAGGCGAGGGCGGCGGCATTCTGCTGTTCCCCAACACCTACACGGACATCAAGCAGCTGGAGGCTAAGCCCTATGTTGTGGCCGCCGATGAGATGGAGCGCATCAACACCAATGTGTTCAACTACTTCGGCACCAACGAGGACGTGCTGCAAAACCGCGCCTACGGCGACGCCTGGAGCGCGTTTTATGAGGGTAAAATCGAGCCGTTTTCCATCCAGTTCAGCGAGGTCGCCACAAAAATGCTGTTTACCGAGCGCGAACGCGCGGGCGGCACGTTGCTGATGGCGACGGCCAACCGGCTGCAATACATGAGCAACACCGAAAAACTGAACGTATCGGCCCAGATGGCGGATCGCGGCATTATGAACCGCGATGAGATACGCGAAATCTGGAATCTGCCTCCCCTGCCCGACGGCCAGGGACAGGCCTACACGATACGCGGCGAGTATTACCTGCTGGGCAGCGATGGCAGCGTGACAAAGAAAGGAGACGACCTAACCAGTGGAAAGTAATGAGAAATTGTTGAAAAAGTTGAACAATGGCCGGGAATACCGCGCCATGCGGCTGGAGGTCCGAACCGCTGACCCCGCCGCGCCGGACTCCAAGCAGGAAGTGGAGGGCTACGCCTGTACGTTCAACCAGCCCTATTTGCTGTATGAGTACAGGGGCGACAGCGGCACCTCCTACCGCATCATGGAGCAGATCGACCCGCACGCTTTTGATGACTGCGACATGGATGACGTCATCATGCAGTACGACCATGAGGGCCGCGTCTTTGCCCGAACCAAAAACGGCACGTTGGCCCTGGCCGCTGACAGCGCCGGTCTGAAAGTGACTGCCGATCTGGGCGGCACCGAGATCGGGCGGCAGCTGTTTGCCGAAATCAAGGGCGGCTACACCGATAAGATGTCGTTTGGCTTTACCGTGGCCGAGGATAAGCGTGAGACCACCCGCGATTTGGAAAACAACACCGTGACCGTGAACCGCACGATCACCAAGATCAAGAAACTGTACGATGTGAGCGCCGTGAGTCTACCGGCTAACGATGCTACATCGATCAGCGCCCGAAAATTCCTTGACGGAGAGATCGAGAGAATTAAAGCGGAGAGACTGCAAAGGGCGGATACCGCAACAAAAATCAAACTGAAACTTTTGGGAGTGTGAACCATGAAAAAGAAAACCAGTGAAATGACCATTGCGGAGCTGCGCGCCCGCGCTGCCGAAATCCGCACCGAGGTCAACGCCGAGGGTGCCGACCTGGACGCCCTGGAGGCCGAGGCCGATGAGATCAGCCAGCGCATCGCGCAGTATGAGACCGAGCAGCGCCGCCTCGGCATTGCCGCCAAGGTTGCGGACGGTGCCGGTGCGCCCCAGGACAACCCCACCGCCCACACCGATGCCCAGACCCGCGCCCAGCAGTTCAAAGAGAACCGCCGCGCCGTCCTGGGCGTGGAGGAGACCCGCGCCGTCCTGGTGAGCGGCGGTAAGCTGGCAACCCCCACCGAGGTCAACACCGAAATTCAGGACCGCGTTGGTGTCGGCGTCTCCAGCATCATTGATATGGTGTGGGTCGATGACTGCTCCGGTATGTCCACCGACCGCATCCCCTACGTCAAGCAGGATGCCGATGCCGCCGCCGATCAGACCGAGGGTGCTGCCGCCACCTCCAAAGAGGCCACCTATGACTACATCGACATCACGCCCAAGTCGGAGGCGGTTCTGAGCCAGATCAGCAAGCAGGCCAAGAAGCTGACCCCGGTGAACTACTTCGCCAAGTGCCGCGCTCAGGCGCTGCTCAGCTTGCGCAAGAAAGCATCCGTCATTGTGACCGACGCGCTTAAAGCCAGCAAGCTCGTGGACACCATTGACGCCACGCTGGACAGCACTAAGAAAGGCACCATCAACGAGAAAACCCTGCGCGATCTGACGCTGAACTACGGCGGCGATGAGGCCGTTGAGGGCGAGGCAGTCCTGTTCCTGAATAAGAAGGATCTGATTGCCTTTGGCGATGTGCGCGGCACCAACGAGAAAAAGGCTGTCTACGAGATCACCCCGGATTCTGCCAACCCCAACACCGGCATCATCAAGGAGGGCGGCCTGAGCGTGCGCTACTGCCTCAACAAGAACCTGACCGCCTGTGCCGGTACGGCCCAGACCGCCAAGGCACAGCCCACCATGTTCTACGGTGTGCCGCGCTGCCTCAAGCTGGACCTGTTCAGTGACTACGAGATCGCCGTGTCCGATGACTTCGCCTTCGACAAGCTGCTGTCCACTATCCGCGGTGATGTGGAGATGGGTGCGGATGTGGTCGTCCCCGGCGGCTTTGTTGCGCTGACTATCCCGGCCAGCGCTTGATCGGAGGCTGTGACCTATGGCAGACAACGACCTGCTGTCCAAAGTGACGGTAGCGCTGCGCCGGTCTGATATGCCGGAGGAGCTGACGCAGGAAGTGAGCGACCTGGTGGATGCGGCCCTGGCTGACCTGAAACAGGCCGGTGTGTCCAACCTGGACACGCAGGACCCGCTGATCCGCCGTGCCGTCATCACCTACTGCCGCGCCAACTTCTGGCCGACCGGCGACTACGATAAGCTGAAAGCCTCCTACGATGAGCAGAAGGCGCAGCTGCGAATGACAACCAACTACACAGACTGGCCCGACGCATGAGCGCTGTGCTGTGATGCACCGCCGGAGTGCTTATGCCCGGCGGTGCTTTTTTAGTAAGGAGATGCCCATGTACTGGACGGAACAGATCACCCTTTTGCGGGACACCCCGAAAAAGGTGCAGGGTGTACTGGAGCACCACTACACCCAAGTGCGCACCGTATACGGCGAGCGCCGCAGCGTGAAGTGGGCCGAGTTTTTCGCCGCTGAAGCTGCCGGCACGACCCTGACCGCAGTATTTGTGCTGCATGCCGATGAATACAGCGGGGAGCGCGTGATCGAGTGGAACGGGAACCGCTACAGCGTCCAACGGGCTTATGAAACCGGCAGCACGGTCGAGCTGACCGTCAGTGATCTGGCCCAACCAAAAGGAGAGGCGCTGTGAGGATGGACCTTGTGTGGAGCGATGAAGTCACGGAGCAGCTGACAAAGCTCGCCGATTTAGACTCCATTGCGCCCGAAATGTTGAAAAGCGCAGCCCCCATTGCAGTAGATGCGCTAAAACAGCAGGTTGGAAAACACAAAAGCAGCCGCGCTAATAAGCATCTATCTGACAGTGTCCGCGCCGGGAAACCTAAAAAGCGTAAAAGAGGCGGCTACGGGTTGGATGTGAGCTTTAGCGGCTACGACAGCGGGCACGGATCCAGCCCCAACTACCCAAACAAGGTTGCACAGATGCAGAAAGCTGTGGCCTTAGAGTACGGCACCGCCAAAGAGCCCGCGCAGCCGTTTTTAAACAGCGCCGCAAACAGCTGCGAGGACGCTGTTAGCACTGTGATGCAGGATGTTTTGCGGCAGAGAGGTAAGCTATGACCATGATTGATGCGGCCTTGGCCGCACTGGAAACTGTGTGCAGCAATGTCTCATTTGTTAAAAATGAGGAGGATCCGCTGCCGGACAGCTATGTGGTGCTGAGCGTCTTGGACGATGCGCCGGAAGTATACGCCGGAGATCTGGATGAGCAGCAACACCTGCAGGTGCGCGCGGCTTGGTATACGAGAGATCTGCCGCAGCCCTGCGCCAGAAAAATGCGCTGTGCTTTCAGAGATGCCGGGTTTATTATCGGCTCGACCGAGTACGGCTACGATAACGACACAAAACACTTTGTTGCATACGTTGAGGCAGAAGCCGATGATGGATGTGACTGGAATGAAAGAGAGGCACAATAATGGCTTATATCGGACTTCCCTACTATGGCTATTGCCCTATTACTGTGGTGACCAGCGCGGATGGGTCTGAGACGGAAACCCTCGGCGATGGCAAGATCACGCGCGCTGTTGTGAGCTACGCCGGCGAGAACGACAGCGACAGCAGCGAGCTGTGGGCCGGCGACCGCCGCGAGCAGCGCGATGCAGGCGCGCCCAGCGCGAAGCTGAGCATTGATCGCAGCTATCTGAGTCTGGCAGATGAGGCGGAACTGTGCGGCCACCACTATGATGAGAGCACAAAGACGCTTGAGCGCAAAGAGGGCGATACGCCTGCCCTTGTGCGCGTTGCCGCGCTTGGCAAGCTGAAAAAACCTGACCGCAAGCTTGCGTATAGATTGGTGGGCTATTACCGTGCGAGCTTTGACCCTGTGGACGATAACCTCAGCACTGCCTCCAAGAGCACAAGTTACAGCACGACCAAGCTGGCAGGATCTGCGGAGTGCAACAGTGAAGGGAATTTTGTGAAAAAGCAGGAGTTTGATGGATACGAAGAGGCTCTGGCTGCACTGAAAACATTCTTGAACATCAAGGGGTGAGGTTATGGCGGAAATTACGTTGCGAGGCCGCAAGTACCCGGCACTGTTCGACCTGCAGAACGTTAAGGAGCTTCAGGAGCACTACTCTGACTTGAGCACCATCGTGGCAAAGCTGAACGACCCGGAGGAGGCAGCGTATATCATTTGGCTGCTGATCCGCGAGGGCGTTGAGCTTGACAACGAAGAACATCACCGAGATAACGAGGCTCCGAGCCTTGGGGTTGTCAAAAAACTCATTTCGTTCTCCGATCTGCAAGGCGGTTTGACCGCAAGCGTTGAAGAGGCCTTTATGGAGTTTTACGGAAAAAACGGGTCAGGCCGTCAGGCGCTGCAGGCGATGAAGACGATGCTGAGCGAATCTGGGTTGACGATGTCCCCGAGCGGCACTTTGACGGCGACCGAATCATAAATTTCCCCAGGCTGCAATACATCGCGGTGGGGCTGCTGGGCTATACCCGGCGGGAAACGCGGTTTTTGAGCCTGGATGAACTGCTTGCACAGTTTACAGAATACTGCGCCATGAATGGTATTGAACTGCCACAGGAAAGGGGGCTTGCAGATGGCGATGCCTAAAGCAGGTGTCAGCCTGGTTGTGGAAAATGACCAGCAATTCAAGGCGGCACTGAGCGAAGTAAACGCGGGCTTGAAGGTAAATAAGCAGCAGATGCAGCTTGTGACCGAACAGACCCGCGAAATGGACGACCGGCAGGCCGCCCTGCAGCAGCGGTACGAGGCCGCACAGCAGACTTTGCAGAGCTACCGGGATAAAGTGCAGGTGCTGCAGCAGGCCTACGAAAACAGCGCTCGGCGTGAGGGTGAGTCCAGTAAAACGACCATGCAGTGGCGGGCAAGCCTGATCAGCGCCCAGACAGAGGTTGCCAAGCAGGAAAACCTCCTGAAGGAACTGAGCGACCAGCAGGAGCGAACCAACAAGACCACCGCCAGCCTGGCGGATGTGGTCAACGGCCTGGCCAATGCGTTGGGAATCAGTCTGCCGCCCGGCTTGCAGACTGCGGTTGACAAGCTGGACGGCTTCTCGGCCAGCGGTGCAGCCGCGGTGACCGTTGTCGGCGGCCTGGTGGGAGCACTTGCAAAATCCACAATAGATATGAGCAAGACAGCAGATGACCTGCTGACCCTGTCCACCCAGACCGGCCTGACCACAGAACAGCTGCAGGAGTTTGAGTACGCCAGTGAGCTTGTGGATGTCAGCACGGACACGCTGCGCGGCAGTCTGGTAAAGCTGACCAACAATATGCAGACGGCGGCTACCGGGACAGGCTCTGCAGCCGAGGCGTTTAAAAAACTGCATGTAAAAGTGTCGGACAGCAGCGGGAAGCTCAAGGACAACTATGAGGTGTTTTTGAAAACCATTGACGCCTTGGGCAAGATGAAAAACGAGACCGAGCGCGATGCGCTGGCGATGGATATCTTTGGCAGGTCGGCAACGGACCTGAACCCGCTGATCGAGGCCGGCAGCGGCAGACTGAAAGAGCTGGCGGAGCAGGCACACGAGGTCGGCTATGTGACCGATAACGAGACGTGGGAGAGTCTCGGCAGACTTAACGATGCGCTGGAAAAGCTGGATAAGCAGGGCGATGCGGTAAAGCGCAGTTTTGCCGAGGCGCTGCTGCCCATCATTACAGCGTTTGCCGAGGCCCTGAACGCTATCCCAACGCCAGTGTTGACGGCAGTTATCTCTATTACCAGCATCGCCACAGTAGTGCTGCTTGTGGTGAAGGCCATTAAAGAATTGCAGGGGCCGGTTGGAACCGTGAAAAGCATGATCAGCGGCGTTATGAGCTTCATGGATCCGCTGTATATAAAAATCATGGTGATCGTTGCCGGCATTACTGCGCTGGTGGCTGTTATCGCTGTTCTGATCGGCAAAGGAAACGAAATCAACAGCGCCATGAGCGGCATATCCTCGGCTACAACGGGGACAATGCGCGCAGCCAACAGCAAGGTGCCGCAGTATGCCACCGGCACGCGCAGCGCGCGCGGCGGACTGGCTGTTGTGGGTGAGAACGGGCCGGAGCTGGTTGCATTGCGCGGCGGAGAACGCATCTACAACAGCAGCCAGACACGCGGCATGCTGGGCGGCTATGCTATCAATATCGGGAGCATCACCATTGATGCCAAGAATGTTAAAGAGTTCAACGATATTGTAAGTATCGCCAAAAATGAAGCCATGAGCATGAGACAGGGGGCATTGACATGAAATCGCACAGCTGGAGCACAAGAAGCTATAAAGCTGGCAGCACAAACCCTTTGGCTAACTATCAGGCGTATCATTGCTCGTGGTTGTTCAATACCGGGATGGGGAGTACAAACCGCTATATAGGCGGCATGCAGGTCCGCATCCCTGCCTATGGTGATGCCAACCGTAAGGTTAAACTTATAGGATATGCGCTTGGAAACAGTGCAGGCACAACCTATTATTCAGACACGAGCAGCGTGTGCGAGCAAAGCAATTTCCCACACGGAGATTGTTGGTTTGCATTCGATTCTTTTAGCCAGACGCGGAAAAAGAATGTTTTGGCCTACGGTGTTTTTGTAAAGGCGGAAAATGGTTACAACAACATCGGATCCAGCCGCAGTGACGCATATATAAATTGCGTCAGTTATCAAGGTGTTGTTACACCAACAGGCCAGACGCTAACCAGCGGCACCGTCGCACGGTACACAAAGTATCGACTGCAGTGGACTACAGACGCCGAGGATGATTTTGAGCGCAGGAACTCGACCTGCAAGATCATCATCACCGATCAGGACGGCGGAAACAGCCAGACCTATACACTTAGCAATGGTGCGACATCCTTCGACCTGGATACTACCGCATGGTCAAGCGGCAGCGGTATTCGATGGCGCGTGCAGGTGGGGGCATACGGATCCGGAACGGTCACAGAGAGCGCCACCTATTCCCTGTCGCTGGCAGACCCGACCGCCAAGGTGGATGACCTGCGCCCCACCAGCAAGACATACTACGGCTTTGACGCAGTATTCAGCTGGGCGTTCACCGGCAGCATTGCCAGCGGCGCGATCAGCGGTGCATTGCAGCAGGGATCCGCTGTTTTGCAGTACCGGACTGACAACATGGCTGACCCGGCAGATTTTGCAAGCGTCAGCGATGGCACAACCCATGTGAGTGTGAATTGCGGCACATTGCCCATAGGGAGCTACCAATGGCGCGTTGTCGCAAAGAGCAGCGTTGGAACCACACACACTTCAAGCTGGGTGCAATGCACCAATGTTGAGGTGCCCGTCTCTGTAAAGGGAACAACGCCTGCGGCGGGTGCGTCCGCGCCCAGAGCAGTTGCAAACCGCTTTAGCTGGGTGTTCAGCGTTGACAGCGATGACAGGCCCGGAGATGTGACGCAGCAGAGTGCGACACTGCACTTTAAGGCGAACAATGAGAGCGACTGGCATGAGGTCGCTGTGGCCGGTTCACAGCAGTATGCAGATGTGCCCGCGAACACCTTTGCCGAAGGCGCTACAACACTGGACTGGTATGTTGTGGCGATTGCGAATACGGGCACAAAGGTAACCAGCGACACGATCAATGTGTCCACGCTGGACACGCTCAGCACGCCTGTGGCGGTGAGCCCCGCGGGCGAGTACATGGATGATGCTGTGCAGGGCATCACATTTGTGTGGCAGCATGCCAATGTCACCGGCACGGCGCAGACCGGCTGGGAACTGAGTTATTCGGCGGATAGCGGTGCATCTTACACAGTGCTGGCCGGTGCGAATAATGCGGATAATAGCTACCAAGCGGCCGCAGGCACGTTTAGCAGCGGCGTTATCTACTGGCGTGTGCGCACGAAGAATACGGACGGAGCGTTCGGCAGCTATTCCGGCGCGGCAATCTTTGCAATACGGCGAGCTCCTTTGGCCCCGGTCATCTCCTACTATGACAACAAGCCGCTGGCAAAAATGCGGTGGCAGGCCAAAGAGCAGGACGGTTATGAAGTTGCGGTGGACGGCACCAGCCTGGGTGTACGATACGGCACCGGGAAGGAATGGCAGTCTGACGAAGTGCTGGCAGACGGGACGCACATACTTTCTGTGAGGATTTATAACTCGTATGGAGATGTATCCCCGTGGGCAGACTGTGAGGTCAAAGTCAAGAACCAGCCCGGCAGTGCCGTAAACTGCCAGGCTGAAAGCCTTTGGGGCGAAGTGCAGCTGCGTTGGGATGGCGGCACAGGTTACATCCTGCGTGATGGAGTGCTGATAGCCAAAGGTGAAGATGGGCAGTACATGGACCGCACCAGTGCGCAGGAACACAAGTATATTGTGCGCGTATTTGGCGAGGATGGCTACTACACGGACAGTGCACCTGTCATGGCTGCGCCTAGTGTGCCCTATGCCGCCATCGGCCTGTTGAACGGCAATGAGTGGTTGGCTTTGAAGTATGCGACCAACTACCAGAATTACACAAAAAGCACAAGTCTGGGCGGCACATACCAGCAATACTGGGGCAAAAAGCTCCCCGTTTGGCACGATGCCGGCAATCAGGTAGTTACGCACACCATCGCGTATGCACTCAAAACAACGGATGAACTTGAGAAACTTCGCGGACTCGCCGGCAAGGTGGTCGTATACAAGGACCATGCAGGGCATTTGGCAATCGGTGTCTTTAAAGATATGCAGGAGAACCGTGACCACGGCTGCACGCCTTTGAGCCTTAACATTACCGAGACGCAGCAGGAGGCCGTGAAGTATGATCCGATATGAGTTCATTGCCATGCGCAGCGGCGCACCTTACCGGGTGCTGCAGGTGCCCGCGGACTGTACCCCGCAAATCCGCTTTACCGGCAGCGCTGAGGTGAAGAGTACGGTAACTCTGACCGCGGAGCTGGACGCGGATATAAACTGGCTGACAGATATGCTGAGCGTGGTCCGTGTAGACAACACAAACCGAACGCCGTTGGGGCTGTTTAACATTACGACATGCCCCGAGAGTGTTGACGAGTACGGGCACAAGACGCAGGAGCTGACTGGATACGATCAGGGGTATGCGCTGCGCAACCTGAGCGTGTTGGAGCGCACGCTTATGATCCACGCCGGTACGCGTTACACTACGGCGATAAGAGAGCAGCTATTGGCTGCGGGCATCAATGTGGTAAGCATTATCGACACGGACGATGTTCTGATGACGGACCATGAATGGGAAATCGGCACAACGCGGTACGCCGTTGTTGCGGCGCTGCTGGCAGAGATCAACTACCGAGACATCTACTTTGATGGAAACGGTGTGGCTGTGGCCGAACCATGGGAGCCTGCCTCTATCAATAATCGAACGCACCGGTACGGGCCGGACGAATCGACATTGCTGCGCATACCGATGAGCATTGAAGCGGACACATTTGACGCTGCCAATGTATTTGTAGATATCGTTAGCAGCGCCGATCTGGGCCAAGAGCTTCGAGCTGTGGCGGAAAATGTCAACCCTACCAGCCCGCTGAGCATAATGCGCCGCGGGCGCAGGATCGTAAGCGTCGAGACTGTGGAGGGAATCGCCTCGCAGGAAGCACTGGAAACACACGCAAAAAATAGAATGCTGCTGAGTATGATGGGCGCTGCAAACTATTCGTTTGCTTCCTGCGGCGATGCAGAACAGCCGCACCGGCTGAACGACAGCATTTTAATGATGCGTGACGGGATCGGCCTGCTGGAAGAACAAGAGTGGACGCTCGACTGTGTCCCGGGCGGTCAGATGACGCATACGGCAAAGAAGGTGTTTTACAGCATTGATTGAGAATTACCAACAGCGCAAAGCGCTTGAGGCGACAACTAAAAGTGGGAACATTGCCACAGTGAGCGCCGTATACAGCGATGGGATCGCGCTGATCTTGCCCGGTGATACGACTCCGGCGGAAAAACATTATCCCTACAATGCCGCAGTGACATTCTCTGCCGGTCAACGCGTCCACATTGCGAGAGAGTCCGGCACAATCATTGTGGAGTATCCCATTGGCGGAAACGACAGCTAAGAGGAGGTGGCCATTATAAAAACCATTGTACTGATGAACTATGACGTGGTCGTAGAGGGAAACTTTTCGATCACGCCTTGCATTGAGCTGGGAACCAAGGACAGTTACGGCACGGAAAAGGTCCGCGTCATCTTCGGAGAGGGGTGGAGCGGCCTGGAGGCTTTGGCCGTGTTCCATGCACCCGGCGGGTCGGCGACAAAAAAGACAGTCGGAGCGGACGGTATCTTGGAAGTGCCGCCTGAGGCAACGGCCGACAACGCAGGCCGCGGCAAGATCGTATTTCTGGGCCTTGCGAATGGGCTGCAGCGCATTACTGTAGATCTCCCCTACTCCATCCGGGATCACTCTGGCATTGACGGAGACAACCCCGGCACACCTACGCCGGATGTGGTGCAGCAGATCTTGGAGAACTCCAACAACGCGGTGCGGGTGGCGCAGGCCGCCAAGGATGCCGCGGAAAACGCGCACCGGGCCGCTGAGGATGCCGCCATCAAGGCCGGCGAGGAGGCGGGCGGTGCCGCTGCCAGCGCTGCGGCTGCTGCGGCCAGCGCAGATACCGCCAACGCGGCCAAGAATGCTGCTGCGGAGTCTGCGGGCGCGGCGGCAGCATCCGAGGCAAACGCTGAGGCTGCGGCAACCGCTGCCGGGAAGTCGCAGAACGCGGCATCGCAGTCTGAGAAGCGTGCTGCGACCTCTGCTGCGGCTGCCGCCAAGGATGCCGGGAGCATTGGCGAAGCCGCCGCCAAGGCCACGCAGGAGGCCGCTGCCGCTGCCGGGTCTGCCACGGCGGCAAAGGAAAGCGCTGCAGCGGCTGCTGCGTCCGCCACGAAGGCGGGGCGGTCTGCCGGCACGGCCACGGAAAAGGCAAGTGCAGCGGAAAGTGCGCGGGCCGCTGCCGAGAGCGCCAGCGCGAGCGCATCCGCGAGTGCAAAAAGCGCTGCGGATGCCGCTAAAACCGCCGGTGATGCGGCGACAAAGGTCATCAACGAGGGCGTGGCCGAGAAGCTGACCGAGATGCAGGGCATCCAGGAGGATGTCAAGGCCCGCCAGCAGGATGTGACCGAAAAGCAGGCCGATGTCACCGCCAACGTGGAGCTGGCGCGGCAGGCCGCGCTGAGCAACGGCTATATGCAGATGGGCGTTGACCAAGACACGGGGCATCTGATGTACACGCGCACGACCAATCTGAAAGATAAGATTGATTTTGCTATTGTCAATGACACGAATTTGGAGGTACAGATCCATGGCTGATAGTTCCGTTTTTACCACCGACCTCGGCGCTGTGACTGCCTACGCCGATGCCAAGGCGCACGGCTATACTGGCACGCGCGAGGAGTTCGGCACGCTGCTGGCGAACGCCGGCACGAATCTGGCCGAGGCCAACGCGGCCAAGGCTGCCGCACAGGCCAGTGCTACGCAGGCAGACCAGAGCGCGAATGCTGCGGCGGCATCTGCCAAGGCTGCGGCCTCGGCTGTCGGTGCTACATTCTACGGTGTAGACTTCTCCGGCAGTACCAGCGCGGGCACGCGGACGGGGGCAGCTGCGGAGTTTGTGTTTACCCCCGGCACCGATACCAGCGCAGGACAAAACGACTTTGACGGCGTCTATCCTTGGGCGGGTATGCGGCGCTGCTGCTGCACGCTGAACGCGGACGGCACGGTCACGGTCAACGCCTACAAGGGCCAGCCCGGCTACATTGAGGATGGCACGAACGGCGAGGTGCTGGTTGAGGTGCCGCTCTTCTATGTCTCCGGCATGTTGGATGTCAATCCGCGCGTGTCGGCTGTGCCGATGCCGGGATTCCGCGCACCGAAGAAGTTCCAGAATGCGGACGGCTCCCTCAAGCAGAAGTGCTACCTGCCCGCCTTCCCCGGCAGCATCGGCGCGGACGGCAAGCTGCACAGCATTGCGGGCGTTGTCTCCACCGGCAACAAGACGATCTCGCAGTTCTTGGCTGCGGCACGGCTTTGGGGTGAGACCTACTGCATCAACACGAGCGCCGACTTTGAGGTGCTGGCCTACCTGATGATCGTTGTGTATGGTACGCGGCATGTGCAGAGCAAAATCAACGGCTGCGTGAGCCTGTATGCGACCGACATTGCTGTTGCTGGTGCCCGCGCAAACGAGAGCGCTGTCACAGTTGCGAAAAACACGCTGGAGCCCGGCATGGTCATCTCGATCGGCACCGGCGCCGAGAACGAGAGCGTGGCAAATCGGCGCATCGTGACGGCCATCGAGGCCATTGAGGGCGACACTGCCAATGTGAAGGCCAGCTTCACCGGCGAGGCTGTAACCACGACCACCGACCACAAAATCTGGCGCATCATGCAGTCCACCGGCACGGCCAACAGCGTACTCTCCACCTGCGGCAGCCCTGTGAGCAATAGTGACGGCAAACACAGCTTTGTGTTTTACGGCGTGGAAAATCCCCTATATGGTAATCAGTGGCGCTTTGAGTGCGACTGGAAAATCGTGGACGGTGTTCCTTACATCTGCAACGACACCAACTACAATTGGTCGAGCGTTGAGAACTACACGAAGCTGGATTCCCTCACGCTGCCTAACGAGGGCTGGGCCAAGAACCTGCAGGCGGATGAGCGGTTCCCGTGGCTGCAGATCACAAAGGAAGTCAACGGCAGCGGCGGAACCTATCTTGCAGACTATTTGTATATCAACAAAAGCGACACCCGTGTCGTTCGGCGCGGTGCGTCCTCCACTGACGGTGGCCGCGCGGGCGCGTTCTGCATCGGCATCAACGGCAGCGCGAGCGGGTTGTGGTGGAACTGCTCGGCTGACCTTTCTGTAAACGGTTAAGCTGGTACTGCCTGCAGAATTGGACAGCTCAAACACGCCGACACGCATCGCTTCCGCGTGAAATACGTGGACGGCGTTGTCAGCTACAAGAAATACGAAAGGTGGTACAAAATGATAAGAACAGAATGCAATGAGCAGCGCCCCCGCTTTGAGACCGAGCCCCTTGGCAACGGCCTGACGCTGGTGCGCCTGTATGAGGATGAGCAGAAGATCACCCGCGAGGCTGTGTCCAACATGGACACGCCCTCGAGCGGCTACGGCTATACCACTTACGAGATGCGCACACAGCTGCCCAGCGCCGCGCTGGAGACGGCCCCCGACATGTGGGCCGAGATCATCAAGCAGGCCGACTACGATGCCGCAGCGGCCATTGTGCGTGCGCAGCGGGACAAGCTGATCGCCGCCACGGACTGGACTGTGCTGGGCGATGCCAAGACGGTGAAGGCTGACTGGAAGGCCTACCGGCAGGCCCTGCGGGATGTGCCCGAGCAGACCGGCTTCCCCTACGCGGTGGAGTGGCCCACGCCGCCGGCCGAGGAATGAGCGAGGAAGCAGATCTGCTGGCGCGGGTGATGCTTGTACTGTGGGACTACCGCGAGGCCATACCGGGCGCGGGAGACCTGCTGGATGAGTATGAGGCGCTGGTGATGGATAATGATGAGGTGATACGATGAGACTTTCAAACGGTGAAGTGCTGCTGCGCTGGCCTCTGGCCCAGCACATCATCACGCAGGGGTGGTACTACAACGATGGCAGCTTGCATCAGGCCATCGACCTGCGCACCCAGATTGACAACATGTATATCCGCCCGGTCTATGCCGCCGAGGACGGCACCGTGGATCAGACCCAGGACTGGGACGGACACACGCGGACGGGTATGCAGAGCTATGGCAACATGGTGCGTATCAAGCACGCGCCCTACAAGGGCGGTGCGCTGCAGACGCGGTACGCGCACCTGAGCAGCTATTGCGTCAAGTACGGCCAGCAGGTCAAAGAGGGCGATCTCATCGGCTTCAGCGGCATTACCGGCAATGTGTTTGGGGCGCACCTGCATTTTGAGGTCATTCTGAACGGCAAGCGCACCAACCCGCTGGTGTGGCTGGACAGCGACTTCACCACGGCAAGCGGGCAGGTGTTTACTTACCGCCCCGGCGAGCACGCTGTACAGCAGCCCGAGCAGGCCGCCAGCGGCGCGCAGACGGCCCAGAACGGCACCGGCAAGCTGCAGGTCATCACGGTAGGGCCGGTCTCGCAGGGCGATGCAGACGCCGTCTTTGCCGTGTGCCAGAGCCGCGGCCTGACGGATGCCGGGCTGTATAAAAGCGAATGGGTCTGAGGTGGTGCCAATGGAGCAGATTATAATCGCGCTCATCACGGCCGGGCTGGGCCTAGTGGGCGTGATGGTAACGAACTACTTCAACAACAAGAGCCTGAGCGACAAGGTCACACACCAGCTGGAGGTTGCGCAGGCCGTAACGGACACCAAGATCGAGGAACTGACACGCGAGGTGCGGATGCACAACAACTTTGCGCAGCGCGTGCCGGTGATGGAAGAAAAAATTGCTGTCGCAAACCATCGCATTGACGATCTGGAACGGCACGAGGAGAAGGAGAGAGAAATCTGATGCAGGACTTCTTGAAGAATCTGGCGGCGCTCATAAAGGTGAAAACCATCGTCACCCTTGTGGTCGTTGCAGTTTTTGCAATTCTTGCGCTGCGGGGCGGCCTGCAGCCGGACACAGTGATGACGATCGTCACCATGGTGGTGGCGTTCTACTTCGGCACGCAGACCGAAGGGAAAAATAATGGAAAATAAGTAAGCGGCAGGCTGCTCAATGTGGGCAGCCTGCCGCTTTTTTACGGTGATTTTTGGGGCAAATTACTACGAACTTTTTACGAACTTTTGGCCGATTACGAACCATTTACGAAGCATTATCTGATAGTATTTGACAGTATCTAACACTATCAGACAAATGAAAAACCGCGATACAGCAACCTTTGCAGGTTGTATCGCGGTTTTTACATTGGCGGAGTAAGAGAGATTTGAACTCTCGCGGCGGTTTCCCACCCTACGCCCTTAGCAGGGGCGCCTCTTCGACCTCTTGAGTATTACTCCACAAGTCAAAGTGATTCTATATATTCACTTGTTATCACAAAATGGCGGAGAGGATGGGATTCGAACCCATGGTCCGCTCGCGCGAATCGCTGGTTTTCAAGACCAGTTCCATAAACCACTCGGACACCTCTCCACAGTGGCTGCCGCCAGAATGCAGGTATTATTATACAAAAATACGGAGGGGTTGTCAACCCCTCCACGCAAACTTTTTTGAAAATTATTTCGCATGTGAATCTCACGGTGGATTTTCTCCTGTGTTTTGTTCGAGTGGTCTTTGTTTTGGATAAGAAACGCAAAAACCGCCGCAGTGTTACACCGCGGCGGGAAAATTTTCGGGGATTATTTTACAGCGCACAGGGGGTAAAGCCGTCCTTGCCCAGCACCTGGACCTTCGTGTAGCCCAGTTCCTTCAGTTTGGCGGCAACAGCCTCAAAACCGAAGGTCAGCGCCTTGGTATCGTGGGCGTCGGCGGTGATGACAACATTGCCGCTGAGCACCAGCCACTCCTTCAAAATCGCATCGGACGGGAAGAAATCCTTGCGGAAGCCGCGGTACACCGCAGAGGTGTTGACCTCCAGCACGCAGCGGTTGCGGGCGGCGGTCATCAGCGCGGCGTTGGCGGCGGCGGTGTAGCGGGGGTCGTTCTCATCAAAGAACTTGCCGTCACCGTTGATCTTCTTGATCAGGTCGAAGTGGCCCAAGATCGTGGGCTTCTTCTCGGCAACCTTGGCCACATTGGCAAAATAGGCCTCGACCACGGCGAGCGCATCGCCGTCAAAATCGTCGTCGATGCAGGCGCGCAGATCCTCCTCGCGCCAGTCGATCTCATAATACTTGCCGGTCTTGGGCCCCTTGACATAGTGCGTGCTGCCGATCCAGTAGTCGTATTGGGTCGGGTCATCGTCGCTGAACAGATCCCATTCCAAGCCGCACAGAATGTCCAGCTTGCCGACGTAGCGCTCCTTCAGCTTGGCGACCTGCGCCTTGTACAGGGCGGTACGGCTCTGGGTCATGCAATATTCCAGATCACAGGGGGTGTGGCTGTGTCCGCTGAAGCCCAGCGTTTGCAGACCGTTCCGCCATGCCGTGACCGCAATCTCGTCCAGCGTGTTCTTACCGTCGCACAATTTGGAATGAACGTGTACAGAGCTTTTCAGGTATTCGCCTGCCATAGTTACTGCATCCTTTCCTGCTTGACCTTATGGTCAATTACGTGTCGTTTTTCGAGTTCCTTCGTGATGTCCTCTACGGAAATGCCCAGCTCGATCATCAGCACCATGACGTGGTAAGCCAGGTCGCTGATCTCGTAGATGGTCTCCTCCCTGTCGCGCTTGGAGCCTGCAATGATGACCTCGGTGGATTCCTCGCCGACCTTTTTGAGGATCTTTTCCAGGCCCTTGTCGAACAGATAGGTGGTGTAGCTGCCCTCCTTCGGGTCGGTCTTGCGGCCCTCGATGAGTGCGTACAGGCCCTGCCAGGTGAACTGCTTCAGCTCATCGGAGACATAGACCGGGTTGAAGAAGCAGCTCTCCGCGCCGGTGTGGCAGGCGGGGCCGGATTTGACGACGTCGATGACGAGCGCGTCCTTGTCGCAGTCGGCGGTGATGGAGACGACCCGCTGCACGTTGCCGGAGGTCTCGCCCTTGCGCCAGATCTCCCGGCGGCTGCGGGACCAGAATACGGTGTGGCCCTCGGCAATCGTCAGGGCCAGCGTCTCGGCATTCATGTAGGCGAGGGTCAGCACCTCTTTGGTGTAATGGTCCTGTACGATGGCCGGGATCAGGCCGTTTGCGTCAAATTTGAGAGTCTTGGAATTTTCGGTGATTTCCATGGTGGACACTCCTAAAGTAATATAGTTTAGTGTACCTCTTTTTGTGGGTTTTGGCAAGAGGTAAAGTGTAGGTTTGCTATTATTACGCAGTAGGGGCCGGGCATGCCCGGCCCGCGGCTTTCCCGGAAGAGGACACTTTTGGGAATGTTGCGGGCCGCACATGTGCGGCCCCTACCGGGTGGCAGCATGGCGAAGGGGCGATCACACCCGCATCTCTACCCCGTTCTCCCGCAAATACCGCTTCAAATCGTTGATTTCCACCTGTTTTGTGTGGAAGATCGACGCGGCCAGACCGGCATCTACTGCCGGGTGATTGCGGAACAGCTCAAGGAAATCCTCCTTTTTGCCTGCGCCGCCGGAGGCGATGATGGGCACGGCGCAGCGTGCGGCCACGGCGTCCAGCAGCTTCAGATCAAAGCCGTTCTTCACGCCGTCGGTGTCGATGGAGTTCACAACCAGCTCGCCTGCGCCGTTTTTAACGCCCTGCTCCAGCCAGTCCAGCGCGTCGATGCCTGTGTTCTCGCGCCCGCCCTTGGCGAACAGCATGAATTTGCCGTCCACACGCTTAATATCGGCGGAGAGCACCACGCACTGGTTGCCGTATTTCTGCGCGGCAGCCGGGATGATGCCGGGGTTGCGGATGGCCCCCGAGTTGACGCTGACCTTGTCCGCGCCGCATTTCAGCACGCGGTCAAAGTCGTCCAGCGTGTTGATGCCGCCGCCGACGGTCAGCGGGATAAAAATCTGGCTTGCGACCCGGCGCAAAATATCGGTGAACAGCCCGCGGCCCTCGACGCTGGCGGTAATATCGTAGAACACCAGCTCGTCCGCGCCGGAGGCGTTGTAGTACCGCGCCATCTCGACGGGATCGGCCATGTCCTGCAATCCTTCAAAGTTGACACCCTTGACCACGCGCCCGTTTTTGACGTCCAGACAAGGAATTATGCGTTTGGTTATCATACATTCACTCCCCCTTTTGTCAGAGAGGAGTAGGAGATGTCTCTGCTACTCCTCTCTCCTCACTTGCTTTCGTACAGCCTCACGGCCTCGGCCAGATCAATCGCTCCCGTATAAATCGACTTCCCCAAAATGGCGGCGTGGCAGTGCATGGCGGAAAGCTCGGCCAGCTCGGCCATGGCGGCAATGCCGCCGCTGGCCGTGACCTCGATGCCGGGAATCGTCAAAAGCTCACGGTACAGCGCCATATTGGTGCCCTGCATCGTGCCGTCCCGGGAAATATCGGTGGCAATAATGGCCTTGACGCCCGCATTGGCGCAGCGGCGGCAGAATGCCACGCCCGGCTCGGGGGTGACCTCCTTCCAGCCGTTGACAGCGACAGCGCCGTCCTTCATGTCAACGCCGACGGCGATCTGTGCGCCGTATTTCTGTGCCATTTCTGCCGTGAAATCGAAGTTTTTTACGGCCACCGTGCCCAGAATGCAGCGGTCCGCGCCGAGGTCAAGATACCGTTGGATGCGCGCCTCGTCGCGGATGCCGCCGCCGACCTCGATTTTGAGGCCGCCCAGCTTGGCAATGGCGGCAATCGTCTGCAAATTGGCCGTGGTGTCGTCCTTGGCGCCGTCCAGATCGACGACATGCAAATACTTCGCACCTGCGTCGATAAATTGCTGTGCTTGGGCGACGGGGTCTGCGTTGTAGACGGTCATCCGGTCGTAATCGCCCTGATAAAGCCGCACGGCCTGGCCGCCGCGCAGGTCAATGGCGGGGTATAGCTTCATGGTACTTCCTCCCTCTCGCTTACAGCTCGGCAAAGGCTTTTAACAGCCGCAGGCCGGTATCACCGGATTTTTCGGGGTGGAACTGGGTGCCGTACACCAGCCCCTGCCGCACCGCGCCCGTGACGGGGATGCTGTAGTCGCTCGTCGCCAGTGTCGATGCAGCGCAGTTTTTGGCGTAATAGCTGTGTACGTAATAGACGTACTCGCCGTTTTTGACGTACTTGAACAGCGGGTCGGCCTCGCGCCCGGGCACAATGTCCATGGCATTCCAGCCGATGTGCGGCACCTTGAGCGCCGGGTCTGTCAGGTCGTCCGCCAGCGGGTAGACCTCGCCGGGAATCAGGCCGAGACCGCGGTGCTCGCCGTACTCGCAGCTTTTTTCAAACAGCAGCTGCATGCCTAAGCAGATGCCCAGCAGCGGCTTTTTCTGCGTTTCCTCGCGCAGAACGGGCACAAGGCCCGTGGCTTCGAGCTTGGCCATTGCGTCGGCGAACGCCCCGACGCCAGGCAGCAGGATATGATCCGCCGCCCGCAGTTCTGCGGCGTCGCGGGTCACCCGCACCTCTGCGCCCAGGCTTCTGACGCTGGACGACAGGCTGAACAGGTTGCCCACGCCGTAGTCAACGATTGCGATCATGTATGGTTCTCCCCCTCTGTATAAAACTTATCCATGGCCCAGCGGGCCGGGTTGGTGAGAATGGAATCATAGCCCTTCAGGCGCGGTGTCTTGCGCTGCGGGAGCGGCATTTATTCACCCAGGATCTCATCCAGCGCCGCAAAGAACCGCTGCATCTGCTCGGGTGTGCCAATCGTGATGCGCAGATAGTCCGAGATGCGCGGCGCGTTGAAGTGGCGGATTAAAATGCCGCGGGCGCGCAGCTTTTCAAAAATTTCCACACAGGGCATACGGTCCGTGGTCGCGAACAAAAAATTTGTGGCCGAGTCAAACACCGTGAACCCGCGGCGGCGCAGCTCGTCGGTGGTGTGGGTGCGCTCGGCAATGACCTTTGCCGTTACATCGGCAAAATAGGCCTCGTCGGAGATCGCCGCCGCGCCCGCGGCCTGGGTCATGGCGTTGACGTTGTAGGGGCTGTAGCTGAACTTGACGCGGTTCATGTCGGCAATCAGCGCGGGCCGCGCAATGCAGAAGCCCAGCCGCGCACCCGCCAGATTGTGCGTTTTGGAGAAGGTATGGGTGATGACGAGGTTGTCATATTTTTCCAAAAGCGGCAGACAGGACGACCCGGCAGGCGCGAACTCGACGTAGGTCTCGTCCACGATCACGATGTTGTCGGGGTTCGTTTGCAGCACCTCCTCGATGGCGTCCACCGGGGCCAGCAGGCTGGTGGGAGCGTTCGGGTTGGCAATGACAATCGTCTCGTGCAGGCCGCAATATTTTTTCAGGTCGATGGTCAGGTCAGCCTCCAGCGGGATGATGTGCTGCGGAATGTGCAGTAAATCACACAGCACCGTGTAAAAGCTGTAGGTCACATCGGCGAAGGCCAGCGGCGTGCTTTCGTCGCAGAACGCGCGCAGGGCCAGCAGCAGGTTCTCGTCGCTGCCGTTGCCACAGAGGATATTCTCCGGGCGCACGCCCCAGTGGCGCGCGATGGCGGCGTTGAGATCGCCGTTGGTCAAATCAGAGTACAGCCGCAGCCCCGGCACCGCCGCGGCCACCGCCGCCGCCACGCCGGGCGCGGGCGGGTACGGGTTTTCGTTGGCGTTTAGTTTGACAATGTCAGCGATTTTAAGCTGTTCGCCGGGGGTGTACGGCTCCAGCGAAGCGAGGGTTTTGGTAAAATAACGGCTCATGGGTGTTCCTCCCCGTCCGAAGTGTAGAATTGATCGTGAGGCCATTTGGCGGGATTGTTTTGGATGTATTGGAAGATTTCATCATAATCCCGCGGCTCGCGTATGACATGATCGTAGTAGGATGTTTGAAAGATGGAATGGCCGAGGTGGCGTGTAGTCCCCGTTTTGATGGCACGAACCATTTGGTGAATCGTAGGGCGGGATGCCCCCATCCCGCCGCCGTTCCCGGGTGCATGGATATGAAAAAGAATGTGCAGATGGTTCGGCATGATAACATACGCATCCACGGTGACATTGTCGTAAACCGTTTCCGTGCGGCGAATTAAATCGTCCACAATTTTCCCGGCAGGCAGCAGTTGAACCCGCGGCGGGATGAGGGCATCCCGCCCTACGGATGACGGAAGGTCAACAGCGATCCGAGAAAGAATGTGCGCCTTATTTTTGGTGCACACCGTTATAAAATACGCACCCGGTTCACTATAATCATGCTGCTTCAACCTCGGATGCTTCCTTTTTGGCAAGCTCATTCCTCAAACCGGATCGTCACACTCTTGGCATGGGCATGTAACCCCTCGTGCTCGGCAAAATTGGCAATGCGTCCCTGCACCTCGCCGAGGGCTTCGCGGGTGTAATAAATAAAGCTCGACTTCTTCACAAAATCATCGACGCCCAGCGGGCTCGAGAACCGCGCCGTGCCGCTGGTGGGCAGCGTGTGGTTCGGGCCGGCAAAGTAGTCGCCCAGTGCCTCGGGCACGTTTTTGCCCAGGAAGATGCTGCCCGCGTTCTGTACCGAGTTCAGCACCGCGAACGGGTCATCGACGCAGATCTCCAGGTGCTCCGGCGCAATGATGTTCACGGCCTCGATGGCCTTGTTCATGTCGTCGGTGACAATAATTTTGCCGTTCGTGTCCACGCTGGCGCGGGCGATGGCGGCGCGGGGCAGCTGCGGGATCTGAACCTCCAGCTCCGCCTGCACGGCCTTGGCTAAATCCCAGCTGTCGGTGACGAGCACCGGGCTGGCCAGCTTGTCGTGCTCGGCCTGGCTGAGCAGGTCGGCGGCGACCCATGCGGGGTTGCAGGTGCCGTCTGCCAGCACGAGAATTTCCGACGGACCTGCGATCATATCAATGCCGACCTTACCGAACACCTTCCGCTTTGCCGTGGCCACGTAGATATTGCCGGGGCCGACGATCTTATCCACGGCGGGGACGCTCTCGGTGCCGTAGGCAAGGGCTGCCACGGCCTGTGCGCCGCCCGTTTTAAAAATCAAATCAATGCCCGCAATGACGGCGGCGGCCAGAATCGCGGGGTTCACCTTGCCGTCCCGTCCCGCGGGGGTCGTCATGACGATCTGCCCGACGCCCGCGACCTTGGCGGGAATGACATCCATCAGCACGGTAGACGGGTACGCCGCCGTGCCGCCCGGCACGTAGACGCCCGCGCGCTGGATGGGGGTGTACTTCTGCCCCAGCACGATGCCGGGCTTGTCGTTGACCACAAAGTTTTTGTGCAGCTGCTGCTCATGGAAGTGGCGGATGTTCTCGGCGGCCATCTTCAGCGTCGTGATGAACTCGGGATCGGTCTTTTCCAGCTCGGCAAAGGCTTCCTCAATTTCGGCCTGGCTGACCCGCACGTCGGTCAGCTCGGCGTGGTCGAATTTGGCGGCGTACTCGATCAGGGCGGCGTCGCCGCGGGCGCGGACGTCCGCAATAATCGCATCGACGGTGGCCTCCACGTCGGCCTCGGCGCGGATGTCACGGTTCAGAATTTCCTCGGGGCGTACCTCATCAAAGTCATACAGACGGATCATTTTGCAAGGGCCTCCTTCATCTTATTCAGCAGCTCGGTCAGCTGGGCGTATTTGAACTTGTAGCTTGCCTTGTTGGCAATGAACCGCGCCGAGATCGGCATAAACTCCTCGATCACGGTCAGGTCGTTTTCTTTTAAGGTCGTGCCGGTCTCGACAATATCGACTATGACGTCGGACAGGCCCAAAATCGGGGCCAGCTCAATGGAGCCGTTCAGCTTGACAATGTCGATGTCGCGTCCGCGGCGCTCGTAGTGGTCGCGGGCAATGTTGACAAATTTTGTAGCTACGCGCAAAGCGCGGCTCTCGTCGTCGGTGAAGCCCGCAGGCCCGGCCACGCACATCCGGCACTTGCCCATGCCGGTATCCAGCAGCTCATACACGTCTGCGCCGGATTCGGTCAGAATGTCCTTGCCGACAATGCCGATGTCCGCCGCGCCGTGCTCGACGTAAATCGCAACGTCGCTGGGCTTGACGAGGAAGTACCGCACACAGGCGTCGGGGTTCTCGACCACGAGCTTGCGGGTGTCGTTGTAGTCCTCGGTGGCGCTGTAGCCCGCGCCCGCCAGCAGCTTGTACGCCTTGTCGCCGAGGCGGCCTTTCGGCAGGGCAATGTTCAGCCAGCTTTTCTCGCGGCCCTGCTGCTGCACGGGGGGCAGCGGCGCGGCCAGGCGTTCCAGCTCGTCTAAGTAGATGGCAAAGCCGATGGCGTTGGCCCCCAGCGTGAACCGCTGCATCAGGTAGTCATACCGTCCGCCCTTGAGCACTGCGCACGGGATGCCCGCGACGTAGCCGGTGAACACAAGGCCGTTGTAATACTCCATTTCGTCGGCCATGCTCAGGTCCAGCCGGGTGCCGCGGCCCGCCTCGCCCAGCGCATTCTGCAAAGCCTGCAATTCCTCCAGCGCCGCGCGCTGGGTCTCGCACCGGCAGGCGGCGCGGGCGGCAGTCAGCGTTGCACCCAGCGGGCCGTGCAGGTCGAGCAGGCCGGTCAACGCGGCAGCGGCGGATTCGTCCAGCCCCGCGGCCAGCGCGGCGGTTCGCAGCTCGTGGGCGTTCTTGGCGCGCAGGAAATCGAGCAGCTTCGCGCGTGCCTCGGCGGGAACATGCAGCGCGTCCAGCAGGCCGGTCAGGTAGCCCATGTGGCTGATTTCCAGCACGGTGGGCACATCCAGCGCGGCCAGGCTTTGCAGGGCCAGCCGCACCACGGCGGCCTGCTCGTCGGCGTCCACCGCGCCTATGCTCTCCAATCCCATCTGGTGGATGGTCTGGAAGGTGTGGCTCTCGCGGCTGGGGCGGCAGACCTCCTCATTATAATAAAAGCGCTTGCACTCCCCTGCCGCGGGCTGGGCCGTCTTGGCGATGGACAGCGTTACGTCGGGCTTGATGGCCCGCAGCTTGCCGTCCAGGTCGGTGAAGGTGATGACCTGTGCGTCGGGCAGAAAGCGCTGATACTCCTGATACAGGGCGTATTCCTCAAAGCGGGACGCGCGGTATTTGCGGTAGCCGGCCTGCTCATACAGGGCACGCAGGCGGAAGGTCGCCTGTTCGGCGGGGGTAAAGCGGTTGAGTTCGATCTCCATAACATTCCTACCTCTCTGATCCGATACAAATTCTATTATACTTTAGTGCAGTAAAGTTGTAAAGTGGGTTTGTAGCAATTTCACGGACATTTGTGCGCGGAAATCCATAGGCGCGGTGTAGGGGGCGGGTATGCCCGGCCCGGAGGTTTCCCATAAAAGGCCGTATGCGGGAAGGCCGCGGGCCGCACATGTGCGGCCCCTACAGAGCGGTGAAAACCGTAGGGGCGGATTCCATATCCGCCCGCGGGGCGTCGGGGACGCCGCCCCCTACAGCTGCGGGAGGAGCGTGCCCGCCCGCACGGTAACGCAAAAAACAAAAAGGCGCACCTTTGCCCTAAAACAAAGATGCGCCTTGCGCGTTTGGTGTATCAGCCCTTGCAGCCCTGCTCCTCCCAATCGCCGGCCACAGCGGGGTCAACGATCTTGGTGGGGTCGATCTTGCCGTCCGGCGTGCAGGATACCTCAACATGACCCAGCTCCACGGGGTTCACGTTGGGGGCGTCAAAGTCGGGAGTCTTAGCGGCGGGCGTTTTAGCAGCGTCCGCGGGTTCTTCGGGCTTCGGCTCCTCGGCGGGGGCGGCAGGTTCCTCAGGTGCGGCAGCGGGGGCGGGTTCAGCCTCGGCGGACGCATCGTCAGCGGCGGGCTCGGCGGAATCGGTCTCAGGTTCGACCTCGTCCTCCGGGCCCCAAATATGCTCGTACTCGTCGTCGTGATGCTCACGGTTCTGTAAAACATAAGCGACAGCGCCCACAGCAGCGGCACCCACGGCCAGACCGGCCAGCTTTTTCAGTAAAGACATAGTCAAAACCTCTTTTCAAGTGAAAATCATTTATTTTCGGTTAGTATACCACACTCACCCCCAAAATACAAGTGCCGATTCCCACAATGCCGATAGGAAAATGTGGATGGTTTTCATACAATGTACAACTTGCCGAAAGCCGGGCGGCGTGGTATGATGGTACACGAATTTTGTAAAAAAGAGGGTTATTGTGTGAAGTATATTTTCCAGTTTGCCCGCATCACGGCGTTCTGCCTGGCGGGCGAGGTGCTGGCGGCGGTGCTGCCGCTGCCGATCCCGGCCAGCGTGTACGGCCTGCTGCTGCTGGCCGCGGCGCTCAAATTCGGCGTGCTCAAGCTCGATCAGGTGCGGGAGACCGGGCTGTTTCTGACCGGCATCTTCCCGCTGCTGTTCGTGCCCGCGGCGGCGGGCGTCATGGAGCTGGGCAGCCAGCTGATGAATCTTTTACTGCCCGCTGTGCTGGCGATTGTGCCGATCACAGCACTGGTCATGGCAGTCACGGGCATGGTCGCGCAGAAATGCGCGGGCGGAAAGGAGCACAAAAATGGCTGAATTTTTGCAGCAATGCGGCAGTTGGGGCGTGCTGGCCACGCTGGCGGCCTACGCCGCGGGCGTCTGGGTCAACCGCAAGACCGGCAAGGCGCTGTTCAATCCCCTTTTGATGGGCAGCATTTTTATGATCGTGTTTTTGAGCTGCTTCGGCGTGCCCTACGCCGACTACAAGTCCAGCGCCCAGCCCGTGAGCTGGCTTTTGATGCCCGCCACAGTCAGCCTGGCGATCCCGCTGTATGAAAAGTGGGAGCTGCTGGAAAAGAACCTGGCCGCGATCTTTGCGTCGATTGCTGCGGGCGTGCTGACGAGCCTGGGCAGCGTGCTGGCGATGGCCTGGCTGCTCAAGCTGGAGCGCGCCCACGCCGTGAGCTTTTTGCCGAAATCCGTCACGACGGCCATCGGCATGGATGTGGCCGAGACGCTGGGCGGCACGGCGGCGCTGGCCGGTGCGGTCATCATCCTGACCGGCATCGTCGGCAGCCTGCTGGGCGAGACGGTCTGCAAGGTCTGCCGCATCACCGACCCGCTGGCGAAGGGGTTGGCGCTCGGCACGTCGGCGCACGCGATCGGCACGAGCAAGGCCCTGCAGATGGGTGAGATCGAGGGTGCTATGAGCGGCCTTGCGATTGCCGTAGCGGGCATCATGACCGCGATTTTGGCACCTGTGGCAGCGAATTTTTTGCCGTAAAAGGACGGCAGCGGTAAGGTTCGGCGGGGTGAGGGCACCCCGCCCTACGTACAACAATTAAATGGGATTGTAGGGCGGCCAGCCCTCTGGCCGCCGTGCCCGCTTGCGGCTATGAGGAGCTTACTGGATTGCCGCTGTAGGGGGCGGCGTCCCCGATGCCCCGCGGAGGGGTCAAGACCCCTCCCTACAAAGCGACCATTAAAGGGGGTGCATCCCTACAAAGCAGCTGCTCAAAAATACCCCGTATTCGTATGCACATCCTGGCTTTCCAGCCCCATAGAGACCCCCAGCGCCTCATCGACGCGGCGCATATCGTCGGGCGGGATGACACCGGCGCGCTCCCGCAGACGGCGCTTATCCAGCGTGCGGATCTGCTCGGTCAAAATGATGCTGTCCTTGGCCAGCCCGCAGCGGTCCGCCCGCACGCTGATGTGCGTCGGCAGGCGGTTCTTGTCCTGGCGGCTTGTGATGGCTGCCGCAATGACCGTGGGGCTGTGTCGGTTGCCGATCTCATTCTGAATGATAAGTACCGGACGTATGCCCCCCTGCTCGGACCCCACGACGGGGCTTAGATCGGCGTAAAAAACCTCTCCGCGGTGCACTTCCATAGAAAAGACCTCCCTTTGCTTGTTACTGAAAGTATAAGCAGAGGGAGGTCTTTTTAATCATCCGCTGTGATTTTTGCGGCGAGCGCGTCGCCTTTTTCGCACAGCGCTTAAAACAGGCGGGTATTTTCCAGAGGGCGCATCACAAGCGCCGTGCGCAGGGCGTCCACCGCCGCACAGCCGAGGAACACGGCCAAAATCGCAAGCAGCGTATACCCCACCGACCCGTGGTGCGCCTCTGCCTGCAGCAGGCTGCTCCATAAAAAACCGCGGAACGCGGGCACCTGATGCAGGATGTAGACGCCCAGCGTTGTGCCGGCCAGGGCATTGACCCACCGCACGCAGCTGAGGTCCAGCCCCTTGAACAGGTAGAACAGCGCCAGCGCAGCCAGCAGGTTGGGCAGTGCGCCCAGCGCCGTGCGATAGTAGGCCATGTACTGGAACGCCTTGCCGTCGGTCAGGCCGCGGGTCTCGAGCAAAGCGCGCAGAATCGTGTTGAGAAGCGGCAGCCCCAGCCCGAGTCCGAGCGCCGCCGCGCGGTGCTGCAAAAGGTGCGCCAGCCGGTTGTCCGGCCAGCGGCGCAGGTAGGTGATGAGCAGGTACTCATACAAAAACATCCATGCGGTGTCGCTGACCGCGCCATTCTCGCCGAACAGCGTCGGGTAGACGATAAGCGGCACAGCCAGCACAGCCAGCAGACCGCGGTGCGCCGGGCGGGACAGCCCGCGCAGCAGGCGGTTGAGCAGCGGCACACAGAGCAAGAGCAGCAGATAGTCCGAGATGAACCACAGCTGCCGCGTGGACGCCGGGAACGCCGCCCAGCGCAGTGCGCCCCACGAGACATCCAGCCCGGCGAGCTTGCACAGCAGCGTCACAGGCACGGTATAGAGCCACAGCGACAGCCACAGTGAGAGCGGGCGGCGGGTCTTATACGGCTGCTCACACAGGAACCAGCCGCCGATCAGCACAAAGACGCTGCACGCAATGCGCGACCCGCAGCCGATCAGGCAGAACGCGAAGGACGACGGCAGGGTGGTGTAGTCCGCAATGCCGCTCTGCCCGGTCAGATGGTCGCCGATGATGAGCAGCATGCACAGAATGCGCAGCAGCTCCAGATTGCTGCTGCGTGTCGTTTTGCCGGGCATAGGTCACCTCCGTGACATACTTGCCTCCCTCTGCGAGGGAGGTGGCCCGTAGGGCCGGAGGGAGAGAACCTTGCGGCAGCCCGAAATATTTCGGGTTTCGCGAAGCTCTCTCCCCCACCGCCTGCGGGCGGAGCCCCCTCGCAGAGGGGGCCAAGAATTACTCTTTCTCCAAAAGCACAAGCGCATTTGCCAGCCCGCGCTCATGGGTCAGGCTGACATGAACGGTCAGGCCCTGCTCCCTGACCCAGGCAGCGGCTGCGCCGGTCAGGAAAAAATAGGGCGCACCGCTCTTTTGGCGCAGTACGGCCAGCTCGGGCATGGCAAAGCCGCCCAGACCGGTGCCGGCGGCCTTCAAGAAGGCTTCCTTGGCCGCAAAATTTGCGGCGGCGGTCTCGGCGCGTCGCTTTTCGCCTAAGGATGCCAGCAGGGCCTGCTCCGACGGCGCAAATACATGGTCGAGAAAGCTCTGCTTCGCCAAACTTTTTTCAAGGCGGCCTGCGTCACACAGGTCGATGCCGACGCCGAAAATCATACGTGCAGGACATAGCCGGCCTTGCGGGGGCCGGGCGTGCGGGTGCCATTGGGCGCGGGATAGCCAAGAATGCAGTAGCCGACGCCGATGTACTTCTCGGGATCAAGGCCCCACTTGGCCAGCAGAGCCTTGCCCTCGGGCGTTTCAAACGTCTCTTTTGCGCGGTTGATCCAGCAGGAGCCCAGACCGATGCCGGACGCGGCCAGCAGCAGATTGCCCATCACAAGGCTGGCGTCCTGCACGCCGTTGGGGTTATTCTTCTCACCCAGGACCAGCACCGCGGTGGGTGCGCCGTAGAACGGGTCGCTTTGGGTGCCCATGACGGCGGCGTTCAGGCGGGACAGCGCGGCCAGCGTTTCCTTGTCCTGCACAGCGACCATGACGGGGCTCTGCCTACCCATAGCGGTAGCGGCCCAGGTGCCTGCGGTGGTGACGGCCTCCAGCTCCTCCGCCGTGATCTGCTCCGGCTTATAGGCCCGGCAGCTGCGCCGGGATGCGATAGCGTTGAGGATTTCGTTTTGGATGGACATAGTGGGAACCCCCTTTGTAAATTTCCAGGTGATTTATAATGCAGTATGTAGGGCGGCCAGCCCTCTGGCCGTGTGCGGCGGCGGAAAGCCCCGCGGGCGGATATGGAATCCGCCCCTACGGTGTAGAGGGCGGTATCCGCCAATGACCCGTTTGGCCGCACAGTCCGTAGGGGCGCATTCTATATGCGCCCGCGGAGGGGGCAAGACCCCTCCCTGAAAAGCGGCGGAAAAGGGGTGCGGAGATACCCTTCACTTTACCGCTGCCGCCAGCAGGGCTTCCCGCTCATTGGGCAGTGTGCCCTCCATAACATCGTTCAGCAGCGTTTGCAGTGTTGCGCCGACGCCCGGCCCGGCGGGGATGCCGATGTCCATCAGATCCGCGCCGTTGACGGCCAGCTGGCGCATGGTGTAGCAGCCGGTCTTGGCCAGCTCGTTCATGCGGCGCTCAAAGGCTGCTACATCGGCGCGGCGGGCGGCAACCTCGGGTGTATTGGCGTGGGCGTCAAGGTCGGCGTATTTCAGCGCACAGAGACGGCGCAGAAAGATCGCCCCGCTGCGGTTCAGCAGCTTTAAAATGCCCACATCGTCAGCGGGCAGCGGTGCGTCGTGCACGGCGATCAGCCCCACCGCGCCGTCCACAAGGTAGGCGGGGGCCTTCAGGCGGCGCAGGATGACCCGCGCCAGCTGCGCACCGCGCTGGTTGTGGCCTTTGAAATGCGCAGCCCCGTCCGGCCCGACGCTGCGGCAGAGCGGCTTGGCAATGTCATGCAAAAACGTGGCCCAGCACAGCACCCGCACGCCGCGGGTGTCCTGCCCGCGCAGGTCCAGTGCGCCCACGGCGGCGGCAGAATGCTGCCAGACGTCGTAGCAATGCCATTTTCCGGGCTGGGTGCAGCCGATGCAGGGCAGGATCTCCGGCACAGCGCCGCTTAAAATCTCGCCGTACTGCGCCAGTGTCTGCCCGGCCCCCGGGGCCAGCAGCAGGCCGTCCAGCTCGGTGTAGAGCCGCTCGGCACTGACGGTGCGCAGCGTGTCGCGCGCGGCCAGCGCTGCGGCGGCAGTGGCGGGGTCCAGCGCAAAGCCGAGCTTTGCGCTGAACCGCAGCGCCCGCAGGATGCGCAGCGCATCCTCGGCAAAGCGGTCCGCGGGCGTGCCGACGCACCGCACGACACGCGCGGCCAGATCGCTGCGCCCGCCGTACAGGTCGATGACTCCCTCGCCGGGGGCGTAGGCCATGGCGTTGATCGTGAAATCCCGCCGTGCCAGGTCGGCGGCCAGGTCGTCCACAAACTGTACGTTATCGGGGTGGCGGTGGTCGCGGTAGCTGCCGTCCAGACGATAGGTCGTCATTTCATACGGCTTTCCGTGCAGAATGACGGCCACCGTGCCGTGCTTTTCGCCGGTCAGGATCAGGCGCTGGCTGCAGAACAGCGCCTTCATCTCGTCGGGCCGGGCGGAGGTGCAGATGTCCCAGTCGCCGGGCAGACGACCCAGCAGGCTGTCGCGCACGCAGCCGCCCACCACGTAGGCACTGTGCCCGGCAGCGCGCAGCGTCTGCAGCAGTCGGTAGGCGTCGTGCGGCAGACGTATCGTATCGCGGCTCATGCGTTCCCCTCCCCTCTCGCGGCGTTTCCGACGGTTATTCTGCGGCGCGGGTCCACTCCTGCGTCAGGTCAACGATGCAGGCCAGGCTGTCATCCTCGTCCTTCAGGGAGTTGACCTTGGCGGCGGCCTTTTCGGCGTCCTCCATCCAGGTCAGGATGAAGTAGTTCTCTGCGGGCACGGCGTAGTAGACCCACGCGCCGTCGGCACGCAGCATATCGGGCAGATGGTCGAGCTCGTCGTCCAGCAGGCCCTGGCCCTCCTCGCCGTAGATCATCTCGGGGCCGACCTGCAGAGAGTCGATCACATTGATGCTGGAATTGATGTAGGTGTCGCGGTCAACGGCCTTGTCGCCGGCCTCCCACGCGCTGGCGAACGCCTTGACAAGCAGCTCGCGGACTTCTAATTTATCGTCACCGGTTTTGTACATGATATATTCCCTCTTTTACACTGATATATGAAAACAGTATAGCACAAATTTTACAAATATGGTATGGTATTTTATGAAAAAGTATTGACCTTCCAGTGGGTGCAGGGTGTAAGGTGAGAGCGAAAGGAGCGTGATGTTATGAACATCAAGCAGGCAGCGGAGCAATCAGGCGTGTCCGCCCGCAATATCCGCTATTATGAGCAGGCCGGGCTGCTGACCCCTGCCCGCAACCCGGAAAATGAGTATCGCATCTATTCGCAGGCGGATGTGCGCGCCCTGAAGTTGATCCGGATGCTGCGCACACTGGATATGCCGGTCGAAGAGATCGGTACTGTGCTGAACGGCACCCTGCCGCTGGCCGAGGCTGCCGAGCGCCAGCGCCAACGGCTGGAGGCCGAGCAGCAAAAGCTGGCGGCAGCCGCCGCCTTCTGCACGGAGCTGGCCGTCGGCGACCGAACGGCGGCGGAGCTGGATGTGGACAGCTGCCTTGAGCGGATGGACTCCCCTGCCCCGGCGGGCGGCTGGTTTACCGGCTGGGTGCAGGACTACCGCAAAATGGCGGCTGCCGAGCATAAGCGGCAGTTTACCTTTACGCCGGACACCGCCATTGCAACCCCGCAGGAGTTTACCGCCGAGCTGTTGGCCTGGGCGGCGAACTGCGGCGAAGAGATCGTCATCACCCACGAGGGCATGACACCGCGGTTTACGCTGGACGGCATCGAGTACAGGGCTGTGCGGTATTCAAGCCATGTGCGCAATATCCCGATCCTGCGGGTGCGGTGCGAGGTGTGCGATCCATCGGCGCTGGCGGTGGAGGGCGACCCGAAGCGGCTGCGGATGCAGAGATTTCTGCACTACGGCCTGCCGGTGCTTGTATGCCTTGTACTGGCGGTGGTCTGGGTCTGCACCCGGAATATGCCGCTTTGGCCCGACAAGGCGGCTATGCTGCTGGTGCTGGGCGCTCTCGGCATCGGATACGGCTTCCGCGGGTGGTATCTCTATTACAACGACCGAGACCAATAAAAAACGGGAGGCAGCGCGGGCTGTCTCCCCTTTGATTTATCCCAGCAGCAGCTTGTGCAGTTCCTCTACCGTATCGGCCAGAGCGGCGGCCCCGGCGGCGGTCAGCTCCCCGGCTGTGCCGTAGCCGTAGACAGCACCGATGCAGGGCAGGCCGTTCTTTTTGGCACCCAGCACATCATGCTCGCGGTCGCCGACCATGACAAGGCCGGTCTTGTCGGTGATGCCCGCAGTTTCCAGTGCGTAGGCAATGACCTCGGCCTTGTCGGTGCGGGTCTCATCCAGCGTGGCACCGCAGATAAAATCGCAGTACTGCGCTAAATCGAAGTGCTCCATGATGCGCCTGGCGAACGCCTCGGGCTTGCTCGTCGCGAGGATGACGGTTTTCCCGGTAGCCTTCAGATCGGCCAGCAGGGCCGGGACGCCCGGGTAGACCTCGTTCTCAAACAGGCCCTTCGTGGGGAAATACTCCCGAAAGGCGCTGACGGCGCGGTCTGCGTCGGCGGCGTCCAGCCCCATCAGCTCCCGGAAGGAGGCGATAAGCGGCGGGCCGAGAAAGCGGCGCAGCGTTTCCTCACCGGGGATAGGCAGTCCCAGCTTGCGGCAGGCGTAACGCACCGAGTTTAAAATGCCCGGCGCGGAGTCGGTGAGTGTGCCGTCCAAATCAAACAAAATAACATCGTAATTACGCATAAAACTTCCTTAATTGAACTTGAAGATCTTCTGGGCGATGCGGTAGCCGCCGATGCTGATCTTGCTGCCCAGCCAGCCGGGCAGGTTGCAGCCCTCCGCCACCGAGAAGCGGCAGCGGCGGTAGAGGTGGCCGTCGTGTGCCTTGAGGTCATCCCACAGCTGGCGGCGCTTGGCCAGTGCCTCCTTGCTGCCGTCCAGCGTCAGGAAGATGCTGGAGATCGCCATCATCATCGAGAAATAGTTCAGCATGTAGGCACGCAGCTTGGCCTGCTCCGGCGGCAGGGCGTAGACATCGACCGCGTTCATCATAATGCGGGTGACGCGCAGCTGCTGGTCAACGCGCTTGATCATGTTGGCCTCGTTGACGCTCTGATCCTCGCGCCCGATGAAGTAGCGGTAGAGGTCAAGGTTCATGTAGTAGATGGTTTTGACCTGCGGCAGCGGCTGGTAGACAAAGATGTTGTCAACATAGAAGGTGTGCTTGGGCAGCTCCATGCCGCAGGTGCGCAGGATCTCGGTGCGGTAGATGACCGAGTGCATCAGGATGTTTTTGCTCGGCGGAAACTTGCCGATCTCCTTCCAGGTGAAAACGCGGCCTTCGGGCAGGATACCCTTGTAGTCCACGACATTCTGGGTGTTGTCGGCCACATGCTCATAGACATAGTTGGCCATCATCAAATCAAGAGGATGCTCGTCGTTGAGGTGGGCGCGCAGCTCGGCCAGGACCTGCTGCAGGGCATCGGTGTCGAGCCAGTCGTCGGAGTCGACGACCTTGAAGTAGACGCCGGTGGCATTGCGGATGCCCTGGTTGACGCCCTCGCCGTGGCCGCCGTTCTCCTGATGAATGACGCGGACGATGGTGGGGTACTTTTCGGCGTAGGCGTCGGCAATTTTGCCGGTGTCGTCCTTGGAGCCGTCATCCACAAGGATGATCTCGGCGTCCTCCCCCGCGGTGAGGAGGGTCTCGATGCAGTGATCCATATAGGCGGCCGAGTTGTAGCACGGCACGGTAAAGGTGATGAGTTTCATAGGTCGCTCCTTTTGAAAGGCATAATATACTTATTATAGAATACCGTGTTTTGACGAAAAAAACAAGAGGGAGTTTTGAAAGATGCCGCACGGTAGGGGCCGGACATGTCCGGCCCGGAGGTATAAGGCGGACGGGCGCTTACGGGAAAGCCGCGGGCCGGGCATGCCCGGCCCCTACCTACACTACGATTCACGCCGCTCTTTTATTGCAAAATAAACCCCCACCCCGGTGCGGGGCTTGCGGGCCGCACCGGGGTGGGGGTTGTGGGATTCAGACGGCTTTAAAAAAGATCGTTGCGGTTGAAATTGTGGACGCCTGACGGAATCACGTCATTGTAAACATCCTCCGGCAGTCCGTAGGGACGTTCGGGATCCAAAAACCCGTGCATCCATTCGGCTAAAGTGTGTAGCTTCAACATAGTAACCCCGTCTCCTTTCCTAGTGTAGGGCTAAGTGTTCCGGGGGCTTTCGCTCCCCTCTTTCTGTCTTTATTATATGCGAAAGGCCTGACTTTTGCAAGCTGCATTTTGTACAAACTTACAAAAGTTATTTGTATATTTTAAACTATTTCGGCATAGTGTACATACGGACGTTGCGAGTGTGCGCGTTACGCGGACAATTCCTCCCATGCCTCCTGCATGGTGTCTGCTGAAAAAAGGAACTCTCCATTCTCGGTAAAGACTTCGATGTGGCCGCCGACGTATCTGAACTGCTGGGTCATGGTGGATACCGCCTTTCTGTGTCCGGTTTTGCTTTCCATGCTTTTATTATACCAGACAGGCAGTACGATAATTTGGACTTTAACGCCGGGAGGCGGATTCTTGAGGGTGATAAACGGTACTTTCAACACCGCGCAGCACAAAAATGACCCACCCGCACAGCAAAAACCAGTAGGCGGTGTATTTGGGGCAGACCAGCCCGGCCAGATTGCCCCACTCGTCGGCGTAATCCCAGACGGCGGTGTGCAGCACGCGGCGGCAGACTGCGCCGACGGCCAGCTCCAGCCCGCTGACGCCCGCCGCCCCGACAGCCGCCGCCGGGCCCAGCGGCAGCGGACGATCCGCCAGCGCCTGCAAAAGGCAGAGACAGACCCCGCCGGTCAGAAACATCGTCCAGTGCGTGGTGCCGCGCCAAGCCAATTCCAGCGCGGCATACGCCCCGCCGCCGAGCAAAAACAGAGAAGCACGTTCCAGCATACAAAATCCCCCTGCACAAGCTGTATAGCCACAGTATGTGCAGGGGGCGCGGGTTGTAACCGTTTTGTAAGGATGGTGGGAGTTTTTGGGAAGAAATGCCTTCCCCCTTGGGGGAAGCCAGAGATTTTTATTTCGACAGCTTCTTCAGCAGCGCGCTGCGGGTATCCCACAGCTTCTGGCTCAGGTCAACGTAGTAGCGGTGGGGGTTCTCGAAGCGCTTGACCTCGTCCCAGAGGGTGTTGACCTGCGCCTTGCAGAACTTCTTGATGTCGTCCAGGCTCGGGGAGCTGTAAACGCGCTTGCCGTTCTCGTAAATCGGGGTGGACAGGCAGCGGGCCGTGCAGTTGACGTAGGTGCATTCCTTCCAGGTCTCTATCGGGTCAAACAGCGTGATGCCGTGCTGGGTCTCGACGACCTCGTCGGCCATCGTGATAAGGTCGGCCATCGCCTTGCCGTCCTGGTCGTAGATACGCCAGACCTTTTTCAGGCAGGGGATCGTCATCTTCTCGGCGGATTCGGACAGCTTCATCTTCGGGGTGTAGCTGCCGTCGTCCTCCTTGACGGCGGCCAGCTTGTAGACGCCGCCGAACACAGGGTCGCTCTTGGCCGTGATCATGTTCTCGCCGATGCCGAAGCTGTCCACGCGGGCTCCCTGCAGGATCAGGTCGCGGACGATGTACTCATCCAGAGAGTTGGACGCGCAGATCGTGCAGTCGGGGTAGCCGGCCTCGTCCAGCATCTTGCGGGCTTTCTTGGACAGGTAGGCAATATCGCCGGAGTCGATGCGGATGCCCTTCGGGCGCTTGCCCATCGGCTTCAGGACCTCGTCAAACACCTTGATGGCATCGGGTACGCCGTGGCGCAGCACGTTGTAGGTGTCCACCAGCAGCACGCAGGCGTCGGGGTACATCTCGGCGTATTTCTTGAAGGCGTCGTACTCCGTTGGGAACATCTGCACCCAGCTGTGGGCCATCGTGCCGGAGGCCGGGATGCCGAAGTCACGCGCGGCCATGACGCAGGAGGTGGAGCCGCAGCCGCCGATGTAGGACGCGCGTGCGCCGAAGTAGGCGGCGTCGTACCCTTGCGCGCGGCGGGCACCGAACTCCATGACCGGGCGGCCCGCGGCGGAGCGCACGATGCGGTTCGCCTTGGTGGCGATCAGGCACTGGTGGTTGAAGGTGACGAGCAGCAGCGTCTCGAGCAGCTGGCACTCAATGGCCGGGCCCTCGACGGTGACGATGGGCTCCTGCGGGAAGATGGGCATGCCCTCCTCAATGGCCCAGATATTGCAGTGCAGCTTGAAGTTGGCAAGATAGGTGAGGAACTTCTCGTCAAACGCCTTGGTGGAGCGCAGATAGTCGATGTCCTCGCCGGTAAATTTCAGGTGATCCACGGCGTCGATGAACTGCTGCAGACCGGCCATAACGGCGTAGCCGCCGCCGTCCGGCACGCGGCGGAAGAACATATCAAAGACGGCGATCTTATCCACATATCCCTCGTCCAGATAGCCCGCCGACATCGTCAGCTCGTAGAAATCGGTCATGGTGGTCAGATTGCGTTTTACATCCAGCATGGGTAAACCCTCCTGTATATGCGGCTCAGCGTGTCTTGCGTGAGGCGAGCAGGACGCGGCCGGCAATATATATTCCATAGCAGCCAACGACGAAGATCGTCAGCGCAATGACGACTTTGAAATATGTGCCTGAAAAAAAAAGGCTCACGCGCGAAAGCGTGTACAAAACCTGATTGCGCGAGACATCGCTGCCAGCAATTAAATCGGCGGTGCCGATGACCTCGCCCTGGATCGTCAGCGTGACGGTGCCGACGACGTCGCCCTGCCTGATGGGCGCGGCCAGCTCGTCCGGCACATTGAACACCGGCTCGGTCAGCGCAGCGCCGCCCGCGGCGGGCAGCAGCGTCATCATATTGTCAGCCGGATAAAGCATGACGGTGTCCGTCTGGGTCGAGTAGGCGACCCGAACCTCGGTGATGGGCTGGGTCGTGTCCAGCGCCGGGGCGATGGTGTAGGTGTCGAACACCCAGTCCATGATCGTGCCGGTCTCCGCCAGCGCGGGGCGCATACCCTCGGGGTCGGCGTCGTAGGGCACGTTCAGCAGTACGCTGATGTAGCTCTCGCCGTTCTGGCTGTGCCAGCCCGCAAAGTTCTGCCACTCGCCCAGGCTGCCGGTCTTGCCGCCCCTGGTGTAGTCGCGGTGGTAGCTGCTGTTGGTCACGAGCTTGTCGGTATTCTGGATGATATAGGTGCCGGGCGTCGTGTAGCGGTCATTTGTGCCCATGTCGTAGCTGGGGGTGGCGATGACCGTGGCGAACACATCGTAGGCCGTCAGGGCGCGCAGGATGAGGTAGGCGTCCCGCGCCGTCGTGATGTTGTTGGGGTTCAGCCCGCAGGGATCGACAAACGTTGTGCCCGTGCAGCCCACGGCCTTCGCCTCGTCGTTCATCATGGCGACGAAGTTGTCGATGCTGCCGCCGCCCATGTAGTCGGCCACGATGTAGGCGGCCTCGTTGCCGCTGGGCAGCAGCATGGCGTAGAGCAGGTTGCGCAGGCTCTGGGTCTCGCCCCGGCGGATGTCGGCGGTGGAGGCGTTCGTGCTCTGCTCCCAAATTAAATCGTAGATGTAGCTTGGCGCGGTCAGGCTGATGGAGTCGAGCTGATCCTGGTAATTTTCCAGCAGGAGCAGTGTCGTCATCATCTTGGTCAGGCTGGCGGCGGAGAGCTGGGTCTCGCTGTTTTTCTCATACACGACGATGTTGGTGTCGAGGTTGACGACATACCCGGCGGGAGCTGTCAGTGCGGGCGCGGTGTCAAAGAGGGAGTCACTCTCCCCTGCCGCGTCCTCTGCCGCGACGGGCAGCGCCAGCATCAGAACGAGCACGAAGGAAAATAAAATCGCGCAGAATTTTTTCATAGGCAAGATTTCCTTTATAAAGTTACCTATCAGTATAGCAAATTTGAAGGGAAAATAAAAGGGATAGAAAGGAATTTATCGCGGCCGTTTGCGGGAATGGGGCGGCTTTCCGGTTCGCCGCTGTAGGGGGCGGCGTCCCCGACGCCCCGCAGGCAGAGTGCCTTCCCCCTTGGGGGAAGGTGGGCGCGGCCCCGCCCGCGCTCGGATGAGGGGGAACTTGCCGGGAAATCCCGCTTGCGGATTGCCTGTGGGAAACTCTGCCCTCATCAGCCGCCTGCGGGCGGCAGCTTCCCCCGAGGGGGAAGCCAAAGAAGGCTGCTAATTCATCGCCCCTGCCGTCTCAAACAGCCGCTCCACCTCATCGGACAGCGCACGGTGCGCGGGGTCGATCAGATTCGGATCCTTGGCCAGCAGGGCCTTGGCTTCGTCCTGCGCGACGCGCAGCGTGCGAGTGTCCTGCACTAAATCCGCCACCCGCAGCGTCGGCAGACCGTGCTGCGCCGAGCCAAAGAAATCACCCGGGCCGCGGGTCTCCAGATCATACTTCGCCACGGCGAAGCCGTCCGACGTGCGGCACAGAAATTGCAGCCGCTCGCGCACCGCGTCGTTGCCGTTGTCGGAAATCAGAATGCAGCAGGAATCCGCTGCGCCGCGCCCCACGCGCCCGCGCAGCTGGTGCAGTGCCGACAGGCCGAACCGCTCGGCATTCTCAATGACCATGACCGTCGCGTTCGGCACGTCAACGCCGACCTCGATGACTGTCGTCGAGACAAGCACGTCCAGCTCACCGGCCTTGAATCTCTGCATGACATCGTCCTTTTCCTTTGGCTTCAGCTTGCCGTGCAGCAGGCCGATGCGCCGGTTGGGCAGCAGTGCGCAGGCGGTCTCGGTGTAGTAGGTCGTGACGGCCTGCAGATCGCCCATGGCTTCATTTTCCTCGATGGCTGGGCAGACGATGTAGACCTGATGCCCCGCCGCGATCTGCTTGTCCAGAAAGCCGTACATGTCGCGACGCTTTTTGCCGGTGATGAACCACGTTTTGATGGGCTTGCGGCCCGGCGGCAGCTCGTCCAGCACCGAAATATCCAGGTCGCCGTACATGAGCAGCCCCAGCGTGCGCGGGATGGGCGTGGCGCTCATGACCAGCAGGTGCGGGCTTTGTGCCTTGCCCGCCAACAGGCCGCGCTGCCGCACGCCGAAGCGGTGCTGCTCGTCCACGATGGCGAGGCCGAGATTTTTAAATTCCACGGTGTCGGTCAGCACGGCATGCGTACCTACGACTAAATTTGCCCGCCCATCGGCGATAGCCTCCAGCGCGATGCGCTTCTCCTTCGCTTTCATGCCGCCGACCAGCAGCGTGACGTTGACGCCGAACGGCTCGAGCCGGTCCGCCAGCGTGGCGGCGTGCTGGCGGGCTAAAATTTCCGTGGGGGCCAGCATGGCGCTCTGCCAGCCGTTCTGCGCGGCAAACCAGATGGCCGCGGCGGCCACCAGCGTTTTGCCGCTGCCAACGTCGCCCTGCAAAAGCCGGTTCATCGGCACGTCGCCGCAGAGGTCGGCCAGAATTTCCTCGGTGGAGCGCTTTTGCGCACCGGTGGGCGGGTACGGCAGGCTGCGCCAGAACGGGCCGAGGTCCAGCGGGTGCATGGGGGCGCTGGTCTTGCGCCGCCCGTGGCTGCGCAGCAGGAAGATGCCGATTTGGAGCAGGTACAGCTCCTCGAAAATCAGCCGCCGCCGCGCCGCGGCAAGGTCGTCCGCGTTTTTGGGCGCGTGGATGCCCCGCACGGCCTGCGCCTTGGCGGGCATCCGGTAGCGGGTCAGCAGCTCGGGCGGCAGCGGGTCCACAAGCTGGTCCGCGAACGCCAGCGCTGCATGGGCACAGCTGGCGTGGCGGCTGGCGGGCAGACCGTCGGTGCCGGGATAGACCGCCACAAACGGGCAGTCAGCGACCTGGGCCTCGGTGCGCACCAGCGGGTGCAGCAGCTCGCGGCGGGTCAGCGCCCCGCCGATGCGCCCCTCAAAGTAGTAGGTCTCCCCCACTTCCAGCTTGTCCGCCGCATAGGGCGCATTGAACCACGACAGTGCCAGAATGCCGGAATCGTCCGCCGCCAGCACCCGGTTCATGACCCGCCCGCCCTTGACGCGCCGGGCGGGCTCCTTTTGCAGCACGGTTGCGCGGACGCAGCATTCCACGTCATACGGCGCGGACACGACGGTGTAGGGCTGCGTGTAGTCGATGTATTTGCGCGGATAGCACAAAAGCAGGTCGCGGATGGTGAGGATGCCGAGCTTCTCAAATTTTTTGGCGAAGGCCGGGCCAACGCCCTTGAGGAATTGGACGGAATCGTTGATGGTGGGCATGGGGGCCTCCTTTCTTTGGGATGGCGGGCGGCAATGGGATGTGGCGCGGGAGGGATGAATCCCTCCCCTACGACTGGCGAAAGGCTTGCAGCTTGCGTTTGTAGGGGGCGGCGTCCTCGACGCCCCGCGGAGGGGTCAAGACCCCTCCCTACGAAGCAAAAGATAAATGGGCGGTAATGGCAAGGCTGCGGGCCGGGCATGCCCGGCCCCTACAGGGCAGTGATGTAAAGTGGAGGTCATCGCGGAAACAGCAGTCGTTCACCTTTGCGGGGGTTCGGGGGCGCTTGGCGGCGCACAACGAGCGCCGCCAGTTTGCTGCGCAAACCCGCTCGTGCGGTTGTTTGCTCCACAGGGGCAAACATTGCTCGCTCCCCAGTTTCGCTGCGCTCAACTGTGGCCCCACGCTCGCAACCCCGCAACACCCGAGTTTCAAAACGGAGCAGAGGGCGCGGGCGTTAAGAACGAAAAGTAATACTGCTTTCGTTTAGCCCGCGCCCTCTGCGACCTCCGCTTTGGGGTTCCTAGGGGCGTGCAGCCCCTAGGTCGCGGGTCCGCTGCGTCGAAACAGCGGCAATTTCCTTTGGTTCTTTCTTTTGATGGCAAAAGAAAGAACGAGTTCCCGGGAGGCAGCCGTTCCCGGGCAATATACCAAAAAAGGCGAACTCGGAACATCCCCAAATTCGCCTTTTTAATGTTATAACGTCCGAATTACTCCACAGAGATCATGTAGTAGTACACGGGCTGGCCGCCGCTGATGTGGCTGACCTCGACACTGCCGCCGCACTTGGCGCGCACCAGATCGGTCGTCTTTTCGGCGTCCTCGTCGCTGACGTCGCAGCCGGAAATGACCGTGATGAACTGGGTGTCCTTCTTCTTCATGGAGCGGGCCAGACGATAGGTCATCTTGACCAGGTCGGTGCCGGTGGCAACGATTTTGCCGTTCTCCAGCGCCATGATCTCGCCCTTCTTGATGGGCTTGCCGTCAAACTCGCTGTCGCGGGCGGCATAGGTGATCAGACCCGTGCTGACGCGGTCCGCCGCCTGCATCATGGCAACGGCGTTCTCCTCCGGCTTCAGGTCGGGGTCAAAGTTCAGCATGGCGGTCATGCCCTGGGGCACGGTGCGGGTGGGCAGCACGATGACCTTGCGGTCCGCGAGCTTCTGCGCCTGCTCGGACGCCATGATGATGTTTTTGTTGTTGGGCAGAACGAGCACGGTCTTGGCGGGCACGCTCTGGATGGCGGCGAGGATGTCCTCGGTGGAGGGGTTCATCGTCTGGCCGCCGCTGACAACCGCGTCCACGCCCAGGTCGCCGAACACAGCCTTCAGGCCCTCGCCCGCGGCCACGGCCACAAAGCCGTACTCGCGCTCGGGGTCAACGGCGGCGTAGGTGAACTCGCTGTCCTTCTTCTCCTCGGCCTCGGCCTGCTTCTCCAGCCCCTTCGCCTGCTTCTGGCGGGCGAGGAACTGCTCGTGCATGTTTTCAATTTTAAAATTGGTCAGGTAGCCGTACTTGATGGCCTCGCTCAGCATCATGCCGGGGTCGGAGGTGTGGACATGGCAGTTGGCAACGTCGTCGTCCTCGATCACAACAACGGAGTCACCGTTGGACTCAAGGAAGGCGCGCAGGCGGGTAACGCTGGCATCGGCATCCTTGTGCAGCAGGAACTGGGTGCAGTAGCCGTTCTTGATGTCCTCGACCTTCATCAGGTCGTCGGCAAAAACGCCCTTGCCTGCGGCTTCGCTGGATACCTTGGGCTTGGCGGCGACCTCGGCACCGGCGATGATCTCGCCGCCGTCGAACACCTGCTTCATGCCCTCAAAGATCAGCATGATGCCCTGACCGCCGGCGTCCACGACACCGGCCTTTTTCAGCACGGGCAGCAGGTTCGGGGTGTCGTCCAGCGCGGCCTGACCGGCCTGCAGCGTGGCGTCCCACATGGCAGGAACGTCCAGCTCGGTGCACTCGGCGGCCTTCTCGGCAGCCAGACGGGAGACGGTCAGGATCGTGCCCTCGGTGGGCTTCATGACGGCCTTGTAGGCTGCCTCGACACCCTGCTGCAAGGCGGCAGCCAGGTCGGCGGAGGATGCCTCGGTCTTGTCCTTCAGCGCCTTGGAGAAGCCGCGGAACAAAAGGCTCGTGATAACGCCGGAGTTGCCGCGGGCGCCGCGCAGCATGGCGGAGGCAGCGGTCTTGCTGGCCTCGGCCACGGTGCAGCTGTCGGGCATGGCCTCAAGCTCGGCGCGGGCGGCGCCGATGGTCATGCTCATGTTCGTGCCGGTATCACCGTCCGGAACGGGGAAAACGTTCAGCTCATCCACGCGGGTGCGCTGGTTGGCAATGTTGTTGGCGCCGGAAAGAATGGCGTCGCGCAGGGTCTGGCCAGTAATCATGGTTTCGTTACACCTCATATTTTTTGGGTAAAACAGTCTTTAGTCGGCAATGACGTCGTCCACGTAGACATCGATGCGGGCGACCTTTAAGCCGGTGGCAAGTTCAACTTCGTCCTTGACGCGGTGGGTGATGCTTTGGGTGATGGTCGAGATGTTCAGACCGAACCCGACCTTGATATGCAGGGCGATGACCAGCTTGCCGGCCTCCTGCGTGACGGTGACGCCCTTCGGCGGCAGGCTGCCGGTGCGCAGGGCGCTGCGCACAACGCTTTCAGCCGGGGCCTGACCCATGGCGGCAATGCCGTAGCACTGCTTGGCGGCCTGCTCCACCAGGCCGGAGAAGTAGTCATTCGTCAGCGAAATATGTCCATAGGGATTGACCTTGGTGATCATCTGCGATCCTCCTTTTCAGGGTTAGCTGCGGCTAAGCCCGCAACTGCACTATATGAATCTTTAGCTATTATACACCATTTTTCCCCGCTTGAACAGGGCATTTCGGAGAAATTTATTTTGGCGCGTGGATTTAACATTCCATTCACAAAGTTTACAGCGCAAGAGTATATACTGTTTACAGAAGTATGACAACCTTACCAAAGGAGCCCGGTTTAAACCATGAACCTTTTATTCTTTTTGACACCCAAGCAGGACGTCCTGTACATTTACGAGGATTTCACCCTGCGCCAGACGCTGGAAAAATGGTCCAACCAGCGCTACGCCACCATCCCTGTTCTGAAGCGCAACGGCGAGTATGTCGGCAGTATCACCGAGGGCGACATCCTCTGGGGCATGAAAAATCTGCACGGGCTGGACCTTGAGGCCAGCGAGGACGTGCCGATTTCCAGCTTCCCCCGCCGCCGCGATTACAAGGCCGTTACCGTGACCACCGACATGCCGACGCTTTTAAAGGCAGCCATCGAACAGAACTTTGTGCCGGTGGTGGATGACCGCAATGTGTTCATCGGCATGGTGCGCCGTACCGTGCTGCTGCGGGAGCTGTACGACAAATATACGACCCTGCCGACGGATAAGCGCTTCAAGGGCAGTCACCCGCCGATGTAAGGGCTTGCAATCCGCCGCGCGTTGCGGTATAATCAGCACAACGGACAGAGAGGTCGCACAGGACTTCTCTGTTTTATTTTTTACAGTGAGGTGTGAACGCTTGCGCGGGGGCTGGCGGCTATGGCCGTCTCGGAGGATGGACTGACGGAGGCCGTATGTCTGCCGGATAAAAGGTTCGTCTGGGCTGTGCAGTGGCACCCCGAATTTTCGTTCCGCGTGAATGAGGACAGCCGAAAGATTTTTAAGGCGTTTATAGAAAGCTGCTGAAACAAAAAGCCGCTGCAGCACAGGCTTCTGTGCTGCAGCGGCTTTTTTGTGCGAGGCATCTGCCGTATGCGCGGGTCGATGACGAGCATCGGCCCGGCAGGGCCTTACGCGGTTTTCTTTGCCGCGGCCTTCTTCTTTTTCTTCTTGCGGGCGATGAACAAAATCACCAGCAGCAGTGCGGCTGCGGCGCCGCAAGCCGCCGCGAGCAGGGGCACCTTGCTGGCGGGCATCTGCACAGCGGCGAAGGCCGTCGTACCGGCGGGGGCGGTGCAGGTCAGATAGCTGCCGTCCACGCTTGTGTCGGCCTGCTGCCAGCCTGCGTCGGTCCTTACCCACAGCACGGTGTTGTCCGTTGTCTCCGGCGGCATATAGCGCAGCGTGTGGCCGGTGTCGGCGGGCAGCTCCAGGCCCCACGCTTCCACCAGCGTGCCGGGGGTATCGGGCGCGTCGTCCACCTCATGGAGCATCAGCTCGTCGGTGGTGTCGAAGCTGCCCTCCACCAGCACAAGGGAGCGTTCACCGCGCTTTTCCTGGCTCTGGCGGACCGTGTTTATGTCGCTGTACTCGGCGTGGATTGTCGCGTCAAACGTCACGCCGGTCAGATCCACATCCTCCCAGCTGCCGTACTGGCCCTGGTGGTTGGGAACCGGCGGCAGCTGATCCGTCGGGAAGTCGCTGCCGTACGGGATGTGGTATTCCTGGACCAGCGAATCCTCGTCGGTCACAAAGCGGACACAGATGCTGCCGAAATCGCCGGGCAGATTTTCCTGCGCGACGAAATCCTCGTAGGCCAGCGGTTCGGCAATGCCCTGGTAGCTGACGCTGTCGATGCCTGCGACACCCCCGTCCACGAAGGTGTTGCCGGTCACGCTGCCGTCCAGCGGGTCGTCCACGATACCGGCAATCGCACCGATCTGTTCGGCAGCGTTGTCGATCATGACCATGGCGCGGCAGTTTTCGATGGTGGCACCGCTGCCGACAATGCCGCCGACCTGCTTTGCACCGGACAGGCGGCCCTTGGCGCAGCTCTCGCGGATCGTGGACTTGCTGATGCCGGCCACGCCGCCGACGCCGGTGGCGTCCTCGGCATCGAGGGTGCCAAAGCCCCTGCAGTCGATGACAGAGCCCATCTCGGCGTCACCGACGATGCCGCCCGCGTTCTGCTTTTTGGCGCTGACCGTGCCGTAGTTTGTGCAGTCACGGGTGACGACGCGGGTCTTGAAGGTAAAGTTCAGCGACTCGCTGCCCGCGGTGGTGTAGTCGTCCTCGGGGTCCAGATCATTCTCGCGGGCCATTGCACCGGTAATGCCGCCGGCGTTGAGGTCGGCATTGACCGTGCCGCTGTTGATGCAGTTCGTGACCTTGGCCTCGACGTCGTCATCGGTGTCGTCATCGGAAACATCGTCCACGATGTCGTCTGCATCCCGGTTGACATTCTCGCTGGCACCGGACAGCGTCTGGCCGATCTTGTTGATCTGCTTCGAGATCGCTTTCACGTCGTTGATCAGCGCCTGGCTGTTGCTGCTGGCGTTGTTGTTCAGGCTGCTGACGATGTCGCCCATGCTGGTCAGGCTGCTGCTCAGATCATTGCGGCTGGCCGTGATGGCGTCGCGGTTCGTCAGCTCGACCTTTGGAATTTCGACATCCACGGAGTCCGGCAATGCATCCGAAATGTCATTGAGCACATCCTTTGTGTCGGGCAGGTCGTCAAGACCCTCGGTGATGTGCGTATAGTCCGGGTCGATCGGATAGCGCTCGTCCGGCTTTGTGGCAGTGCCGTCGTCCTCGCTGACAACGGTGCTGTCAGCGGAATCGTCAACGGCTTCGGGGCCGGGCTGCCCGTGGGGGGTGCGGTCCGCCTCGCCGCCCTCTGCAGCAGGCTCCTGTGCGGGGGCAGTGTCCTGCGCTGCCGTACTGCTTTCGTCAGGCGTGGAGAGGTCAGCACTCTGCGCGGGCTCCTCCGAGGGGGACAGCGTGTAATTCGGATCGACAGGGTCGGTGTCAGACGGAGGCGTCGCTTCGCTGTAGTCGATGACTGTGTCCGAGTCCGCGGCATTGTCTCCGTCGTCTGCGCCGGGCAGGTTGGTATTCTTGAGGTCCTGCTTGAACTGACTCAAGTCGGTCTTGACGGTCTGGGAACCGATGGACACGCCGTTTTGGGCCTGCTTCAGCAGATTCTCAATGGCATTGCGGGAGCTGGTCACGTTGTTCTTCAGCGCTTCGAGCTGGTTGGAAAGGTCGCTGCTGGCGGCGCTGGCGTCATCGCAGGCGCGGTTGACCAGCGTCTGCAGCGTGCTCATCTCGTCGGAAAGCTCCTGCAGCGTGTCCTTTGTGTATTCCAGCGTGCTGCTCGGCTCCATCTGGCCGACGATGCCGCCGCCCTCCTTGCGGGCGTAGACAGTGCCGTAGTTGACGCAGCCCTCAATGTAGCCGGTCTGGCTGCCCGCGATGCCGCCGACGTTGTAGCCCATGTGCTGGTAGCCCACGGTGCCGCGGTTCATGCAGGCGCGGATGACACCGCCGGACTGGCCCGCAATGCCGCCGATGTCGGTGATGTCGGCGACGTTCTCGGTGCCGATCAGGTCGTTCAGCGTCAGCGAGGAAAGGTCGATGTCGTTCTGCTCCACCGTCGTGTTGACGCTGGAGGTGTTTGTGCAGTTGGCAATGATGCCGTGATTTTCACCGGCGATGCCGCCGATGAAGTGTGCACCGTAGACACTGCCCGTGGTCGTGCAGCTTTCGATGACGCCGGCGGCCAGATTTGTGCCCGCGATGCCGCCGACAACGGACGCGCCGGAGGACACGCCCTCAAAGCGGCAGTTGTGCAGCGTACCGGCGTTGCTGCCCGCAATGCCGCCCACGGTGGAGCGGCTGCCGGTGGGCATCGAGCGGCCCCGGATGACGAGGTCGCGGACGTTGGCCCCCTGCTGCACATAGCGGAAGAAGCCGATGACCGAGCCGTCATCTACAAGGCTCAGGCCGGAGATCGTGTGGCCCTGCCCCTCAAATACGCCGCTGAAGGACGGGATGCCCGCAAAGCCGCTGCCGGTCAGTTCCAGATCGGCGTCCAGATAGACGGTGCGGTTTTTGCTCCAGCTGTCCAGGCGGCAGGAATCGGCCATCTGCAAAAGGTCATCGACGGTGCCGATGTGGAAGGTCTCCTTTTCGGCGGTGTCGGCGGTCCCGCTCTCCCCTTCCGCCAAAACGGGCAGGGTCAGCGCCAGCACAAGGCAGAGCGCCAGCAACGCAGCCCAGAGGCGGCGCGTCAGGTCAGAAATGCGGTTCATTCAGCGTCGCCTCCCTTCGTGTCAGTGTCGGGCGTATCGGGTGTGCCTGGTTCGGGGGTACCGTCCTCGGATTCGTGGATGTTCTTCTCCGACAGGTACATGTCGGGCTTGTCAACGGTAAATTCGGTGCCGGTGGCAATGTTCGCACTGAACTGGCCGTGCAGCACGCCCTTGATTTCAGCATCTACGACGCCGTTGATGTAGCCGCGCACGCGGCCATTGACGTGCATTGTGCCGCTGGCCGTGCGGGCCATACCGGCAACGCCCTTCATCTCAAAGCTCGTGCGCTCGATGATGGTGTCGCCCAGGATCAGGATCTGCGGCAGGACGAACAGAACCAGCATGATGGAAACGATCGTGCCGCGGCCCAGGCAGGTACCGATGGCGGCGATAACGGGGTTCGTGGTCAGCACGCTGATCAGAATACCCGCGGATGCCAGAATCGAGCCGGAGGTGAAGATGGTCGGGAAGGATTCGTTCAGCGCGGTGACGATGGCCTCCTTCGGGCGCATGACCTTCTTCAGGTCGGTGTAGTGGCTGGAGATAACGATGGCGTAGTCGATGTTTGCACCCATCTGAATGGAGTTGACGATCAGGTAGCCGAGGAAGTACAGCGGGGTGTGCTGCAGGTACGGCACCGAGAAGTTGATCCAGATACTGCCCTGAATGACGATGATCAGCAGCACGGGCAGACCCGCAGACTTGAATGTGAACAGCAGAACCAGGATAACGAACAGCGCGGACAGCACACTGATCAGCAGGTTATCCTCGCCGAAGGAGCTGGACAGGTCCATGGCGCTCGTCGTATTGCCGACAACGTAGAACGAATCGGTGGCGTAGTATTTGCCGATGATGTCGTGCATCTTGTTGACGAAGGCGAACGTCTCGTCGGTCTCCTCGGGCAGGTTCAGATAGACGACCATACGGCTGTAATCGTCGCTCTGCAGCTGCTTCTGGGCTTCATCGAGCTGGTCGAACAGGTCGTCCAGCGTGTCCTGCACATCGCCCGAGAGCGTGATGTTGCCGTCGTGCATCTCCTGTTCCAGGAACCTGAACATGTCGTAGATCGGCACTTTATAATCGTCCAGGCCGTTGATGATCTCGCCGTACTCGTCATGGTCGACGGCGTAGGCGCCGTACAGTGCCTTGGCAACCTCGAAGTCGAGGTTGGCCATCTCGGCCAGCTGGCGCGGGGTCACAGCGTCGGTCAGCATATAGCCGTCCATCGCTTCAATGTTGGCCAGACCCATCGTGGATTTGACCTCGGCGCAGGCGTCCAGCTCGTCGAGAATCTTGCCCTCGGACTCATAGTCGCCCGACGGCACAATGACGGCCACCATGTTGCTGGAACCGAAGGTGTTTTTGATTTTCTGATAGGCGATCTGGCGCTCGCTCTGCTTGGCGGTGACCAGGTCGGTGTAGGTGTAGCAGTAGGGGCACAGGTTGGCAAAGACCGCCGCCGCCACGATGATGACGCCGAAGATCGGCGGGATGATAAAGCGGGTCTTGATGTCGAACTTGCCGACGGCGGTGATCTTGGGAATCAGGTTTTTGTGGCGGGTCTTGTCGATCAGCTTGCTGAACAGTACCAGCAGGCCGGGCATCAGCGTAAAGACACAGAGCATACTGAACAGGATAGCCTTGATCAGGACCGTAGCCAGGTCGCGGCCAATGCCGAAGTGCATGAATGCCAGCGCGGCCAGGCCGCTGATCGTTGTCAGCGAGGAGGAAGAAATCTCCGGGATAGCCTTGGAAAGCGCGGCAATGCAGGCCTCGCGGGTGGGCAGCGTCTCATGCTCATCGCTGAAACGGTGGCACAGAATGATGGCGTAGTCGATGGCCAGCGCCAGCTGCAGTATGACGGTGACTGAGTTGGAGATGAAGCTGATCGTGCCGCACAGGAAGTTTGTGCCCATGTTCAGCAGCGCCGCCGCGCCGAAGGTCATGAGGAGGACCGGGACCTCGGCATAGGAGCGGGAGGTCAGCGTCAGCACGACGACGATGATGATGGCCGCAATGATGACGATGACGAGCATTTCCGATTGCAGGTCCGCGGAGGAATCGTAGCCGACCTCGGAATAGATCGAGGTGTCGTAGCTGCCCTCAAGCTCGTCGCGGATCTCCTGCAGGGCGTTCTCGGCGCGCTCGTCCCCTACTTCTGCATCAAAGCTGACGGAGAACAGCGCCGACGCATTCGTGTAATGCTCGTCGGTGTCGTCAAATTCGACGGTGGTGACACCCTCGATGTCCTCAAGCCGGGACTGGATGTCCAGCGCAGTATCGTAGGTGATGTTGGACACCATGACGTTGGCTGTGCCGTAGGTGACGAAGTTGTCATTCATCACGGTCAGGCCCTGGCGGGTCTCGGTGGTGTCGGGCAGGTAGGTCGTGATGTCGTCCTCGACCTTGACCCAGCCCGTCGCGATGACACTGAAAATCAGCGCAAATATGTATAACAGGAAGAACAGGTTGCGTTTATCAACGATAAACGAAGCCAGCTTTTCCATCCCGCCGCCTTTTGGCTTTTCGTTCTCCAAGAGTATACAGCCTCACTTTCCCATTTTATTCGATACAAAAAGGATACATCAATATTATACGAAATGCAAGGCCCATGCAACACGGTCAAATTCAGAGGAATGTACAAAGAAACGAGGAAGTTTTTGTTAAGGTACACAAAACAAAAACACCGTGCGGTGTTAAACCACACGGTGTTGAAAGCTATTTGGTAAGCTAAATTACTTCAGCTCGACCTTAGCGCCGACCTCGGCCAGCTTCTTCTGGATGTCCTCGGCGTCAGCCTTGGAAGCCTGCTCCTTCAGCTTGGCGTTCGGGGTCTCAACCAGCTTCTTGGCCTCCATCAGGGAAGCGCCGGTCAGCTCCTTAACGGTCTTGATGACCTGCATCTTGTTGGCGCCAACGTCAGCCAGGATGACGTCAAACTCGGTCTTCTCCTCCTCAGCGGGAGCAGCAGCGCCGGCGGCAGCGGGAGCGGCAGCAGCAACAGCAGAAACGCCGAACTCCTCGCAGATGGTGTCAACGAGCTCTTTCAGCTCCAGAACAGTCATAGTCTTGACAGACTCGACAATGGCAGTGATCTTCTCAGAAGCCATGGTAGTTACCTCCATAAATTTTATAGTTTTAAGCGGCGCGGTTTGTATTCAAGGAGCGCTGCGCCGGTGCGCTCAACCTGCTAAACCTAAACTTAGGCAGCAGTCTCGTCCTGCTTGTCGACGATACCCTGCAGGGCAACAGCCAGACCGCCAACGATACCGTTGAGGGAGCCAGCCAGCATGGAGAGCAGGCCTTCGCGGTTGGGCATGGTAGACAGGCTCTTGATACCTGCAGCGTCCATGACCTGACCATCGCAGAAGCCGCCCTTGACGACGAAGCGCTTGGACTTGTCGGCGTCAGCAAACTTGCACAGGATGCGAGCAGCAGCAGCCGGATCCTCCGGAGACAGAGCGATAGCCGTGTCACCCTTGAAGTACTCGGTCAGACCCTCGTACTGGGTGCCCTTGACGGCCAGGCGCAGCATGGTGTTCTTGACGACCATGTAGTGCACGCCGGCCTCACGCAGCTCCTTACGCAGCTTGGTGTCATCAGCAACGCTGATGCCGTTGTAAGCAACGACAACACCGGCCAGAGAGCCTGCGATCTTCTCGTTCAGATCAGCAACAAGAGCCTTCTTAGCTTCCAGAATCTTTGCACTGGGCATTTGAAATTCACCTCATTCCACTTACAGATTGGTTTCGGTAAGCGGCTTTTTATGTGATATACAGAAAAAAGCCCCTTCCCGTCGCCGGGAAAGGGCTTGAAAGCATTGCAATCAAACGCACGTTTCTCGGCAGGTGGGTAAAACCCGTTATGCCTTGCGGCACCTGCTGTCTCAAAAACAGCTTAATTAGTATAGCACGCGAACGTGCGTTTGTCAAGCGTTTTTCAGCTCAAAGCTGAAAAACTTATACGCCGTACTTATTGGTAGCAACGCGGACGCCGGGGCCCATGGTGGTGGCGATGGTAGCGCTCTTGAAGTACTGGCCCTTGGCAGCGGCGGGCTTAGCCTTGGCGATGGCATCCAGGACGGTGTCCAGGTTGGTCATCAGCTTCTCGGCGCCGAAAGAGGCCTTGCCGATGGGCACATGGATGATGTTCTGCTTGTCCAAACGGTACTCGATCTTACCGGCCTTAGCGTCGGTAACAGCCTTGCCGACGTCGGGGGTAACGGTGCCGGCCTTCGGGTTGGGCATCAGACCACGGGGGCCCAGGACCTTACCGAGACGGCCAACGCGGCCCATCATGTCGGGGGTGGTGACCAGAACGTCGAAGTCCAGGTAGCCGCCGGCGATCTTGGCGATCAGATCGTCATCACCGACCTCCTGCGCACCGGCAGCCTCAGCGGCCTTGGCGGCGTCGCCCTTGGCGATGGCGATAACGCGGACGTTCTTACCGGTGCCGTTGGGCAGGACAACAGCGCCGCGGACCTGCTGGTCGGCGTGACGGCTGTCAACGCCCAGGCGGACGTGCAGCTCAACGGTCTCGTCGAACTTAGCGGTAGCGGTCTTGCAGCACAGCTCCAGGGCCTCGTTGGGATCGTAAGTCTTGTTATTCTCGATCAGCTTAGCAGCGTCGATATACTTCTTGCCGTGTTTCATTGCGTATTACCCTCCTATTCAGCCCTCAACGGTAACGCCCATGCTGCGGGCGGTGCCCTTGATCATGCTGACAGCGGCCTCCAGGGAAGCAGCGTTCAGGTCGGGCATCTTGGTCTTGGCGATCTCCTCGGCCTGAGCCAGCGTGATGGAGCCAACCTTGTTCTTGTTGGGCACGCCGGAAGCAGTGTCGATGCCGGCAGCCTTCTTGATCAGAACGGGCGCCGGAGGAGTCTTGGTGATGAAGGAGAAGGAGCGGTCAGCGTAGACCGTGATGACGACGGGGATGATCATGCCCATCTGGTTCTTGGTACGCTCGTTGAACTCCTTGGTGAACGCCATGATGTTGACGCCCTTCTGACCCAGAGCAGGACCAACAGGGGGAGCCGGAGTTGCCTTGCCGGCGGGGATTTGCAGCTTGATGTAGCCAGTGATTTTCTGTGCCATAATACTTGCACCTCCAAATTTTGTGGTGAGTTGCGGCCTGCGGTGCAGACCTCCCACGGGCGCACGACCTCCGCGCGCCCTATAAAAACCGTACCCCGGGCACAGGCCCGTTCGCGGTCTTTACCGGAAACTAGGGTGTCCTGAGAAAAACTCAGAACAGCTTGACCTGATGCAGCTCCAGCTCTGCCGGAAGCTCGCGGCCAAACATGGTGATCCTTACGCGCACCTTGCGCGCAGGAATGTCGATCTCGTCGACGGTGCCGACGGAGCCTTCCATCGGACCGGCGGTGATCTCAACCGTATCACCGACCTTGTACTCGACCTCAAGGTCAACGGTGGTTTCGACGCCCATCTTGGCAACCTCCGCCTCGGTCAGGGGCTCGGGCTTGGACTCCGGGCCGACAAAGCCGGTGCAGCCGCGCGTGTTGCGCACGATGTACCAGGTGTTGTCGTTCATGACCATTTTGATAAAGACGTAACCGGGGTAGAGCTTCGACTGAACCTCTTTCTCGCCGGTCTTGTTGCCGCGCTTGTCAAAAACTTCTTCAATGCGGGTCTCGGTGGGAACCTTGACGTCGCAGATCAGATCCTGCAGGTGGCGGTTCTCCACCATCGTCATCAGATCGGTTGCGACCTTGTTCTCATAGCCGGAATAGGTATGTGCCACATACCAATTTGCTTGCTCAGCCATTGTCTTTGCCTCCGCTCAACGCGCTCAGGCGCCGATCAACAGGTGGATGGCGCCGCCAAAGATGAGGTCCAGCAGGATCAGCACGACAGCTGCGGCCAGCACGACCACGATAACGGTGATCGTATTGGTTTTGACGTCGTTCTTGCTGGGCCACACGACCTTTTTCAGCTCGCTCTTCGTATCTTTGAAATACTTGCCGATCCCTTTGAAAAAGTTCTTGACCTTGTCGAAGAAGGAGACCTTCTTCTTGCCGTCGTTCTTTTTGGGCTTGTCGCTTTGAGTCTGGGCTGCAGCGGTGGCTGCTTTATTGTCTGCCATCTCTAAGCTCCTATCCTCACTTGGTTTCGCGGTGAAGGGTATGCTTCTTGCAGAAACGGCAATACTTCTTCATCTCAAGACGGTCCGGAGAGTTCTTCTTGTTCTTCTCCTTGTTGTAGTTGCGCTGCTTGCACTCCGTGCAGGCCAGGGTGATCTTGACAGTCATTGTTCGGCACCTCCATTATCGGTTAATAAGCCTCCCTCGCGCTTGCAGGCGCCCTTGAAAAAGGGCATAAAAAATAAACCCGCAAAAGAGGTGCTATCATAATAACACGACTGCGGGTCTACGTCAAGCGGTTTTGCAAAAATTCTTGTAAAATTTTGACGGCCTTGCGCCGAACGCAGAAGCGGAAGCTCCGCGGGCGGGCATAGCCGCGTTCCCCGTCACAGCAGGAGGGCGCAAACGGCTGCCATCCCCTCCTCCGTCAGCTGCACGCCGCCCCGGGCAGCGGCCACGGCGGCGGTGGTGTAGTCAATCGTCAGGGCGGTGCGGGCACTTAAATAGGCCAGTGTCTCGCCCAGGGCGTTCAGGTCTGCGGCCAGCAGGTCGGTCAGCAGCCGGGCACTGCGGCTGCGCAGACCGTCGGGCAGACCGGCCAGCAGCGCCGGGTCCTGCCGCAGGAACGCCGCCCAGACGGCGGCGCGGGCCATGCAGCCCTCCCCTGCCCCGGGCAGCGCCGCCTGCAATTGGGCGATCAGCTCCGACGCCTGCGCGGCGGTACACACGGCGATGGGATCCTCGCCGTAGCCCAGGCGCGTGCGTGCGGCGGCATCCAGCAGCGATGCCGTGTCAATGCGTGCCGAGGCTGTGCGGCCCGCGCAGTCCGCCCAGGTGGCGGGCGTGGCCGCGATATAGTGCAGCGCCGGGGCGGCGGTCTCCCCCGTAGCCACCGTGCCGACGAGCAGCTGTGCGGCCCGCCCGGCCCCGGCAGACAGCGCACACTCCGCCAGCGTTGTTGTGCCCGAGGGTGCGCTGACGCGCAGCGAACCCGGCAGTGCGCAGAGTGTGACCGTCTGCTGCGGGCCGTCCGCACGGGCCAGCACAAAGGCGGGCTCCTCCTGCTGGACGACGAGCAGCAGCGTATACACGCCCTGCGCACCCGGCTCGATGTGCAGCGTACTGTCCGCCGCCGACGCCTGGCGCAGGAGCTGCTGCTTCTGGTATTGGTCGGTGAAGAACGCGACGGTCAGCACCATCGGCAGCAGCAGAAGCAGCGTCAGCCCGAGGCTGTACCAGAAAATTCCGCGGTTGGAACGCATAACCCACACTCCCCCAGCAAAGACTATGCCTACAGTGTAGGCCGCAAGGGCCGCGCTTATACACTATATAAAGGAGTGTCTGGTATGTTTGATGAATTTGGACCCCGCGGTGCCGAGGATGAGCGCGAAGGCTTCTGGACCGATTTGAGCGAGGTGCCCGACGAGCAGTACCGCGACGAGGATGAGCCGAAGCAGACGCAGGAGGTCATTGTCCCACCCGCGCAGGAGCCGTATGGCCCGGGAATCGTGCCGCCGGAGGAGAGCTAAAGTAAAAAGGCTTCCCCCCGCGGGGGAAGCTGTCGCCGCAGGCGACTGATGAGGGGCGAGCTTGCGACGCCTCCCCGTGTACGGGCTGCCTCCGCAAGCTCGCCCCTCATCCGGCCTCGGGCGGGGCCTCGGCCACCTTCCCCCGCGGGGGAAGGCACGTACATTTATACCTTTTGATACACCAAAAACCGGAACCCGATCTCTGTCGTCAGGCGTTCACATTCCGCAAGCCGGGCTGCGCCGTCGGCGGGGGTGTTCCAGTAATAGGGCGTCATAGCGAACAAATCCTGCACACTCCGCCCTTCCAGCGTGATGACAGCGGTGGACTCAACGGCCTTCACAAATGCAAAGCCGTCGTATTCGGTCTGTCGGACCTCGTTTTCATACGGGCAGTCGTACAAAATCTCTTTCAGGCCGAACAGATGCCGCGCGGTGGGCACGGCGTAAACAAGATGCCCGCCCGGGCGCAGCATACGGGCAAACTCGGCCTCGGCCATGGGCGAGAAGATGTTCAAAAGCAGGTCGGCCCAGCCGTCGCGCACCGGTGCACAAAAGCTGCCGCCGACACAGAACGCCGCGTCGGGCACGAGCTTCGACGCCAGCCGCACGGCCTCCTTGGACAGGTCGAATGCCGCAATCTGAGGGCAGCCCAGCGCATCATACAAATACTTATCGTAGCTGCCCTCGCCGCAGCCGGCGTCCACAATATGGTCGTGGGGCAGCGCGGCGCAGAGCGCGGCCAGCGTCGCCATCAGCGGGGCGTAGTGCCCTGCCGACAGGAACGCGCGGCGGGCGCGGACCATGGCCTTGCCGTCGCCGGGGTCGGCGGCGTGCTTCTTCTGCATCGGCAGCAAGTAGGCGTAGCCCTCTTTGGCAAGGTCAAAGCTGTGGGCTCTGGCACAGCGCAGGCTGCGCCCGGCCAGCAGCAGCGGCCCGCCGCATACGGGGCAGCGCAGGGCTGCCGCGGTGGCGGGGGTCATTCGGCAGCCTCGGCGGGCGTGGCCGTCTCGGGGGTGTCCGCTACGTCCGATGCCTCGGGCGGCAGCGGCACAGTCATACCGCCGTGGGCGGCGAGATAGTCCTCGAAATTTGCGAACTTCTGCTTCGGCGGGCGGCGGGAGATCAGATCGAGACCCGGCTGCTCCGGCGCGGTGCTGCGCGGGGCGCGGGCATTGCGGGGCGGGCGCGGTGCCTTGGGCTGGTCGCGCAGCGGCTGGCGGGGCACCTGCGGGGCCGGGCGGGCATTGCGGCGCGGCGGCTGGGGCGCGGCAGGGCGTGCGCTCTGGGGCGCATTCTGGGGTGCAGCCGGGCGCTGGGCCGGGGCATTCTGGCGCGGTGCCTGCTGGCTCTGCGGTTGGGAGGGTCTTCCCTGCCCGCGGCGGGGGTGGCTGCCATTGGCGCGGGGCGCATTCTCGCTGCGCGGGGCCTTGGGGGCTGCGGGCGCAGCGGCCTGCGGGGCCGGCTTGCGCGGCTGTGCGGGGGCTTTCCCCTCACGCGCGGGCTGCTGCGCCTGCGGGGCGCTGCCATTGCCAGCAGGGCGACGGCGGCGGCGACGGTGCGGTGCACCGTTCGGGGTTTGTGCAGCTTTTTCCATAATTCACCTGAATCCTGTTATACGCCGATGACACGGCATTCATTGTAATATCGTTTTTCCTCGGCATGGCCCATGCTGAAGGTCTTGCGGGGCAGCACGCCGCCCAGCACAACGCCCTTGAACAGGTCAGCCTTCGCAAAGTCGGGCAGCAGAATGGCCGTGGCTGGTTTGGCCGGGTCGGAGGCCAGCGCCAGCGCTGTGCTTTCGCCGTGGATGTAGTCCACGGTCACGCCGGGATGGGCGGGCAGGAAGTCCGCCAGAAATGCCTCCACACTGCCGACGGTCAGCGGCGCGGGCGGGTTGGCCAGCGCGACGGCACTCTCGCCGTGGGCATCGGCCAGGCGCAGACGCTGGTCGGACATCGTCGTACTACTCCCCTGCTGCTGGTCCCAGGCGTCGAGCGCGGCATACAGCTCCTTGGCATCGACGCCGAACACGACGCGGTGGATCGGCTCGATCTCAATGGCGGGGCTGTGGACATTGCAGACCTCGGCCAGGCACCAGCGCGCCGGATGGGTCCTGCGCTGCTCCTCGCTCAGGGTGGGCTTCAGCTCCTCCCAGTAGGCCTTGGCGGTGGCCAGGCTGTGATTGCCGTCACCGACGGCCAGTACCATCGGCTGCTGCCCTTTGGCAGCGGGCCAGCGGCGGGCAAAGGCGGCAGGGTCGGCCAGCGCCGCCAGCGCGGCGTCGATCCCGGCGATCAGCGCGGGGTCCTCGACGGCCCAGCCGCGCAGATGCCCGCCGCCCAGCATCAGCTCACCGTCGTAGAGCGGCGGCAGCTGGTTCTTTATCAGCCCGATGGGCTCGATCAGCGTACAGTTGGCGTCGTCGGCCAGCATCATGACGTGGGGCGTTTCCAGCGTCGCCCCGCGGCGGACCTTGAGGCGCGGCGGGATGCGCTCCACGACGGTGCTCTCGCTCGGGCGGATGGCGGGCTTGGAGCCCTTCGCGTAGTCGTAGGCATCAAGATCGACAGCGCCGACAAGGCCCTGCCGGACCGTGCCGTCCATCTGGGTACGCTCAACATAAACGTAGCCATGTACTTTCCGGGTCAGAACGGACTTGCAGTACTCCTCCATCGTACGGCGGATGCTCTCTAAGCGCTCGGCCTCCTGCGGGGTTCCTAAGTACGCCTCCGGCAGAACGATGTGCAGGGTGCTGGGCTTGCCGTCGGCCAGGTGCTCGGCGCGCTGCCAGTACTCCGGCTGGGAGGTGAACTGGTCAACGGCGATGCAGGCCCACGGGTCCAATGGGACCCCGGCGTCGGGCAGTAAAATATCGGCTGCGGTAAAGCAGGCTTCGGACATAACAACGACCCCCTAACAGTTACAGAACAACGGTGTGGCCAACCAGGGCGTAGATCGCCAGCGACAGCACGCCGACGTAGATCATCGAGCTGGGCAGACCCTGGAAGATCGAGGAGATGGCCTTGCTGCGCAGACGGCGGCGGCCCTCCCGAACGATAAAGACGGCAAAGACATAGCCCAGCCCGCTGCCCAGAGCGAACGCGACGCTTTGCAAAATCGTATAGTTCTGGTTCGCGCAGATGAGCATCGTGCCCAGTACGGCGGTGCTGCAGGTGGCAAGGCTGAGTTGGCTGCGGCAGCTGGCGCGCAGCTTGCGGGGCAGCACGCCCAGCAGCAGCCAGGCCACAGCCATGGCCGCGATGCCGCAGGTCAGGTAGACGATGGGCCGCAGGGCCGAGATGGGCAGCCATGCGGGCAAATAATCACGCAGCCACGGGAAAAACAGGTCGTGTGCGGCCCAGCCGGCAGGTGCGGACAGCGTGATGACCAGCAGCAGCGGCAGGCAGAAATCCCAGACCTGCGCGCGGTGGTCGGGCACGAGCTTCATCAGGCGGGTGACGCCCAGCGCGCGGGCCAGGATGACATTCTCCGCAAAGACGGCCAGCACCATATAGCTGATAAACTGCACAATACCGTTTAAAATCGGCTGCAGCTCAGTGCTTACGGTCAGCATACAGGCGGCGCACCTCCTCATGTTTATAATCGGTGTACAGGTTGGCAGCGGCGCACCAGATGGCGGCCAGGATACCCACGATGACAAAGCCGCCCGCGGGCAGTGCAGCCAGCGGCAGCAGCGCATTGTGCAGGATGACGTTGCCAAAAACCGCGCCCGTGGCCAGCAGCTCACGCAGGCAGCCCACGATGAGCAGCACAACACACATGCCGAGTGCGTTGTTGAAGCCGTGGCGGAACGCATCCCTCACGGGTTCAAGGTCGGAGAACTCCATGCGCTTGACGATGGCGGGCTCCACGACCATGATCGGCAGGTAGATGCCCAGCAGCGTCAGGTCAGAGCCGAACAGTGCGTAGAGCAAAACATACGTAGGGATGTAGAGAAGCGCCGCAGAGTAGCAGTACACCACGGGGCGGAAGCGGTTCTTTGTCAGATGGCAGATGGCCACGGCCAGCACACGGGTGAAGGTGACCAAAATCAGCGAGGCGATACAGAGCATGAGCGCCCGCCGGCCGTCCAGCGCGGCACCGATGACTGGGGCCATGCCGAGGCCGCGCACAAGCACGGGGTTGGATAACCAGATATGGTCGGCGCGGATGCGCTCGTTCAGGGCAGCCTCCGCCGCGGCGTAGGAACGCGAGGCGCTGGCTTTTTTGGACTTCGGCGCAGGGGTCGGCTCCGGGTGGGCGGTGTGCTCTGCCGGGGCGGGCGCAGCCGGTGCCGCAGGGGCCGCCTTTTGTACCGGCGGCATGACCTGCGTGGGCTGCTGGGCGGGCTGTGCCGCGGGTGCAGGGGGCTGCACGGCATGGGCGGCAGGCTCGGCAGGCTCGGCAGTTCTGCGCTTCGGGATCGAGATCGTCCGGGTCTCGTCAGCTGCTGCGGGCGTCTGGCCGCTGCGGGCAGCGGGAGTGGGCTGGGGTGCTGCGGACGGTGTGACCGCGGGGCTCCTGCCGTACTCCCGGTCCCGGTAGCTGCGGAACCGATCCTCCTCGGCCTGGGCTTCCGCCTGGCGGGCGGCCTCGCGCTCAGCCTGACGGCGCTGGACCTCCTCCAGCATGGCGCGGCGCTCCGCGGCGGTGTACCGCGGGCGGCTCGTCGGGATGATGCCGCCGCTACGGGCGGCATCACTGCGCCCGGGCGCGGGCTGCTGCGGTGCGCCGGGCTGCTTTTCCGGTGCAGGGGCCGCCGGGGCGGCGGGCGCCTTGCCGGTCTGCATGGCGGCAAGGGCGGCCTCGATCTCGGCGCGGGAGGCACCCTTCTCCGCCATGGCGCGGGCGACCTCGAGCATCTCCCTGGTGATGTGCGGGATAATTAAGGTCTCGGAGCGCTCCTCGCCCCGGCGCTTATTCGGGTTTTGTTGAATTGGCAAGGCGCTGCTCCTCCTCTCTCATAAAGCGGATGCGTTCGGTGCGGTGGCTGATGAGGTCGAGCCATTCGGGGATGGAACTGACGATCAGCAGCGCACAGCAGGCCGCACACTCATACGGGCTGAACACACGGAACACATAGGTCATGATGCCCAGCGCCGCGCCGTAGATGATGCGGCTCATGCGGCGGTCCGGCATCGTGACCGGCTCACAGATCAGGAACAGGCCGGTGAACAGTGCCGTGCCGGACAGGACGACATATTTTTCCAGATAGAAGCGCTGGCGGATATATTCCCACGGCAGGCTGAAGGTCGGCAGCTCGTTCAGATTCGGGAAGAACCACGGCAGGCCGATGACAAAGATAAAGAACGGAATAACGACAGAAAGCTTGATGTGCCCGCGCACAAGCAGGAACAGCCCGCAAGCCATCACGACCAGCGCTGCGCTGGTGCCCATGGCGGCGGAGACGTTGCCGGTCAGCAGGTTCATCGTGCTGGCACTGGGCAGACCGCCATCTCGCAGAGTGGCGTTCATGCCCTCGACGAGAGTGGTGTTCACGCTGCCGAACAGCGGCAGCTGCGTGCCGGGAATGGGGTACGAAAAGACGTCCTGCGGCCACGAGATACCGGCCACGACGACGCCGACGGCGGCGGGATGGAACGGATAGTGGCCCTCGCCGCCGAACGCCTCCTTGACGAGCACGGCGACGATGACGGCGGAAATGACGATGGGATACGAGATGCTGGCAGGCATCAGCAGCGTGATGAGCGCGGCAAAGCACTCACTGGACGGCTCATGGGACTGGTAGCCCGTGCCGTGCAGCGGGGCTAGGGCACAGTCGCACAGGTAGGCGGTCAGCAGTGCGGCCAGCAGCAAAAGCACCGGGCGCGCACCGTAGTAATACCACGACATGCCGATCAGCGGGACTGTGCACCACAGCAGGTCACTGTAGTAGCTGTAGTTCGCGCTGCGTTCAACTTTTTTACGATTGGGCATAGGGAAAAAGCTCCTTTACTTGCTGTGCAGGACGTTTACCACAGCGGCAGGATCCATGGCATGGAACAGCGAGCTTCCGGCCACGAGCCAGTCGACCCCGGCAGCGATGCACAGGGGGCCGGTCTCGGTGTTGATGCCGCCGTCCACCTCGATCAGTGTATCACAGCCGCGGCGGGTGCGCTCGGCACAGATGGCGGCAATGCGCGTGGGGGTGGTGGGGAGGAACTTCTGCCCGCCGAAACCGGGCTCCACGCTCATGACCAGGATCAGATCGACAACGCCCAGATACGGGAAAACAGCTTCCACCGGCGTGCCGGGGCGGATGCTGATGCCGACCTGGCAGCCCGCAGCGCGGATAGCGGCGATGACCTCCTCTGCCGTGTCCGGCACAGCTTCGAGGTGGAAGGTGATGAGGCTGGCCCCTGCCCTGGCAAAGTCGGCGGCGTAGCGGGCCGGGTCACTGATCATCAGGTGGACGTCGTAGTAGACGTCGGGCATAGCGGCATGCAGGCATTTCAGCACCGGCGCGCCGTAGCTGATATTGGGTACAAAGTGCCCGTCCATCACGTCAAAGTGCATCAGGTCGACACCGGCCTCCAACAGGCGGGTGCAGTCATGTTTCAGGTTGGCAAAATCAGCCGACAGGATCGATGCGGCAATTTTCGTCATAATGTATATACTCCCTTGATAGTCCCTCTTTGTTGTACGTAGTATGTGCAGTGTGCACATATAAAACTATTATAGCCCATTGCGCCCCAAAAAGCAAGAAGCCCGCAGACCGGGTGTCCCGGTTTGCGGGCTGGGGCAAAAGGGCTTCCCCTGTGGGGGAAGCTGTCACCGCAGGTGACTGATGAGGGGAGAGCTTACGGAGAAAGCCCGTAAACGGGCGGCTGCCGCAGGCTTGCCCCTCATCCGGCCTCGGGCGGGGCCTCGGCCACCTTCCCCCGAGGGGGAAGGCTTATTTCTTTTCACTGCGCCAATGATGCACGGTCTGCAGCTGGAACTCAAAGTCGCGGGCATCCTTGGCAAGCTGGCTCGAGAGGATGATGCCCGAGATAAACAGCAGCAGCGCCGCCACCAGTACAAAGCAGCAGACGATCAAAGTCGGGAAGCGCGGCACAAGGCCGGTCCGGAAATACTCGCCCAGCACCGGGATCATAAAGCCGATGCCGAACACGGCCAGGATCGCGGCCAGAATGCCGAAAAAGCTGAACGGGCGGTAGTTCTTGAACAGCCGCGCAATCGTGCCCAATACTTTAAAGCCGTCGGAGTAGGTGTTCAGCTTGCTCTCCGACCCTTCCGGACGGTCACGGTAGTCAATGACAACGTTCTCGACCTGCATATTGCGCTGCAGGGCGTGGATCGTCATCTCGGTCTCGATCTCAAACCCGCGGGACAGCACGGGATAGGTTTTGACGAACTGGTAGCTGAACGCGCGGTAGCCGGTCATAATGTCCTTGATCTTGCCGCCAAACAAATGATTTGTGAAGAACCGCACCAGATCGTTGCCGAAGTTGTGGAACGGGCGTTTGTTCTGGGTGTAGTAGGTGCTGGACAGGCGGTCACCGACGACCATGTCGGCCTGGCGCCCGGTCACGGCAGCGACCATCTCGGGCGCGGCCTCCGCAGGGTAGGTGTCGTCGCCGTCCACAAGAATGTACGCCTCTGCGTCGATCTCGCGGAACATGCGGCGCATGACATTGCCCTTGCCCTGCTGGTACTCGTGGCGGACAACGGCCCCGGCTCCGGCGGCCAGCTCGGCAGTGCCGTCGGTGGAATTGTTGTCGTAGACGTAGACGGTGGCGTCGGGCAGGACGCGGCGGAAATCCGAGACGACCTTCTCGACAGTCTTGGACTCGTTGTAGCAGGGAATCAGAACGGCGATTTTATCCATAATAACAGGACCTCCGGGCGGATTTTACATCCAGAATTGAACAAGGCGGCTGACGGTGTAGTAAAGGGAAGGATTCATGCCCTGCAGCCAGGGCTCCATGGCAAAGAGCGTGCAGAAGCGGTAGACGGCGGTGTACGCCGCGGCGGCGGCCATGACGGTGCGCAGCACGGGCAGTGCCGCGGCGGCGGTGCCCTCCCCCAGAGCTGCGCGGCGGGAGAGTGCGCCCTCGGCGCAGAACCAGCACAGCGCCGCACCAAGCAGCAGCACGGGGCTGTAATCCATTAGATAACGGTAGAGCACCCCGGCCATCTCGCAGTCAACAACGGTCATGATGACCATGGCGGCCAGGCTGCCGTAGACCACACAGGCGGTGACACGGCGGCGGTGCAGACAGCGGCGGAACGCGGGAAGCAGCGGCAGCGCCAGCGCCCACAGGTACGGCGTGGCGGCCAGAATGCCGCCCGTGAACTTCTCGCTGATCGTGCGGATGACGGCGTTCGTCTGGACGTCGGTCTCCCGCAGGAACGGGAAAACACCCTGCCAGCTGGGCAGCTCGAACAGACTCGTGAACACAGCCGGGCCGATGCGCACGGCGTTGAAGCCGCGCTGAGTCATATCGTTGCCGGTCAGGTTGTAGTTGGCGCCAAAGTCAAAGGGCGAGCCGAACCGCGCAGCATTGTACCACATGAGCCCGGCAGCGACCAGCACCACCGGCAGCAGAAACGCGGCGGCCTCCCCTGCCCCGGCGCGGCTGCGCAGCCGCTTCTGCCCGATATACCGCGGCCAGAAGATGGGCACGGCCAAAAACGCAAACAGCTCCATCTGGGGGCGGCACCCGGCGACGAGCGCCACGCAGAGGCTGCCGAAGACGAGCTTGACGACCAGCGCACCGCGCTTTTCCACCGGCGTGCTGGCGGCGGAGAGCCAGAGCCAAAGCCCCAGCATCAGCAGCGCCGCACCGCAGAGGATGGCATATTCATAAATGTAGGGGCGCAGCAACAGGTAGTAGAACTGACTGCCCAGCGCTACGGCGGCCACGGCCAACAGGTACGCTGCGGCGGACGCCTGCGGGAACCACCGGCGCACGGCCTGCCCGACGACGCCGAAGCAGGCGGCGAGGAAGATCAGCCCCAGCAGGACCATGCAGGGCGCATAGGCTAGGTTCTGGATGCCGGTCAGTGCCTCAAACGGCAGCTGGAACAAAAGACACGGTACAATGCCAAAATAGACGTAGTAGCGCCCATTATAAAAGGCGTGGTCCCAGTGGATGTCGTTGATTTGCGCGGCGTCGCGCGCCCCGGCATCGTAGGGGTTGTCCAGCGCCAGCAGCTCGGCGGGCGGGTCGGCCTCCAGGTCAAGGCGCCCGTTCAGCAGGCTGTGCGCCAGCGCGCCGTACTGCTGGTAGACGAAGCTGACCGTGCTCTCCCCGTCCCAGAACGCGGTGTTGTAATCTTTTGTGGCAAGGCCGGTGTTGCTCGGCTCCCAGAACGGGATGACCACGACGAAGGCAGCCAGCACAAGGCCCAGCACGGCGGCTGCGGCGCGGTCACAGACGTTGCCCGCCAGCCAGCGGCGGTGCCACAGCCCGCTGGCCGGGCGCAGGCCGTAGACGGCCAGCAGCGCCAGAAATATCGCGCAGAAGCGCAAAATCGAGAAATCCAGCGCGCGCGGCGCGTTGGCCGTGATGCCGCGGAAGGTCAGCGCCACCGGGAACTGCGCGTAGGTGGAGCTGTACCCGGCAGCGGTCAGCGTCAGCATCCCGACGGAGCCGGTCAGGTCCAGGCTGATGACCTGGGTGCGCGGGGCCTGCAGCCCCACCTGCCAGCTGCCGAAGCGGGTCAGCTCGGTGTTGGCGGCGTCGGTGCCCTCAATGGTGAAGATCACGGCGCTGTCGGCGTGGAGCGGCTCGGTGTCGTCGCTGACCAGACCGTCAAACCGCAGGTTGTAGATGGGCTGGTCAATGTCGAGGAACCGCAGATAGGTGCGGCCCTCATCGAGCGAGATCGTGCCGACGCCGCGCCCGACGTTGATGTTGTCGTCAAGGTAATCGACGAGCTGAAACGGCGTGTAGCTGTGGGTGTTGAAGTAGGCCACATTGCCGACGAACACCTCCAGCCCCAGCGCCGTGACGGCCAGCAGCGGGACGACGGCCTTTAACCCTTTGCGCCCGAGGCTGCGCAGCCCGGCGGTGACAAGCCCCGCCCAGCCGGTCATGGCGGTGAGGGCGACGAGCCGGAACGCATGGAAGCCGACGGTCAGCCCGGGGCGGTGGTAGGCGCACAGAGCGAACACCCAGACGGCCAGCCAGAGCCCGGCAGCCCAGGCAGCGTCGCGGCGGGAAACCCTGCGGCGGGATACTACCGCAGGAACCGCACCGAAGATGCCGGAGACGAGCACGGTGAGGAGCAGGGTGATTATAATAAACATAAGAATAATGCTCCTCCTTTTGTGGGATAGGTGATGTGGCAGCGGGAAATGGCCAGAGCCCTTCCGGTCATCGCTGGCGCTCGACCACCTCCCCTGAAAGGGGAGGCTTTTTTCGGGCGTACGCCCGTGAAAGGCGCCCCACAGGGTGGGGAGCTGGCCGAGCTTGCGAGGCCTGAGGGACCTTACCCTGCGGGAGCTGCCGCTTCACTGCTTTGCATACTTCTCCATCTCGTGCAGCCAGAACTCGGCGGTCTTGTCCCAGCTGTACTTTTTCAGGACCTCGTCGGGCGCGGCCACGGGCTGGGCGGCCAGCGCGTCAAGATCCACATCATAGTCATACGGGTCAAAATACCGCGCCGTATCGCCGTACAGCTCGGGCAGGCAGGTGGCGTTGGCCAGCGCGACCGGCGCGCCCAGGGCCAGCGCCTCCAGCGGCGGGATGCCAAAGCCCTCGAACACGGCGGGGTGCAAAAACAGCTTGCAGTGTTTCATCAGCGCGGCGTTCTCGGCATCGGACACATAGCCCGGGTAGAACACATTGTGGGTGTCCTTCGCCTCGGCGTCGTCGCCAAAGGCACGCAGGTCCTTGCCGCCCGCGACGACAAACGTCTTGTCGGGGCTGCGGCGGGCGACCTCTCGGATCCACTTGAAGTTTTTATGCTTTGCCAAACTGCCGAGGGCGTAGAAGTACTCCCCTTTTTTGACGCCGGGCATCTTGTCAAAAATGCTCTCGTCGGGGGTGACGTTCTTCATGTGCTCCCAGCCGTTGTAGGTGATGCCAATCTTGTCCAGCGGGATGCCGAGCTTCTCGCTGATGAGGTGCCGCTGGTTGTCGCTGACCGTGAACACCCGCTGGGCGAACCATTTGGTGGACAGGCAGTGTACCCAGAACTTGAAGCGGAAAAAGCCCTTGTCGGTATCCATGACCAGCGGGCGGATGTCGTGCAGCACCACGACGCTGCGGCGGGTCAGCAGCATATCGCTGGCAAGGCCCACGTAAAACGCATGGGTGCGGCGCAGGTAGGCGGGCAGCACGGCCAGATTGTAAAAATACGGGATGGACTTGAGCGGCACCAGCCGGATGTTTTTCAGCTCCGGCAGATGGATGGGCCGCCCGTCGTCGCGGTAGGCAATGCGGACGTCCAGGCCGGTGCCCTCGATCAGCTTGTCCAGCCGGACGACATTCTCATAGACATAGCGCGGGATGCCGGTGATATTGTCACACAGTACCGTGCCGTTGATGACGATAGGGTTCAATCCAGTTCCTCCTTCTCCCAGTGGGAGCAGTCGAGCAGCTCCTGCTGCCAGTCGGCCATGCGGCGCAGGCAGTATTCCTTCAGCTCGCGCTCAAAGCGTTCCTCGCTGAAGGAGCGGCTGTGCTCACGGATTTCCTCTTTGGAACAGGCCACGCCGTCGCGCTCAAACCGTTCGATGCAGTCGGCCAGGCTCTCGACGGTCTGCTCTTTAAACCAGTAGCCGGTCTTGCCGGGCAGCACGCTCTCGCACGCGCCGCCGCGGCCATAGGCCAGCACCGGCGTGCCCGCGCTCTGGGCCTCGACGGGGGTGATGCCAAAGTCCTCTTCACCCGGGAAAAGGAAGCCCTTCGCGCGCAGGTAGTAGCTGCGCACTTCTTCGTCGGACAGACCGCCGCCCTTGAACTCGATGGTCGGCCCGGCCATGGCCCTGAGCTTGTCCAGCTCTCCCCCGCCGCCGATGACGACGAGGCGCTTGTTAAGGCGCGTGCAGGCCTGTACGGCCAGATCCACGCGCTTGTACCAGGTCAGACGGCCCACGGTCAGGTAGAAGTCCTCCTTTTCGACAAAAGGCGACTCGTTGATGTGGCAGCAGGGGTAAATGACATCGCTGTCACGCCGGTAATATTTTTTGATGCGCTGGGCGATATAATGCGAGTTGGCGATGAAATAATCCACGCGGTCCGCGGCGCACTTATCCCAGATGCGCATTTTGTGCATCTGGCCGGGCATGACGAGCTTCGCCAGCCAGTTGGCGTTGCCGCGGTAGGTGTAGTAAAAATCCCACACATAACGGATCGGCGTGTGGCAGTAGCAGATGTGTACGGCATCCGGGCGGGTGATGACGCCTTTGGAACAGGAGGAGGACGACGACAGCACCAGATCGTACTCGGTCAGGTCGAACGCCTCAAACGCGCGGGGCATCAGCGGCAGCATGGCCTTGTACAGCCTGTTGGAGAAGGGCACCTTCTGAAACCAGCTTGTGCGGATGTCATAGCTTTTAAAGTGCTCGGGCATGTTTTTGGGGTCGTATACAAGGGTGTAGATGACGGCATCGGGGAAAACGCGCTTCATGGCGTCCACAACGCGGTCCCCGCCGGCGTAGCCGACAAGCCAGTCGTGAACGATGGCGACCTTGGGCTCCTTTTTGCTCATTACAGACACTCCCGTCCGGTAACGCACACGGCGTTATTGTAGTTTTTCGTCGTTGACCATCTTGCCGCCGAATACGGTGCGGAAGATGATCTTGATGTCCAGCGCCACGGTCCAGTTTTCGATGTACCAGATGTCGTAGCGGATGCGCTCGGCAATGTCGGTATCGCCGCGCAGGCCGTGGATCTGCGCCCAGCCCGTGCAGCCGGGGCGGACCTGCTGGCGCACAAGGTAGCGCGGGATCTCCTCTTTAAAATGCTCCACATGGTAGGGCACCTCGGGCCGCGGCCCGACGAGGGACATATCCCCTTTCAGCACGTTGAAGAACTGGGGCAGCTCGTCCAGGCTGAACTTGCGGATAAAGCTGCCGAAGTGGGTCTTGCGCGGGTCGCAGTCGGTGGACCAGCCGGTCTCCTGCTGCACATTGACCCGCATCGAGCGGAACTTGTACATCATGAAGGGCTTTTTGTTCAGGCCGATGCGCTCCTGCCTGAAGATGACCGGCCCGGGGCTGGACAGCTTGACGCCGATGGCCGTGACCAGCATGACCGGACTGGTCAGAATGATCAGGATCAGGCTGCCGATAATATCAAGCCCGCGCTTGACAGCGGCGTTGAGCAGATTGTCAAACGGCGTCTGCCGCACATTGATGAGCTTGCACTCGTCCAGCACGTCAATGGTGGGCCGGGCGGGCAGATAGTCGCTGTAGAACGGTACCATCGTGATGCGCACGCCGTTTTTGTCGCAGGCGGCAAAAACGTGGGGCAGCAATTCGATCTCGTCAGCCTCCAGCGCTACGACGACCTCATCGACGGCAATCTCGTCGAGCCGGGCGGACAGCGCATCATAGCTGCCCATGTAGCGCACACCAAGACCCGGTTCTTCGATTCCGGCCAGATAGCCGTCCACGACAAAGCCGTAGTAGGGGTTGTGCTCGAGCGCGCGCAGATAGAGCGCGGCGGATTTACCGCCGCCCACCAGCAGGATATGGCGCAGACCCAGCCCCTTGCGGCGGCGGGCGCGGTCTACCCAGCGCAGGATCATACGCTCGATCACGACGCCTGCCGTGCCGAGGATGTAGAACAGCGCCAGTACGATACGGGAGTAGTCGTCCAGGTGCATCAGATACAAAGCACCAATGAAGATCAGCAGTCCCGCCGCGTTGATGACGGCAATCTTGGTGCAGCGCTCGGCCAGGCCGCGCAGCCGCGTGGTGCTGTAGATACCGGCGACCCAGTAGATGAGCACGAGCACCAGCGACGTGGCCAGCCCGGCAATGATGTTGCGCGGGTCCCGGGCCACGGCCAGCGCAGGCCCTGCGCCGCCCGGCTCAAAGTAGCGGACGTAATTGAAACGGATATAGTTGGCAAGCAAAAAGCCGATGAAAAGCAGTGCCGCGTCCGCCAGCACATACAAAAGGCTTTTGAAGCGTTGGTTCTTTTCCAGCAAGAGGTGATGCCCTCCCTACGGTGATAGATTTAAACAATCTATTTTACCATATTTACGCCGGTATTGCAAATCAGCGGTAAAGCTCCTGCAGCTGATCCAGCGTTTTCTTCATTTCGGCGCGGACCTCCGGCGGGCCGGAGACGACGACGCCGGTGCCGAACCCGGCCACCCAGCCGAAGAACTGCGGGCTGACCTGAATCTCGGCGGTCATCGTAAAGTGCTCGCCGTCGGCGCAGGGCGTCAGGATTGGCGCGGTGCCGAACCGGTCGATCATCGCCCCGGCGAAGCGGTTCTCGCATTGCAGCGTTACCCGCTTGAGCGGGCCGTTGAACATGCCGAACATCTGCTGCATATACGTATTTACGTCGAAATTGGCGTATTCTCCGGCACCCTCGCGGGTCGTGTCGGGCAGCTGGTGGACGTTCTGCATCTTGTCGACGCGGTAGTGCTTGAGCCGCCCCTCGGTGTAGGCAATCAAATAATAGTTGCCGTTCTCCCACACGAGCACCCACGGGCTGACGCGGTAGAGCTGGCCGTCGTGGCGCGGGGCCATCCGCTTTTGCAGGTTCCAGTCGCAGTATTTGAAGGTGACCTGCTCCCCTGCCGTGATGGCGGCGTGCAGCGCATCGACGGTGTACAGAATTTTCTCGTCGGTGCTCTTGATACGTCCGCTGACCAGTACCTTACGGTCCAGCTCCTCCTGCCGGTATGTGGAGGTGAACTGGCCGAGCTTGTCGATCAGGATTTTGGATTTGCGCGCCGTGATGAATTTGCTGGCGTAGACGGCATCGACGAGCAGCTTGAGCTCGGCAAGCTCAAACGGAGCATCGGTCATATAGTAGCCGCCGCCGCGCCCGCGCTGCTGCACGATCTCATATTTGGTGTCGGGCAGGTTGTTTAAGGTGTTCAGGTCATCGTAGACGCTTTTGCGCTCGGCGACGACGCCGTGCTCCTGCAATTTTTCCACCAGCTGGGGAACACTCAAGGGGTGCTTCTCGTCGGTTTCCCGGGCGAGGATCTCCAAAAGAACAAGCAGTTTGCGTTTCTGGCCTTCTTTGCGCGACATAACAGCGGCTCCTTTCCTGAGTCTGGCAGATATAGTCCTATTATACACCCTATAGGGGCGGGTGGCAAGACCGGGAACGGCATCCTCCCGGGAGGTGCTGCTTTCTTTTGTGACCAAAAGAAAGCAGCAAAGAAAAGTCCCGCTGCTGCGGATGCGGTGCGGGGTTGTGAGCCGCCAAGCGCCCCAGAACCCCCGCTGCAGCCTTCCTCTGCCTGCTGCCTTTCGGTCCGCAGCCTTACCGCCCCAGCTCCCCAAAAATCCACCCCAGATCTTCAAACAGATCCCCCGGCAGCATGGCGGTCATGCTGCGGCGCTTGGCGCAGCGGTCTGCAGCGGCGCCGTGGAGCCATACCGCGCAGACCGCGGCGTCCTCGGGCGTGCGGCCCTGCTTTAGACCCGCTGCCAGCAGCCCGGCGGTCAGACCGGCT